>TARA_B100001175_G_scaffold315495_2_pt1 | contig 18618 bp, 15 predicted proteins | sample TARA_B100001175 | Tara Oceans TARA_B100001175
GAATTTTCTAATGTTAGTATTGCAGGTGTTTCTACTGCTATACCTTCTTCTTCTTCTTCTGGTGGTATAATATCTTTACGTAAATTATTTGGTTTAAGAACAAATGAAAATCCGCCAGAGTCTTTAAACATTTTATAATATCCTACTAAATCATTATCAATATTTTGAAATTTCATACCTACAAATTGACAACCATTATTAAAAGGTAATAATGGATCAAAATTTTTTAAAGTATTATCAATATTAGGTAAAACCATAATTAAACTTCTATGAGATTCATCAATCATTAATGGATTATTTTTACCAGCTGCAATTACTTGTTCATAACGATACAATTTTAAAACTTTAGAACCAGAACGAATATGAACATATTTAGATAATTTACTATTATCTAATATTGGAACATGTAGTGTATTAACCATAATAATAAATTTTTTATTAAAAATACTTGAACCAAGATGCCGTAGTAAAATATCATCATTGGGATTATTTTTATAATTATATTTTACATAATCAAGTATATTATCTTCTCTATCTTTTATAAGATATTGTTCAATATAGTCTCCAAATTTATCGTAAATAGTTTTATTTTCACTCATAATTCTAAAATGTAAGAACATAGGATCATTTCCAGCAGAACTTTTAGTTTCATGAAAACAATTATCACGTAATATATTAAATACATCAGTGAGTTTAATATAATTATATGTTTCTTTTATAGAATTATTATTAGCAGTAGAAGCAGCAACTATAGGTTCGCCATTATAAGAATATATTTCAAAATCAAGACATCTTGCACCGAGTTCAATACATTTTTCTAATGCACATTTATTTACAAAATTGTTTTTATAACCATCGCCACAGCATGCATTATAAGCAGTTTTAATATAATAATTTTTAACTAAACTTTTATTTTCATTATCAAAAAAATTTGTTGGATTATTAGATTCTTTTGCTTCAGATTTAATATTCCCTTGTCTAAAAAAAGAGGTGGTTTTATGTTGACTATTTGCGTTATACATAGTATCTAATTTTTTACATGCTGCTTCTTTTTTATTTAAAGTATGAAATATCCAAGACATTACTAAAAAAATTATAAAAGCAACAATTAATAATGCTATTGTAAAATAGAATATAGATTTATCACCTGTTAAATCTATAGTAGAATATACGGTATTTCCTACTGTATTTACTAATTCATTTATATTTGTTCTTAAATTTTCAGTGGGCATATTAATATTATATTAATATAATATTATATTAAAAAAGAGTTTATAAATTTTATTATATTAATTTTATAATAAATATAATTATAATTATAAATATATAATGGCCGGTGGACTATTAAATTTAATAGCAATAGGAAATCAAAATATTATTTTAAATGGTAATCCCGTTAAAAGTTTTTTTAAAACTAAATATTCAAAATATACAAATTTTGGATTACAAAAATTTAGAATTGAACAACAAGGACAAACAAACATTCATTTAACACAAAAAACAAATATAAGTTTTAAAATTCCTAGATATGGAGATTTATTAATGGATACTTATTTAGTAATTACATTACCTAATATATGGAGTCCAATATATAAATATTCAGCTAGTGAATATAGACCATATGAATTTCAATGGATAAAAAATATAGGTAGTCAAATAATAGATGAAGTGAATTTAACAATAGGAGGTCATTTAATTCAAAAATTTTCAGGTTCTTATTTACAAAATATGGTAGAACGTGATTTTTATAATAAGAAAGAATCATTTGATATTATGACTGGAAATATATCAGAATTGAATGACCCAGCCAATTATTCAAATAGAGAAAATAATTATCCTAATGCATTTAAATTAGATGATATTCAATTAGACGGTGTAGAACCATCAATACATAGTCATACATTATATATTCCATTAAATACTTGGTTTACATTATTAACAACTATGGCTTTACCTTTGATATGTTTACAATATGCAGAATTGGAAATAAATTTTACATTAAGACCAATTCAAGAATTATTTACAATAAAAGATATAATATATGATTCTGTTGTTAATTATAATAATGAAATACCTAGAATTCAAGCAGAACAAAATAAAGATGATCGTTATGGATTTTATAGATTTATACAAGAACCTCCATATAGAGATATATCAGATCAAACAATTTATCCAGATAAAAGAAATAATATAAATATAGATATTCATTTAATGACTACACAATGTTTTTTAGATAATGAAGAAAGAACACTATTTGCTAATAATAGTCAAGATTATTTAATAAAAGAAGTTTATGAATATAAATATGAAAAAATTAATAAATCTACTAAAGTAAATTTAGAAAGTAATGGTTTAGTATCAAGTTGGATGTGGTTCGTCCAACGAGATGATATTTATAAAAGAAATGAATGGTCTAATTATACAAATTGGCCTTATGAAAATATAATACCTAATAATTTAATTAAAATGACCGATTTAACTACTAATGAATTTATATATCAAAAGAATAATAATATTTATCAGTTATTTGATACATCAAAAAATATTTATATAACTGGTAATGAACCTGATGTATATAATCAAACAAATAGAAAAGAAATTATTAAAGATTTTGCTATAGTAGTAGATGGTAAATATAGAGAGAATTCATTCCCAGGTGGAGTTTATAGTAAAATAGAAAAATATACAAAAACTAGAGGAAATTCAAAAGATGGTTTATATCATTATAATTTTAGTTTAACTACAGATCCTCTAAAATATCAACCTACAGGTGCTTTTAATAGTAATAAATTTAAAAATATTGAATTAGAATTTAACAATCATGATAATCCACCTATAGATTTAGAAAATGTAAATTTTACTACTGTATGTGATCCTTTAACTGGAGAAGTTATTGCTACGTCTAAAGAACCAACAAGTATTTATAAATATAATTATAAATTAACAATTATGGAAGAAAGATATAATATATTGAGATTTCAATCTGGTATGGCTGATTTATTATATAGTCGTTAAAAAATAATGTCTTATTTTTTATATAAAATCATAATATTAATATTAATTATAAATAATATGATTTCAAGAAAAATATTTAATTTTGTAAAAAATAAGATACCAAAAATTTCATCAACAGAATTAATAGCATTAAGAAGTGGTAATACATCTTTAGATCGTTCAATTTTAATGGGTAAAATAAATTTTCCAAGAAAAAAAATAATTACAAATAAATTTCCACAATCTAAATTAAACGAATTATTAAATAATTATGATGGTTCAAGAGTTTATCCAAATAATAATTCAAACTATTGGATAAATTATTTAGCAAAAAATAAATATTTTAGTTTTTTAATAGATGAAAGTTATGGTGGTATAAAATTAAGTGTAAATGAAAACTCTAATATGCTAACAAAAATAGCAAGTATTGATCCTGCATTAGGAGTAGTTACTATGGTTCCAAATTCTCTTGGTCCAGGAGAATTATTAATACATTATGGAAGTGAAGAACAAAAAAATAAATATTTACCTGGATTAGCAAATGGTTCCTATATTCCTTGTTTTGGGTTGACTGGTCCAAATAATGGTTCAGATGCAACTGGTTCAATTGATGAAGGTGAAGTTGTAAAAATAAATGATAAATTAATGATAAAAGTAAAAATAAATAAACGCTATATAACATTAGCACCTGTTGCTAATTTAATGGGTATAGCATTTAATTTAAAAGACCCAAATAAATTATTAAAAAATAAAAAAACTGGGATTACGTTAGCACTTTTAGAACGAGGTCATGAAGGTTTAATACAAGATAGTCATCATAATCCATTAAATGCTGGTTTTCCTAATGGTCCAATAAAAGGTGAATTTTTAGTTGAATTAAAAGATATTATTGGTGGTGAAGAGAATATTGGAAATGGTTGGAAAATGTTAATGGAATGTTTATCTGCGGGTAGAGGTATAAGTTTGCCTTCTACTGCTAATGCAAGTAGTAAAGTAGCGACATTTGGTATGTTAAATTACATAAAAGTTCGCGAGCAATTTAAATTACCTCTCTCTAAAATGGAAGCAATTCAAGAAAAAATAAATGCTATGGTTTTTAATACGTGGATAATACAATCTTCAGTTGAATTAACAAATGATATATTAGATGATGGTAATAGTCCAGCAGTATTAAGTGCTATTATGAAACAACAAACGACAGAAAGAGGACGTGAAGTTTTAAATCATGCTATGGATATTCATGCGGGAGGTTCAATATGTTTAGGTTATAGTAATTTTTTAGAGAAATTTTATAGAGCAGCACCTATAGGTATAACAGTTGAAGGTTCAAATACTTTGACTCGTTCTCTCATAATATTCGGTCAAGGATTAAATAAATCACATCCTTATATTTATCCTATATTAGATTCAGTTTTAGAGGATAATCTCTCAAACTTTTCTAAAAATTTCAAAAATATTTTACTTCATTCTTTAAAACTTTATTTTTCAACATTTAATTTAAGTAATTTTGTTCCTGGTTTTGAAAAAACAATTGAGAAACAATTATTGGATTTTGCAACATTAACAAATTTTGTAGCATTAAAAGGTGGTTCATTAAAGAGAGAACAAATGCTTTCTGGGAGTATGGCTGATATATTCAGTAACTTATATTTGGCTATTTCAGTTCAATATTATTATATGAATAATAATGCAAGTGAAAAATTAACTAATTATATAATTAATAAGTTGATTAATAATAATCAAATATTAATAAATAAAGTAATTTATAATTTAGGTGTTGAGAGAATATTATTATTTCATTTGCAAAACCCAGTATTAAATGATTGTTATGAAGATGAAAGAGAAATATTTAATGAAATCATGAATAATAAAAATATAATAAAAGAAATAAAGAAAAATATACATGTAAAAAATAATATATTATATGATTTAGAGAGAATTAATGACGAAGATGCAAATTTAGATCCAGAAGAATATAATATTCTTAAAAATCGTATAATTAATGTTGATGAATTTAAAAACAGAGAGATTAGTTCATAATTTTGTTTTAGCTACTTTTCTCGTGCCATAACCAAATTTCTTTCTTGCGTTTTTTGCTAATCTTAATGCTTTCGAATTTTTTGAACAACCATTTAATAAAATATTAAAATCTACAGCAGATGCTTTTCCACCTGAAATAGAACTACCTAATCTGGCATAACCCCAAGAATGTGGTGTTTGATTTGGTCTTGAACCAGACGAATAATAAGCGCCTTGTCCTTTTTTTATAATAGCGTTGAGAGATTTTGAAGAACATCCAGTTTTTTTAACTAATTCTTTATTTACTGCTAAATTCTTTAATTTGTATATATTCTCCGCATTTAAAATATGTTGGGACTTTTTTGATTTAAATGATTTAACTTTTTTTCTTGTAATATATTTTCCTTTTTTATAACCTTTTCTTGATTTTTTTAATTCTTTTTTTAATATTTTTTTATCTTTTTTTGTTAATCTTTTTGGTAAATATTTAATTGGAACATTCATTATTTATATAATAAAATATTTTAATATTATATAATATGAATATTTTAAGAAATAGTTTGATTGCTGCAATAGTAGGAATACTTTTAAATATTATTCTTTCTTACAGTTTTTTTCCATTAGCAACAAAAGAAGAAATTAAACCTCCAAATGGAGCAGAAAATTTAACATTTAAATCACAAATAATCCATATGTTAGTTCATCATAAACAAGTAATGTTTACAAGTTCTTTAATAGTTGGTTTATTAGTTGGATTATCTTGTTTTTTATCTTTAAAATATTTAAAATAAATTATTAATATAATATATTTTATTATATTAATGAAAGAAACTATTATAAAATTTGAAAAAGGTCCACATAAAAAAAAATATACAGCATTCGTGAGAGATAAAAAGACACGTAAAGTTAGAAAAATACATTTTGGTGCTTCAGATTATCCTCAATATAAAGATAGAACTCCTTTAAAATTGTATGCATATAAAAATCATAATACAAGAAAAAGAATGCAAAATTATTTTTCCAGACATTCTGGAACAAAAAATAGAACACAAGCTATTTCTCTCGAGAAAAAAAAATCAAAAGGATATTATAACGCTAAAATTTTAAGTCACGTTTATTTATGGTAATCTTTTTAAGTTAATATATATAATATTATATATATTTTAATAATATTATATATATAATGCCTAATAATTTAGTATTAAATGAATTAAAAGAACTTATAAAAAATTTAGATTTGGGAGAGGAGAATACACAAATAATTGAAAAATTAATACTGAAAGCAAAGCAAAATACAGCATCTGATACAATTAAATCTGCATTAAAAAGTAAAATATTAGAAAGAAAAGAGAAAACAAGTAAATCTCTCGCAGCAACAAAGATAAGTTCACATTATAGAAAAAAAATGGCAATTGATGAAAAATATAAAAGTTTGGGAGACTATATTTGTACTAATTTAGGTAGAAAAGAAGCTTACAGAGTTAAATTATTAGAAGAATTAAAATTAAGAGGAAGCCCAAATCATATAAAAAATTTATATTTATATTATTGTAGGTTTGGGGCAAAAGCATTAGGATTTGAAAAACAATTTTTAGTAAAATATATAACAAATTCTATATTTGTTAATACAGGATTTAAAAGTACTAATTTTATAGGTGTCCATTTCAAATTATGTAAATTTTTAAAAGGTGATGCTCGACATGATATAAAAGTAAAAAATTTAGTAAATAGAAAAACATCATTAAAATCATCAAAAAAAGCAGGAATTTATGATAGTATGGAATTTGAAAATACTAAATTAGAAAATTCTATTTTTGAAGAGTGTGATTTTTATAATGTTCAATTTCAACTTTTAAATTGTGGTTCTACACTTAAAGGAAACTACGGCCATAGTGATAAAATAATTCAAAGCACTATTTTTAAAAAATCTAAGTTTAATGAATGTCATTTAGGGTTTCCGTTTAACTTAACATCTGGCGGATTAACATTAGATAAATATAATATGCAATTTATTAACAATTTTAATAATGTAAGTGGAAGAGGAAAAATAAATAATGATGTTCTTTTATTTGATAAAATAAAAAGTACAGTAGCTCCAAAAATTATTTTTGAAGATACTAAATTTATAGATACTAAATTTGTTAAAAGATTACATACTTTACCTATTGCTACTCCTGCACTGGAATATGTATATTTTATAAATTGTGATTTTGAATGTAGTAGATATTCAATAAATTTTACTATGATTGATATTACGTTTGATAAAGTAACCTTTGAAAAATGTAATTTTAAAAAAGTTAATTTTGTTAATTGTAGATTTAAAAATTGTTTATTTAATAATTGTGATTTTAAAACTTGTATATTTAATTCTTGTGTATTATGCGATAAAGGGGTATTAATGAAAAAAACATCATTTACAGAGAATACAAATTTTGAGAAATGTTTATTTTCATATCATGATAGACCAGAACAACAATTATATATAGAAAAAGATTGTATATTTAATGAAGTATTTTTTAAAGAAAATTCATTATGTAATTTTATATTTAATAAAGATATTGTAAATATGAGCAAAAGTGAAGCAGAAAAAAATACTTTAAGTATGAATAGATGTCATTTTATATGTAATAACTTAATTGGAACAAATTTTGATTATTGTAATTTAGAGTCATCAGATTTTGCCGCTCGAACTAATTGTGTTGAAGAAATAAATTGGTTAGGAAAATGTTTTGCAACATTAGGAAAAGGAACTCCACGTATTAGAACAGGAGGTTCTGATTTGAGTAGGCAAATAAAAACTGTAATAGGTGGTGCATTTTATAGAAATTTTGATCTTGTTAATTTAGATTTTATAAAATTCGGAAGATATAAAGGACTATATAGATTAAAAAATAGAAATTATACAGGTATAGGATATGTAAATGCAGAAGACTTTATGACAAGAGTAAATGTAAAACCTTGGGATTATTTTATATTGGAAGACGCCACTATTGTATATTTTATGCCTCCAACATCATTTAATGGAGCAAATTTAAAAACTTGTAGATTTCAGTCGATTGATGGTTTTGAAGGATTTGATTTTACAGTTGTAGCAAAAGATAGCGAAGGAAGACCCACTTTGAATGCTTGTAATTTTACAAATGTTGATTTAACCAATTCAAATATGAGTAATTGTAATTTAATAGGAAGTGTTTTTCAGGTAGCAAAAGTAACTGGTGTAAATTTTAGAGATTCTACAACTAATGAAAATACTGATTTTGAAAATACAATAGATATAGGATTAGCATTAAATGCTGATCATATTAATTTTGGCGATTTACAAAATAATGCTAATGAAACACACGCAAGAGCACAATTTATAATTAATAATAGAGAGAAATACAAAATATTTTATAATAAATGTATAGATAATAATAGATTGAGATATTTTGCTGAAGATCCAGATTATGGAATAATTATAAGTTCGTATAAACAATATATAAATAGATCAGGAAGTATTAATGCTAATGAAAAATCCAAAATAAAAAAAAATTTAGCAAATATAATAGTATTTGGAATTTTAGGTAAAATAAAACTAACAGACGAACAAGAAATTAAATTAAGACAAGATTTTCGAAGTATAATAAATGATGAATTTATTGAAATATTAGTATCTCAAAAAAATCCTTTACGCGATGGAACTAAAGGAAAATGGTGTTGGTTTGATATAGTTTTTAATTCATTATTATTTTTATTTAATTGTCCTGCTTCATATATTTATTCATTTATAGAATTTTATTTTAATGAAATATTTAATGCACATGGAGCAGGCGGAAGAAGTTGCACTCTTGGTATGGTAGAGAGATTAATAACAATTCATTCGCAAGCAGCAGAGAGATTTATAATGACTATGGATATTGAACCAACAAATTCAAATATTACTTCTATAAAACATTATAATGAATTAAGAAATGATGCCATAGATGATGAAATAACAGCTGAATATATAAAAGAATTTAATGATCCAAGTAAAATAAGTCCACCTAATTCATGTTATGGTAAACTTCATAAATTTTCATTAAATGAATTTATAAATTTATTAAAACCTAATTCAACATTACCAGAAGAAGCAGAGGAAGATATTGGTATAGTTTTTGATTATACTATAAAATCAGAATGGAGAGAAGAATTTCAAGAAGAAGCAAAAAGAGAAGTTAATAGTGGTAATGTAAAAACATTAGATGAATTATGTGCACTTTTTATAGGATGGATAAGAGATAAAATTGTATTAGAAAATGGTATTACAACAGAAATGTATGAAGAAATAGAAAAAAATGGAGGCAAAAAATTAGAAGTATTTCAAAGTAAGATATTAGAATTAAAGAAATTTTTAGAAGAAAATGAAATACCTAATTTTAAAATGGCTATAATAATGATGACTTCTGAAGAGGTAACATATGAAGAATTAGTAGAATATTTTGAAGGTGGAAGAAAAGTCGTGAAGTCACTAAGACCAGCGGCATTGCGTGCGAGGCAATATCCCCGCAAAAAATCAATAAAAAAAGGGAGAGGTTTATCCCCTAAAGTTAGAACTTTATCAATGAATAGAATAAAATCATTGTCTTCAAGAAAAATAAAATCAGTACCATCAAAAATAACTAGTTCTAATATAAAGAATTCAAAATTATTAAAATTAGAAAGAATTATATTAAATAAATTTGTTAATTTACCAAAAGATAAAGTAAAAAAAATATTTTTAGAAGTATGTGAACCAAGTATGAAATTTATACCAAATAATATTACTATACAAGATGAAGTATATAGAAATATTTTAAGAAATAAAATAAATAGTATCAAAGAAACTAACGCATTATTATTAAAAAATAAAGATAATTTAGAAAAATACATAAAAAATTTAAAACAAATATTTCCAGAAAAGAGTAAAGTTAAATCACCAAGAAAATCAATATCGTTAAGAAGTAGACGTTCCAGTAGCTATAGTCGTTCAAGTAGAAGATTAAGTAGAAGACCAAATAGAAATAGAACTTTAAGAGTTTCAAAAGTAAATTAAGCAGGTTATTCTATCTCTATCTTCATAATATATTATATAAAAATATAAAAAATTTTATATATTATATTTAAAATTTAACGTCTGTATAATATGAAGATGGTCCGCAATATTTAAAATTATCATTTCCAGTAATACTTGGTTCACATTCAAAATTATTGTTAAAAGATGCATCATAAACAAAAAAAGTATTTTTTTTATTTTGCAAAGAATTATTATCAAATTGTAAAGATTGAGGAAATGCATGAGTTCTTGGACCACTCATATTAGAAATTTGTTTTTCATAAAAATTATTAATAGAATTTAAATATGTTTTTATAATACCAGTAGATACATTTGTAGATTCTTTTATAGGTGGTAAATTTTTTAATTCCATTTCAAAATCTTGTCTGTTAGGATATAAACGTTGAGTATTATCTTGCATAGTAGTATATTGTGCATTAGAGTCAACTCCAAAATAATTTTCACTTTCAAATTTTTGTAAATCAGTTTGATTAAAACTCATATCTTTAATAGTTATTTGGGTTTTATTATTACCATAACAATCAAAAAATTCATTTTCCTGTAAAATATAACTGGTTCCAATAGGAGTTCCATTTACATTAATTAAATTAAATTGATATGTTTCATCTGAAATAGTAGAAATAAAAAAATTGTCTGCTAAATTATTTTGAATTTCTTGTTTTCTTATTCTATCATTTTGATTATTTAAATTTAATCGTTTTAATTCATCATTTAAAAGTGTAATATCTTGATTTCTCTTAGTCTCTCCTCCAGTATTTATTAATTTAATTTCTAATATATTTTGATAATCAATAATTTCTTGAATTGTTAAATCAGGATTTTTAAGAACATTACCAGAAAATTTAATTTCTCTATTAAAATATAAACCAGATAAATCAGGTTGATTACATAAACTTCTTAATTTTAAATAATCATCGCCAACTCTATTTCTAATATTTATTAAATTATTACTATTATTAATTCTCTCGCACATATGTTTGATGTGAGTTACTTGTGGTAATGTATTAATATTGATAGTATTATTATTATAAAAATTATCATTGGGGCAACATTGTACATTATAATTACTATTACAATTAGGTGTCCATGGACAGAATATATAACTGGTATCAACAATATCAAAATCTATATCTTGTATATTATTTCCAAAATTATTATAACTAATTTCTTTAATTTGAATACAATTACCAGTACTTGGTTTAACTTCGCAAGAAGAACAATCAATATTATTTAATCCTTCAATAATAGTAATATTGCAAAAATATAAAATACATAAACAAATAGTAATTATTAATCCAATTATAATAAATTTAATACTATTATTAATTTTCATAATATTATATTATAGTTATAAAATAATATTATTTATTTACCATTTACTAAATTAGTATTATACTGATTATTAACTAATATAAATTGGCAATTATTATATAGTTCACTAATATTAGATGAATTAGTATAAGTACATGTGCTTCTTAATCCACCAAGATAATTTTTTACTGTATCATTTAAATTTCCTTTATATTTAACTTTAATCTCTCTGCCTTCTGAAGAACGATAATTATTATTATTATTAGCGGCATAATTATTTTTCATTGCATATGAAGAACTCATACCATAAAAAAATTTATATTTTTGACCATTTTCTTCAATTAATTGTCCTGGATTTTCATCATGTCCAGCAAATTCACCACCAATCATTACAAAGTCTGCTCCAGCCCCAAAAGATTTAGCTACATCACCCGGACAAGTAATACCTCCATCACTAATAATATATGTATTAGAATTATTATTTTTAATAGAGCATTCTAAAACACAAGATAATTGAGGAATACCTATACCTGTCTGTATTCTAGTCGTGCAGGCTGAACCGCCGCCAATGCCACATTTAATAATATCAATACCACATTCTATTAAATCATTAACACCATCTTTAGTACAAACATTTCCAGCAACTATAATCTTATCATTATACTTATCTCTAACTTTTTTACAAAACAATTTAAACGTTTCAATATAACCATTGGCGATATCAATTATAATCCATTTACAATTAAAATTATCTATAATATTAATAAGATTTTCAAAATCACTATCACTAATTCCTGTAGAAATAGCAAAATATTCAGGATTTAATAAATCTTCAGGATTATTTTTATTATATTCTATTAAATCTTCTAATTTAATGAATTTATGAAGAGCAGTTAGTATTTTATATTTAGAAAGAGATTTATAAACTTCTAATGTTCCAATAGTAGTCATATTAGAAGCAATAATAGGAATACCAGTCCAATTTAATCCATTATTAAATGAAAAAGTTTTATTTAAATCAACAAGACTTCTACTATTAATAGAAGATGATTTTGGAACAATTAATACATCTCTAAAATCATAATATTTTTTATCAGATATAAATTTATTCATTCTATAATTAAATTTAGTGTAAATATTTTAAATTCTTTTATTTTATTATAATTACATATATTAATATAATGTCAGTTCAACATCATAGAATTTTATATAAAGAAGATATAGATAATAAATACAAAGATTCAACAGGATGTATTCCAAGAAGTGCAGAAAGATATAAAAATAGTGATGGACATATTGATTTACAAGCATGGCAAGAAGAGGATCAAGATGGTTTTGGAGAATGGATGAGTGAAGCAAAAAAATGTAATCCGGACTTTTATAATAGTGGTCAAGAAGGTTGTTGTTATAATGAAAGTAATAATGAACAATGTTTAACACCAGATAATCATACAGGATTATCTTTCTTAGGGGAGGACAACGTGTTAGGGGTGACCGAAACAATAGGACATTTTTGTCATAAAGAAGAAGTTCAAACTAATAGTGTTATTAAATTTTTTAAATTAATATTATTCTCAATACTCACATTATTAATAACTTCTTTAATAGCAACATGTTATGAATTTTGGTTTCGTTATGGTCATTCAGTAGACTGTATATATTTTAAAAGTAAATGTGCAAATAGAGGAAAAACAGAAAGAATTAGTTTAGTTGATTATCTATTTCCAAATAGTATATGTTATTATCCATATCAAGCTTGTAGTAAATTTAAAGCAACTGAAAGAAATATGGTGGGAGGTAGTTCAGAAAAAGGTATAGGTATAATAAGTAATTTTGCCGAATATGAACACGCTGGTGCTAAATGTATAAATTTAGATTATGATACAACTATTTATAGTGAAAAAGACATCCCTTATAATATAGCAGATTTTGTAGAAAATAATATTACAAGTAGTTGGATAGCTTGTTTAGGTAAAACAATAAGTTTCTACTTTTTATTTACAATATTAATAATTAGAAAAGCATTAAATTGGATTTTTAAAACATTTTCTGGAGGATTTCAAAAAATTTTTAAATTTAATCCATTATTAAGTAATTTATTTTTTCTTTTATTGACCGGATTGTTTTTTCCTTTAATAGCGTTTTTAACAGGAGTAAGTTTTTTTAATGTAGGCCCATTATCATATTTGGCTATTTTTCCACCATTAATTAGTTTTTTAACAATGATAGGCACTACAGTAGCATTTATTTCTACAATTATTCCAACAAAATTATTTGGAACATCATTAGCAAGTTGTAATATAACTCCTGATTATTATCAAATATATAGTTCAAAACTATTTTATTCTCTAGAAGATAAATCTTTTAAAATGGCTATTTTATCTATAATTCTAAATTTATTAATATTTTTACCAGTAGTAGTATTAGTTATTTTTAGTATGGCTTTAGGTGGATTAATGTCAGTTCTGGCTGGACTTTATGCTATATTACATTTAATTTTTAATATTTTCTATATTCCTTTAAGTAATCCCTTAGAATGTTTTAGTATATTAAAGAGTCATGCTGATTTATTAACAATATTATTTTGTATAAGTGTAATAGTTTCTTCTGCTAACTCGTTTGAACCAACTACAACTGGTATTATGGCTGGTATATTAATGATAATAATAGTAATAAAAGCATTTAAAGGATTAAAAAATAGTGTATAAAAAAATTATATTTATAAAAAATATATATAAATATAATTTTTACAATAAATATATTATGGGAAAAAATAAAAAATCTAAAAATGAATTACCATTAGTAAGTATTTGCACACCAACATTTAATAGAAGACCGTTTTGGAATATGTGTATTAAAAATTTTTTAAATCAAGATTATCCTCAAGATAAAATGGAATGGATTATTATAGACGATGGAACAGACCCTATTGAAGATTTAGTTAAAGACATTCCACAAGTTAAATATTTTAAATATGATACTAAAATGCCTCTTGGAAAAAAACGAAATATTATGCATGATAAATCAAGTGGAGAAATTTTAGTATATATGGACGATGATGATTATTATCCTAAAGAACGCGTATCACATGCCGTTAATATGTTACAAAATCATCCTAATGCTTTATGTGCCGGAGCAAGTGAAATATATATTTGGTTTAAACATATTCAAAAAATGTGGCAATTTGGGCCATATAGCGCCAATCATGCTACAGCAGGAACATTTGCTTTTAAAAGAGAACTTTTAAAAGAACATCGTTATGAAGAACATGCAGCATTAGCAGAAGAAAAAGCATTTTTAAAAAATTATACTGTTCCATTTGTCCAATTAGAACCAAAAAAAACAATTTTAGTTTTTTCACATATTCATAATACATTTGATAAAAAAAAATTATTAGAAAATGGACAAAATCAATTTCAAAAAGAATGCAATAGAACTGTAGATGAATTTGTTAAAGAAGAAGAGATGAAAGAATTTTATATGCATACTATTGATAAATTATTACCAGATTATGACCCTGGACATCCTAAAAATAAACCAGACGTATTAAAACAAATTAAAGAAATAGAAGAAGAAAGAAGAAAAATGGCTTTGGAACATCAACAAAAACAACAAGGAGATGGGAAGATTATTTTAAACCAAAATGGACAAGATATAGAATTAAATAATCAACAAATTGTTCAAATTATGCAAAAACAACAAGAACAATTACAACATTTTTCCAAACTTTTAAAAGATAAAGATGAAGAAATTAAAAAATTAGAAGAAGAAAATAAAAAATTATCTACTAAACAAATTTCTAAAACAGAAATTAAAGATGAAACTAATTTAAATAATATTAATTTTAAATTAGACAAACTTATTAAAATGTTAGATAATTCCAAAAGCGAGAACATTAAATTGGAAATTAATTAATAATATAAATTATATTATATAGGCTTAATATAATATGATTTTATCATCTAACTGCGCACCCACTTTAATTTTTATTGGATTTTCTTTAATTCAAATTATAATAGATTTATATAAAGGTGTTTTAAATGAAGCATTTATTAAATTTATAGTTATGATATTATTTTCTATTATTCTCAATATTTTATGTGATTTAGGATACAGAGTAATTGCTTGGTTTATAGTATTTATACCAATCATTATGATGACATTAATTTCTACATTGTTATTAAAAGTTTTTGGAACTAATCCTGACGAAAAAGATTTAAGATCTAAAATTAAAGTTAAAGACAAAGATATTTCTAATAATTTAATAGATAAAGATGGAAGATTTTATTTAGAAAATTCAGGTAATTATTTAAGTGGTGGTAATTTACTTAATCAACAAAAATATGCTTATTTTTATGATAGATTTAATTCGGTTGAGAGAATTGATAGAAATAACCATAGATATGAATTTTATGATAAAGTAGAAGATGTTTATGATTTAAATAGTCCCCCTGGCAATTTATATGATTTATCTAACAATCCTGTTAAATATACTATAGTAGATTATCTTATTAATATTTTTGGAGAAAATTTTTTTAATAATTATGTATCAAGATTTTTTTATATTAATTATCCACAAACTTATTCTTCTAGTCTTAATACTAATTATGATATTAGATTAGATAAAACTAATCAAACTAATAATCTTGATTCTACTTCTTATGAAAAAAAATATGATGAAACTTATTTACTCGATGGACAATTATTATTTAGAGAAAATAGATTTAAGAAAATAAAAGATAAACATCCTAATTATAGTGATATAGAAATTAATAGAATTATAGACAATGAATGGAATAACTTAACCGCAGAACAACAACATAGATGGAATACTAATGCTAACAACGAAATTAATAAAAATAATTCTACAAAATATTCTACTAATCAACCTTGTCCAATTAATGAAACTAAACAATCATTTAAACAAAAAACTGGATTAAATTGTTATGAAGTTTGTCCACCTGGGAAAGAAAGAAATTCATTAGATATATGTGTACCTTATTGTCCTCTTGGTCAAGAAAGATTATATGTAAATGGTATTTGTCAAAATAAAAAATAATATAACATTAACATGCAAATATTTAATTAAACAATATAAATAATATATACTAAATTATATATATTATGTATAAATTAAATAATACATGGACTTTATGGTTACATTTACCACATGATGTTGATTGGACCATCAATAGTTATAAAAAAGTATTTACTTTTGATACATTAGATGAGTGTATTACATTAATTGAAAATATTAATAAAGAAATAGTAGAAAAATGTATGTTATTTATTATGAAAAATAACATTAAACCTATTTGGGAAGATACTGAAAATTCTAAAGGCGGATGCTTATCATATAAAATAAATACAGATTATGTATATCACGTTTGGAAAAAGTTAAATTATTATTTAATTGGTGAAAAATTATCTGATAATCAAGAATTAATAAATAATATTAACGGATTATCTATTAGTCCTAAAAAAAATTTTTGCATTATTAAATTTTGGATTAAAAATACAGAAACTTTAAAAACAATTGAAAGTTTCTCTTATTTAAATAATACAACATTAGATGATCCCGAAAAATTTGATCCATTAAATATTGATTATTTATGTAATATAGAAAAACAGCATTGTTTATTTAAACAACATGAAATTCTTTATTAATTTTTTAAATATTTTATTATATATAATATGATTAATTATGAATCATTAACTAGTTTTTCTCAAGTTGTTAGTAAACTATCTATATTTATATTTATAATTGCTGCTAATTATGTTGGCGATATTTTTTCTTGTGGAGTAAGGAATTTTATGAAAGAATATATGATTTTTAAACACATTATTGGTCTTTTTATAATGATATTTTTTGTTGGATTAATTCAAGATAAATTAACAATACAAGAGAGAATTTCTCAAAGTTTTATATTATATATTTGGTTTATTTTTATTATGCGAGCACCTACTATTATTACTATTACAGTTATTATAATTATTGCTATTATTTATATTATAGATTTATATATTAGTGATTTAAAAACTAAATTAGAAGAAAATAAAGAAATAAATGAAAAAAATAGTATACTAATTGAACAATATACTAATGTTAATAATTTCTTATTTATTATTAGTTTCTTAATGAGTATAATTGGAACTTCTATTTATATTTATATTATTAAAAGAAATTTAGGTAATAAATTTAATATATATACATTTTTACTTGGAACACGAGATCAAGAATGCTTTAAAAAGGAAGCTGTAAAAAAATTCAAAAATAATCCTTTATTTTGGGATATTCAAATAGCGCGTAAAGGAACTAAAACAATTTAAATATTTAGCATAAAATATTATATTTATAATATATATAATATGAAAAAATCACGTAAATATCGTGGAGGAAAAAAATCAAAAAAAAGACCTAGACCAGTTTTTGTAGAGGGTTATTGTAGACGTAGCCGTAAAAGAACACGTGGACGCAAGTAAAAACATATTTTAATAAAATTTATAAAATATGTTTAAAATTTATAATAATAATTCATTTATTACCCAATATATATGTAGAGAATTATCAAGAATTAAAATAGTAAAAACAGTATAGTTATATTTATACATAAATGTTAAAAGTGGTAATAATAAAATTCTAAACATAAAAAATGTAATACAAAACATGTTATAAGAATATTTTGTAAATATTCTTAATGCAGTTAATGAAAGAAATATACTTGATATTTCATTTAAACATAAATATATAGTCAAATAATATCCTTTATTATAATAATAAGACCAACTTAATCCATATAAAACAAAAAGATGATGAATAAAATATGATTTATCAGAAACATTAAAAACATCTATTAAAAAATATTGAGATACAATAATTCTACATTTATCTCCAATATAATTATATTCGTTTAAATCATTATGCTGAAAATAATACATTTTTTTATCAATAAATTCATAAAAAGATAAACTACTGACTGTTATGAAAAAAAATAAACTTCCATATTCTTTAGAATAATTATAAACATATAAAAATATAGGAAAATATAATAATGTATCAATATGTTGTATATCCATAATTAATTAATATTTTATTATTGTTTTAAATTTTATTAATATATATTTTATTTTTCTGTAAAAATTTCTGATTCTATAATCTCTCTTGCAGAAGCTAAAAGTATAGTTTTTTTTAAATTTTCATTAGATTGAATAAAGATTTTATC
>TARA_B100001175_G_scaffold142042_1_pt1 | contig 18610 bp, 8 predicted proteins | sample TARA_B100001175 | Tara Oceans TARA_B100001175
TGGTACAAAGTCCTCCGAGTCGGACTCAGGCTCTGAGATCTTGGAGGATTCAAAGCCGATGGGGTGTTCCATGAAGTACTCAGGCTGTGTCAATATATTCAAGTTTATCTGCCTCCTCCGTCCTCGATTCACTGGCAAGTTTCCAACTTGAATTATTACTACCCCGGGAGATTGAGGATTCTTTATAATAATATATCGTTATCTTATTGCTATTTTGAAGCTACGGTTGGGTGTCCTGATTCCTGACCGTGACTCAGGCTGAGCAGGGACTCCGACTCGGAGTCGGACTCCCGTCTCTCGGCCACGGCGAGTCGGAGAAGGCTCCTACTAGAGTCTTAGGAGCTTGTTCATTTTTTGGTCTTCCTTTATTTACTTATTCATTGCTTTGCTTAGAGCTAGGCCGTGATTTATGTATTTACTTATTTACAGATCTGTCCCGGCTTTGCTGCGGGGCCGGCCCAGACTCCCGTAGCTAGTCTATTCAAGCACTAATACATGCACTCACGTCACTCACCACGGCACCCAGATATGTAAGCGCTGGACTTGAGCTCAGCCACCAGATTGTGCTTTCAATTCATTTCGCCGAAGGATCTGCTGTATGGTATCATATACAGCAGATTCGCCAGTTACTCTGTTCAATCGCAAATCCATGCTTATCGAAGCCTAGAACCAAAAAGCAAATCAGGGGCTGATAGTATTGATGAATTACCTCATTCTCTTCCATCGCTTTCGCGATGTCGTGCAGGTCTCTGTTGGTGAGTTCATTACAAGATAGGTCCAAAGATTCTAGAAGTAAATTGCCTTCAGCTAAAATGTGCATCAGCATTATTGTAGTTTGCCTTGCAAGCAAGTTTCCAGAAAGGTTCAGGTGAATTATTTTACAGGTATCGCAAAGACCTTCAAGGAGCATACGCCCTCCGTCATCCATCAATCTATTAAGTCGTAGGTTCATGTCTACGAGAGATTCATTTGCTCTTAGAGCCCGCCCAAGGTAGCGACCACCCTGTGGAAAATATTAAAAGTTGGTGTCAACTGACTCATACATGCACCTCTGCGTTGATCTGGTTGTCTGCAAGGTTCAGGCTTGTCAATACGCTCGATTTGTCTAGTAGCTTTGACAGTAAACGTACTCCATGGTTTGTTATCTTGTTGTGAGCAAGATCCAGACTGGTTATTTGTGAGCTCTGAGATAGTGACATCGTTGAAGTCAAGAATCGATAGCTACCTTAATGAGACCAGTCATCAACATTCTGAGTAAGTCATCATCAATTAAGTTTGACTGGAGGATGAGCGTCGTGAGACTCTCGGATTGAGAAATACTTTTGGCAAGACAATTTGCATCAGATACCTGGCTTGAAAATATCATAACAACAAGTCCGGAGCTGACGAGCAACCTTCATTCCGAAAAGCATTCGATCATATTTCATGCCCAATTTCTTCGCACCGTACTTCATTTCAATTTTTGTGAGGTTGGGTAGCTATGTGCATCATTTTAAGCGACTTCACAGCGCATGTTGCACACCGCTTGGCAAAGCAAATCTATATTTGGATGTCCCAGCAGCTGTTGAGTCTATACAGCAGGCACAAATTACTGGAAAGTAAATCGCTTGGCTCAGACCTTGAGAGTAAATGTGTAATTTTGGGAGTAACTGGCTACTGACAGAAGATCTAGTCCGTGTCTTCCCTAATTGCGTCATAATTGAATTACTTTGTTGGCCAGGTGCACCTCCAATTCATGAGAACCAAGCTCTTCCAGGCACTTTGACAAGGTAAGTAATTATGGTGGCGTGTCAAAAATTGGCGTACTTGTTGAAGATGTGTTTCAAAAAACAACTGTTTCCAAGTTAGCCCGTGCTCATTAATTTGATAATTTTTAGGTAGAAGCTGATGGCACCGCTGCTTCCAATAACTCTCATCAAAGATAAATTCAGAAGCAATCTTAAGGTCTAGGTCCCCAACGAGCCTCGAGGTTATTTCGCGCATACATCTAGAAGACACGCAGTCAAATGCAACCACCGCGCGACCTTACCCTGCAGGTATATTTTCATGCACAGGGTATCTTTCGAAATTGCTAACAACAACAGCCACACATCTATCCGACAGACAGTCACGGATTTGACTTCTGCATATATTGTTGCCGTTCTCGGACATGTCTTCGCCTGAAGGATGAGTAAGATGCACAAGGTATGTTTCAAACCTTTTGGGTTTACGCTGCTCCCAGGGGTCCTGGAACGGTATCTAAGACAATCCTCCTCATACAAGTTCATCCTCTCATTAGATACCTTTGTAACTGGTCAACCAACGATGATCCCTCTGTTGATGAGCCGGCTACATTCATTCTTGTTTGTGCGCTAGCTACCGTATTACTATTAGTCGTGATATGAGAAGATATGAAGCTTCTTTTGAAGCCATGTGCGCTATCATGCTAGTGCCTCGATCGGGCCCGGAAATAGGCCCCGTACAGATCCACTGGCGGAACACGATAAATAGGCCTACGCCGGGCCGCTGGGTCCAATTAGCCTGAGGAGTCCTAGATTCTGAGTCCCGGCGGGCCCCGGGCCGAGCCTAACTTATCTCAACTCGTGCCACGGTGTGCTATCCGAGTCTCCCGCATATCATGATACTATCGCCGATTTCAACTTGGCCGGGCGAGCTCGCTCACGATCCCGGGCCTAAACTTGAAGTGATAACTAATGCTTGCGGACTGTCTCATCCGCTATACTCCAAAAGGTGCGTACCTTTGGTCTTGCGTTATTCGCAGAGTTGCAGGCCGCGGCCCGGGCTACTAGAGAAAGAGAGACAGATGCACTATACCGAAAACTCTGCCTCTAAAGGAAATTTCGGAGCTCCATTTCTCCTCCGTTGCTAGTACAGACCCCCCCACATACTCTTATTAGTAGCCGCGGTTGTGACGGTCCCGGGCCTGGGTAGCACTTCGAGGTAGTCTATTCTGGCCCGTGGATGATCTGGTTCATCACCCGTAGTGTTATGTGGAGTCCTAGACAACTTTCTGCAGCCATAGAGGCTTGATATAATGGAGAGCTTCTTGCTAGTATATCAAATGGCGCAATCGAACCATAGGGCATTGGGCGTACCGCCTCGGGCGTCGCATCGGCTCCGCGTGACATTCCCGTACGTGCCACAAGATGAGAATGTTGTTGATGAACTCTACCCATATGGGCGTCACGGTCACGGTCACGGTCACGGTCACGGGGCTGCCTCAGGCTCGGGCGTCACGGTCACGTGGGGGTCGCTAAGGCTATACAGCGAGATGAGCGGACGCACAGCGCCCGCGTTCGAGCGCTCGATGAGCTCACTGGCGCACCGGATCACGCTGTGGTTACCCGCGCGCAAGGAATCGAATCCCAGATCACCCGGACCTCTAATATATGTATACCTATTTCTATCTATCGGCCCCAGGGTAGAGCTAGCTGAGGCGGTATGGTTCATCTCCCAATATAATTACGGGGCTAAGCAAACGTGATGATGGCTGTGCAAGCACAGCGAGACGTAAGGCCAAAGACGGCGGAGTCTCGCGCGACGCACAAACTAAATTTTGAGTTAGCCGCCCGACGGCTTATGGCGACAAATATCTCTGACGCATTGCGTTGTGCAACTGACATACGCGAAAGAATTGTAAGTTAAGGAGCCTTTGGACGATACGCATAATTTAATGTTTGCAGGAGATCGTACACACATCTGAATATGCGAACTTCCTAAGGCATCTGTTTCCCGCTTTTCGAACTATTCTCCTGCGCAGCCCAGCTACGCATCCTGCAGATGGCGTCGATGTAAGATTCCGCCATCTTGTGCTAGAGATCATGAATAGACTTCCAAATAATGAAGTTTTGCGGCCATATGCGCCAGAGCTCCTACGAATTGCCACAGAAACATTATCCCGCGACACAGAGGAAAATGCCCTCACATGCCTACGAATTATATTTGATTTGCACAAAAATTTCCGTCCTGCTCTAGAGGGTGAGGTACAGTGCTTCCTTGACCTAGTGCAACGCATCTATCGACTTCTTCCCACATCAATCAACAAAGCGTTTTTTATCTCGCTTCCAGATCAACGTAGGTTGCTCAGTATTTTTTTTTTAATGTATTCTCATTCTTAGGTTCACCAGCAGTGACTGCGTCAGGTGTCTTTAATCGCCCTGGTCATCTTCAGAAATGTGAGGCATTCTCCGTTACACGGACAATACCTGAGCAAACGGTGACTCTTGAGTCTGCTCCACGTGCGCAATCGGCGGCGGCTATATCAGCTCTTCAGGGTCTGGACTCTTTCAAAGTACTAACCGAGTGCCCGCTGATTGTGATGCTCTTGTTTCAACTATATCCAAAATATATCCAAGAGAATATTCCCTTGCTCACACCGCTGATGATGGGTGGTCTAGCACTACATGCGCCTATTCTAGCACATAAACTTCAACGTAATCGATATAAAGAATTCATTGCATGTCAAGTTAAGACCTTATCATTTTTGACTTACTTGCTACGCGGATTCTCAGAGTTGATGAAACCTTACGAAGCGGCAATTTCAAAGGCTGTCATCACTCTGATGATCGCATGTCCCGGCGATGCGATTTCTACCAGAAAGGAACTCCTTGTTGCTACTCGTCACATTCTTGCTACCGAGTTCCGTCGAGGATTTTATCAACACATAGATACCTTACTCGACGAAAATGTGCTCATTGGCGTTGGTCATCCAAGCCGAGACACGCTTCGACCTCTCGCATTTTCGACACTGGCAGACTTGGTCCATCACGTCCGTGCAGAGCTGAGCATATCCCAGCTCTCATGTGTAGTATTGCTCTTCTCGAGAAATTTGCATGATCCGGCACTTCCTTTAAACGTCCAAACAACATCCGTTAGATTACTGCTGAATCTGGTCGATTTTATTTTCCATAGCGGTGGGTCGGAAAAAGCTAACGGAAAGCGTTTGCTGGTCCACATTATGAAAACAATGGTCGCAAAGTTTGATACCCTGCGCTTTCACATGATACAGATCAACTATAGTGTGCAAAGGCCCGGATGTAATATGATGTGTCGTCAGCTTAATTTTAGCAAGTGCAATAGTACCACAGGTAGGACCGAAAGCTCTCCAATTACTACAACATCTGATTCTACACCCACTGATGGTATGGCAGACGTGCGACCACTGATCCAGACTCTAATTCGGGGCTTGAAGACTGTTATTTGGTGCATATCACACTACTCACGAAGCTCGAAGCCCAAGCCCAATAACCTGTCTGAGCAAGGGAGTGGTAAAGGGGGTCGCCTGGCGAATCAGATTCACATGCGAACATCAGCCAACAACGACTTCTCGTATTCCCTTTCCCACGACGAGGCCGAAACTATTAGTCTCTTCTTCTATTGGGGATTAATATGTTGTCGAGTGATTGCAAGTGGGAATAAAGTACAGAAGAAAGAGCTGAAGGAGATTCTAGACAATTTTGCTAGTGCATTTACTGTCCTTGAACACTCCAATATCCTGCCCACCGTCGGTCAGCACGTACCAATGTTGTTTGATGCCATGCTAGAATCTCCATCATTACTAGCAATAACACAAACTCTTCTTGCCAATTCCAATGTATCAGCAACGTTCGCTGATATCTTGATTCGATACCTTATGGGGAAGCTTGGCGAACTCTCAGGTTTTGAGTTGTTTAATGACCATTCTGTTCTCATGTCGCAATCACACGGTGGCCCAAGTCAGCCGACGCCAGTCTATAAAGCAACATCTAAAGATATTGTCAATAATGCTGCCAAGGTTTCTCCGCCCGTGCGTGCATCGACAGTCTTGCGTCTATTTCGAATAATTCTTGGCTCAGTGGCATTGTTTCCTCAAAATGAAATCATTCTTAGGGATCGTCTCCGCGTGCTGGCCTGTGCCTGCTTGCAGCATGCCGTGGTGGTAGACGAGCCCATGGCCTATTATCTCCTGCTCCGTTCCATATTTAGGTCGGTTTCAAGCTGCCTTGCCCCTGAGGTCTTCGAACTCAAGTCTAATCAGGCACAATTGGGAGAAACATCCGCCTTTGTACTCACAACTTTGATTCGACAGCGCTCACATGTGGAACGGTCATCTTTGATTTGCTCGATTCTTACTGAATTATGCATGACAGTGCCGATAGCTCTAGCCAAATTGGTTCCATTTTTGCCGCGCCTGCTACCCCTCGTCGCCAATGCGGTACAAATTCAATCCGGTGATCTCCCTTCATTGGGGTTGAGAACCTTTGAATATTACCTGGATCACTTGGGTCCCGAGCACTTGATTTCTTTGATGCGCGGCCAACCTCAGTTACATGCCTTGACGATGCTTGGTGTCTGTAGCCACCTTCGACCTGCTCCCTATGCACTCGGAACTATTGCACTCCGCATACTTGGGAAGTTGGGCGGACTGAATCGCCGATTCCTAGAGCCCTCCAGTGGTTTGCTCCCAAGTTTGGCACCCGCTGGCAGTGCTCATCGTGGCCAGACTAGCTGCAATGAAAAGAACAAAAGCTTGTCAATAGGTGTTCTTTTGAGATGGCGAGGATTCCCCTGTGAATGGTTGGGTACTTCCAGTCTATCTGAGCTACCTACGAGTAATGGGAACGAGAAGAATGTGCCTTTTGTGCTTGGTGTAGAACCCTATGTTATTCACGTATGCGAGTTGCTTTACTCACTTATAAGATGCGGTTTAGAAAAAAAGACTGGTCCAACTACTGCTGTTGTTGGTAATTTAGCATTAGTACATCGATATCAAATTCTATGTTTTCGCCTGCTTTCATGCATCTTATGCTCTTCGTTTGAGCTCCCAGTTTGGCCACAGCATTCCGATACATCCCATCGAGGCCTTTCATCCCCAGCTAAAGAACCCACTTACAACAAAGAGTTTGGCAGTAGTGATCTGCCTGCAAATCCAGGATCTAATACACAATTGGGTCGCTTAATATACTTGATTCTTTGTGCTGCAGCACATCCCAAGCTAGAACTAGAGGGGACTCCCTTGCTACAATCCCTTAGCTTCATGTTTGCGCTCTTATTGCATTCTTCGTACGATTGTGGAAGGGAGGCGACCGAGACAGCAATCGTACGAAGCGCAGGCGATAGCACTCACTGCGAAGCTGCAGAGAAGAAAAAAACTATCCCCTCGAACGGAAGAAGGAAGCGCAAATATCTTTTGCCAGTTGAAAAACAGTCAATGTGCACCTTTACATCAGCCCTGCTTGAGGCCGCGACAGACCGTTGCTTCAGGGTTGCAAATGCAGCTCTTGGTGCTCTGAAATACCACATGGGTTGCGTATACTTCCTTGAGTTACGAACGCCCAGGGCAGTTTCTAAGCCTAGCTCGCAACTCATCACTGATCTTATTTCGCGTATCTGTCTTTCGCTTCGTGAGTGGGATCTGCCATCTCGCAGAAATGTTTCTCAGATATTGTATCAGCTTCTCACCACATTTGGGCATGCGTGGGCACGTCCCAACAAGCACATTCTTGCAGGTTCTCTGCTGAGCTCCCTTGCACTTGATGATTTTGGTATAACACTGTTGAGTCAAGGTGGTATTGCGCAAGCGCTTCACGTGCTATTACAAACTGCCTGTGCAGCCACCAACGAGATTCATCTCCTAGTGCACGTTCTCGCTCGCGAAATAACATGTTTTGATCCAGCTGTGCGTCTGGGGGCTCAGAGTGGACTCTTTGAGCTCAACAGATTAGCAGGGCTGCCCCTTATGTCGTCCAACTTTATGAAGCCGATTGCTCCCAAGCTGACGCACATTTTAATGACTTGTCACCTCAACCCGGAGATGCGGACTCATAGCGCCGTAGGTGCTCTTGATGCTCTGAACTACATCATGTCTTTGGAACCTTGTCCAGTTCTGCCCAGCATCGAGCTGCAAGATTGTTTGCTACAATCTATTAAAACGCATTGCTGCACATTGGACTGTACCTCCAAGTATGCAGATGAAAATCACGGTCATTTTGGATGGACATCACACTCCGCGCGGTTTTGTTCTGCATTCAGCTCTTGCTTATTGTACCATAACACGTCTTCTTCACTGACCCATCCTGATCGTTTACAGGCAGCCGCTTTAAGGGCAATTCATAGTATGGTTAGAGCAGCTAAACGAATAGCATCGGGTGCAGTAAAGGATAGTAGTCGAAGCCAAGATGTCGGCAACGATTACAACAAATTCATGCATGAATACATACCACCTAATCGACAACGCAAAATAATTGAAGTGGCACTCAATTCAATGACAAATACCTCGGTGAATATGATTGTACACGCCTCTGTTTCCTTACTTCAAGAAACACTTGCACTTGGCAAATCCTCTCATGCAGAAACGTGTGACAGACATATGAATGCGTTTATAGTTCAGGTGCCATTGAGCTTGACGAGAATTAGCCTCTGGTACTTGAATAAGCTCAACAAGCTATTGTCGTTGCCAGCTGCCCAAAAGATGAGTAGGGGCGTGCTCACCTCTTCTTTACTAAGCCTATTGGAGGACTTTTGCCGTCCAGAGAAGATGTTCGCCATCCGATCATGGGCTAGCACTCATCCCCTGGAGCTTGCAGCAAAATGTATAATGTTGATAACGCGCATCAGCTGTCACCAACCACAGGAGGTTGGTATTCTGCCCATGCTGACATCGGTGGTCGTGGTCGTCCTGAGACTTGAAGCTCTCATTCCAACATACTTCCGGGCTTATTTGCAACTTGATGTGACTGGGAACGTAAGGCATTTTTTGTCTTGGCGCGCTGCATATTTCTCTTCCCTAGCTGGTGTTGTTAGGCTTGGATTTTCGCCTTTCCGCGCTCCGCTTGCGCAATTGCTGTCATCACATGCTTCGACAGCAACACAATATTTCCTTAGCTTTCATACTCTTACAGACCCTGATTGTGTATCACTCTTACGTGGCTTACTGCATATTCGAGAAGCAGGTGATTTTAAAGCCCGAATTTTAAGCTCAGAAGGAATGAAATGCTTGTTAAATGCTGCGTTTAAAAACCATATGGCACGTATTGCAGATGGGTGCTTTGCTCGCAAGCATTTCAGGAGATACTCTCAAGATCAACAAGGATTCCGATCATGCACAACGAAGAGTCGTTTCTGCCAGTCACATAACTCTGATGCGCTGCAAGATAGTTCGTGGGCAGACCTTGCTCGAACGAAGGATGTTTCGTCGTCCACAATTACTAACAAGGCGCAATTCCATGGGCTACTAGTGATAACCACTTTGTATCAGTTGGATCCTTGCATCTTTACGCGCCATAGTGTCCTCGGAAAAATTCTTGTTTCGATCTGGCGAACTCGGCCACCTTGGATGAGTGAAAAATCCTACGAAAAGATTTGTGCCAGTGAGGGTAGATCCTTGAAAGGCCACAAGCAGGTTTTAAATGCAGAGATATTGCGCAATCACAAAGAAACGTTCTTGATTATCCAAGGCCTGATTGGTTACTGTCGTTCACATTCTGCAGAAATACATGTCTTGTTCGACATGCTCTCTGTTTTTATATTGCCCAGCCCCATTGACTTTACCTTTCTGAAGGACTTTTATTCCAGAGAAGTAGCGCTCACCTGGAGGCCAAATCACAAAAGAAGCATTATGCTATATTTCCTTCGAGTTCTTGCAGATCAGGGTACTATGATAGAGTTAAAAGTGATGGCATTGCGTCTAATTGTGACTCCAATGCTGGTATCAACCTTTGAAGGCAGAAACTTGGCTTCAAAGAAAACTGACATTTTACTTGAGAAAACTAGCATTGTGGATTCGGGGACGATCACTCTATTCATGCGCTGTGCGCTTGATAATACAAATTGCAAGACGCAACGGTATAGTGAGGCTCTTCGCGTCGAGTTACTCAAACTAACAACAGTATTAATCGAGCATCTCGGCCCAGAATTAGTGGAACACAGGAAAGATCTGATCAAGTTTGCATGGAATCATCTCAAGTCTGATGATTCGCTGTCAAAGCAATGGGCTTATGTCAATGTGTGTCGATTTGTCGCCACATATGAGACGCCCCCCAAAATCATACTCCAGGTTATCACCCTACATTTACTTCATCTGCCTACCAGTGCTCCTGTAGGTTTACGTAGCTTTGCTGCGAACATTTCAACCTGAGGCACGTGAATTAGTCAAGGTTGCTCTTGATATATTGATACCAGCTCTGCCAAAACGGCTTCCCATCAACGATTTTGTTAAGGCAGTTAAGTGGACCAAGAAAATCATGTATGAGGAAGGACATGCACTAGCTCAGCTTGTTCACATGTGGCAACTCGTTGTTCGCCACCCTGGACTATTTTTCCCTTATCGGTCACAGTTCATGCCTCAAATGGTAAATTCATTGAATCGCTTGGGTCTACCACCTAATTGTCCAGTAGAAAACCGACAATTGGCGGTTGCCCTCGCTGATTTGATTATGAATTGGGAGTCTAAGATTGGTCACAAGGAGGCACGTGCAACTACTGCGGAGAAAAATCTAAAGCCTATTGTGGGCTCATCAAAACAATCGCAAATTGACGACGACTTTCATTTGACTATGACGATGATCGAAATGGTAGCTAATTTCCTTGTCCGGTTGGCTCTTTTTGCCTCCGACAATAAAGAACCTGCTGTGCAGCAACTAGCACCACGCTGCCTGCTGCTGTTCGATACCACGTTACGTGCTTGGCCAAATGCCCATATTCGATTCTCTTATTTCGAGAAAATCATTGCTACTTCCAATGCACGTTTGGACGTAGCAACGGCAACAGATCCGCCATATTCATCCGCGCTCCTATTAACATGCCTAGAGATCATGCACATCACCCTGGGCAGGAACACCCGGCCTAACACTTTTTTCATTGACAATGTTTTAAAAGCCCAGCTGTTGATTTGCCCTTGTTTTTTTTACGTGCGGAGCACAGAAGTCCAGTTGAAGCTGCAAGGACTTTTGTCCAGAATAGTAGTGTTGTACCCCCCTATAAAGTCCTGTAATTCTACAATGATGTTTTATCAGCGTGTCAAATATGTAATTGAATCTCGACTAATTACTGCAATGGAAAATCATGGTACGTCAAATAGACACGGGGACTGGGCGAGCGCTTCAAGCTTCAAATTGGTAGCCTACGTACTACCTATCATTAAGATTATTGATGCTGCATGTAAGTCTGCACCTGCGTATATACTAAATCATGGGCATCAACTCCTGAGAGTGGGTCAGATTCTTATTTTCCAGCACTTAAATTCAATCCGCAAGAACCCCCCCTCGCAATCAAATTCCTGCCACGCAACGCCGACATTATCCGTCCTGACAAAAACCATTAAATCAACATATGGGCACTGCGCAGGAGAACCAGAAATCACCGGTGATTTTAGTCTTTCACTGGGTGTGATAGATGCAATTCTTATCATTTTTTCGCTTCTTGCGCAAGCAGTGACCGATAGTCTCTTACTAGGAATGCGTCGTGAGCTTATCGTTCTTGTGTTTGTTTGTCTGGAACGAAGCAACTCAACACTACTCGTGCGCAAGGTTTCCGAATTAGTGTCTGGTTGGCTCGTCAAGGTCAAATCACCCCTCTCCAGGAAAGAAAAAACTGCGTTTATCGAACACATGTTGGACATTGACAATCTGACAGATGCGGTATTGCAACCTTTGCACGCTCGTTTTCTATGCACACTTAACCAAATTTCTAAGGGCACTTTTTGCCAAGGAATTGGGTTGTCGGGCACGCAGACTAAAAGGCTTTCTGTGGGACGGGGGCAAGGTAAAGGGTCAAGCACCGTGGGTCTATTGGCGGTACATCCAGGAGTCCGTGCGACCTTCCGTGGTCTCCTCATGCATGATGTCATAAAGTGTGCCAGTCATCATGTCATTAAAATGTTCGATCTTGATTGGTCTCCCCTTTCTAATCGTTTTTGGCTCGTGATTCTCATTGAGGTAATCCTAGATGGCATAGATGCGGATGGGCCGGTCAGGCTCACGACTCAATTTGCGCAGGCACCTTCGTTGTTTAGCGAATCATTCTTACCCAGGTCATTAGAGACACTTGTTTGTCTCGATATAAACCTTCAAAGGCAATACACTACTGCGCGATGTTGCTTTTTACAACAATGTGGAACACTGAAGAATTTTATCGAACCTCTTAAGGAGGTGGTCCACGCACATGTTGGACTGGCAGAGAGGTTTTGGATTGACATGTTACCTCACGTTTGCTGCAGTGTTAAACAATGTCATCAGCGACAGTGGCAAATTGCGCTGACAAATTCAATTTTTACGCACTTCGCGTCATCGCATTCTCATCCGAAGCTACAAGTCCCTGCTATGTTCCCACTTAGTCAAGTATATGCAACCAGCAACGACGCACGATTTCGGCCAAGCGCCTCTTTCTCGAAGACACGGGTTGCAGTGCCCTCCTCTATCGGATTTCCCCTGAGTTTCACAGACACAGTATTTACCACAACAAGTGTGCCGCGGATTTTGATTCAGGGATGCAAATTCCCCCTGCCAGGATGCTTGGCTGGCAAACAGAAGGCCCAGGTCCTTGTGAGGATGCTGTCGTCTGCTGCTGCTAGACATAATTCCTATCACGCAGTCTTACACATCATTGAAGAGGTTTTTGTGATGCGGCAAAATTTGACACCGCAGCATGTTTCTAGGTTACCGGAATTGCACTGCGCATCATTGTTTAGTAGTTTGCAGGAAACTGATATGAAGGTGGGTGCTTTAGCCGACGGTTGCACCAACCCCATGTCCTCCATCGCATTTTCGCTTCGGCGATACGGCTTTATTCCTCAAGCTCAACATATCTTTCTTAGTAATATGGTGTCGGCTCTTCGCCAGACCCACCATGATGCCACCGGTGTGAAACCGCTTTCATCCTGCATCTTTGAGGCTGACGTGTGGTGCGCAGAGTGGCTAGCATGTGCTCGCGATATGTCTCAGTGGCTGCTCTTGTCAGATTTGTTTAAATATACCCCTGCTTCTCTCCCTTCAGGGTTGCTGAGACCAACTTTGTGTCTTGAAGCATCCTGGAAATCACACAAATGGGACTATGTTCGGAAGCATCTGAATGGGAGCAAACAACCAGAGCAACTAACACCTCAGGTCAAGCTGTTACAAGCACGATTGGCAGTGGTTGAAGGGCTTTATTCTGACGTCGAAGACCTCTGTGGGGAATGTATCCAACTCGCATTGGAATCATGGAGCAGCTTACCCAGACCTCATTTGGGAGTAGCTGTACATGATCAACTACTACATCTATTTCATGAGCTCATTGAAGTCCACGAAAGCAGCCAACTACTCCACGAGGCATCGCAACACTCTCGTGCCTTTACATATCCTGATCTCAGTACCATGACACATACATGGCGAAACCGACTGCCAAACACCTGGGACAGCATGTCCGGCTGGGATGACATAATGCGATGGCGTGAGCATATTTTCTTGTCGATAGAGAAGGCTTTCGCGTGGGGTGCACCCAACAAGATTCTCCGACTTCACGATGCACCATGGACATTGGTTACACTGGCTCGCGTCGCGAGAAAGCAGGGGCTACGGGAGGAGGCACAGTCTGGCAATAAGGATTTGAATGATATTCAGATGAATATCGATAATGCATTCCACAATGTTCGGGAACGACTTTTGTCGTTTTGCAATGCTGATGATCGTATGTTTCGAAGCACTCAAGCTGGCCTTAATTTCATCGACAATATGGTGATTGAGGTATTTAGCACAGAGCAGCGCGCTGAACTGTTCAGGCTAAAGGGAGTGTTCCTGGGGATGTTAGGAAGGTTTAGGGATGCGCATTGCGCATTTTCTGTTGCTACTCGAGGCTGCAGCAACTACGGGCGTGCCTGGTACTCTTGGGCTGTGTTGTGTGATGTAAATTGCTCGACCGAAGCATCTTTATCTTCAGTGTTGTTAAATCGGCTTGTCAAAAACTCTTTCCTCTGCTATCTCGCGGCAATTGAATGTGGCCATCAAGATGCATCAGTGTGCGGACTGGCCCGTATTCTGTGTTTGTTGCAGCATAGCAAACAATCTGACGAACTCCGTCGCCTGTTTCATATTCATTCGAAGGTGGTACCCACAGGTGCAATGATTCCTTGGATTCCACAGCTCCTATCAATGCTTGCTCTACCTGAAGTAATGACTGCCGTATGCTCACTTGCCAGTTCAACACCTCAGGCAATATTCTATGCCTTAAAATCTGAGACAATACAGGACCAGTCCTGCGCTATAACGCATACACAAGGAAATAGACTTATCTCCAGCATCTACTCAAATGATTCAGTGCTTGCAACAAAAATGGATACACTGGGTGATGAGATGGTTTTGACCGCAAGACCCGGTCCGAGCGAAGAGCTGCTTCATCTGTTGCGTTGTGTTTCTGGAGAACTGTGTGACAGTGCTCGGGATCGAGAATCTAATATATTGTACGTGCTTCTGCACAAGGTCAGTTTGAGGTATGTTGGTTGCGGACGTCTACAGTCGCTAGATTTGAACAGCATATGGGTGGAAACTCCTACCCCAGTCAGAAATGGGCGATCTCTATCATATCACTTATCCCTCGCAAGTAATCTCGACACTTTGACTCGAATCCTAGCAAATCGAACTATTGAGGTTGTGTCAACCAGGAGCTGCAAATATCCATATTCTACACTGTCGCGTCTACAGAGTGAGCGAAAACGCACCATTGAAACTCGGCCAGGTACTAAAGGTTGCTTTCTTGAGGTTCCTGGTCAATACACTAGTACCTTTGGCCTGTTTCGGCCGGAGTTGCATCTACCGTTGATACAGATCGATCCCCCTGCCTGTCTCAGAGTAAAGAGTGGAAAGTCAGGACAGCACTTTGCATTTTCTTCCGACGAAGGACAGGTTCAGGTGTTCGCATCTTCTTTTACTCGCTGTAGAAATGCACAGGCAGATGAAAGAGTAAGCCAATATCTTGGTGTCATCGACTTTGCACTCGTTCGGTGCAAAGCTGCACAACAACGTCGCTTGCGAGTGTTACCTTTTGCGCATGTTAGATTTGGACCAAACTTTACAATGATGGAAGATAGGTGGTCTTGGACAAGTCTCTGTGAAATTGCCGAGTCAAGGAGCTCTGCCCTCGGTCAAGAAAAAAACGGTCTAGCTTCCTTTGCTCAAATTCACACACAGGCTCTACTCTCTACAACATTGTCTTTGAGAAAGCGTACTTGTGCGTCTCTTCAGGATGCACGTCGGGCAATCTATAACAAAGTTTGCGCCGGCAAAGTGCCAATGCATGTACTTGCTACATATGTTCGTGCTATCCATGATGGCTTCGAGGGTTTATGGACTTATCGTCGAACATTTGCTACTCAACTTGCGATTCCCTCCATCCTTGGATTTGTTCTGGCTATTGGTCCTGGCGGAACACAGGAAACAATGCTCTGCCAACACACTGGGCGTGTCCATTTCAATGATTTCAGACCAGCCTTTTCGTTTAGTCGGTCTGCGTCCTCCGGATCTGTACCATTCCGTCTGACACGGAACATGGAGCGTTTACTACAACCTTTCCTTTTGCACAGCATTTTCAAGACAACAATCGGAACCATTCTCCTTGCCATGCGATACACTTTAGAACCAGGCGGGCTCCTAGAACCATATATTTGCCTCTTTGTGGGCGCCGAAATCGACGGTAATAATCATGCAAGGTCACAGGGGTGCTTAACGAAAATTTTCGAAGAAAAGAGGGCGATCATCGACCGTGTGTTGACGATAGCACCACCCTTGAAGTTTTCACCCAGTGGCCTTCAGATTGAAAGTGGCCTAACAAAACTAATTCATCTAGCTCAATCGCCAGACTGTATAGCTATCAACGCACCAAACTGGGAACCTTGGCTATAGATACAAATCAATGTAAGCATACTCGCAAATTCGAGACTCTGGACTGGGCCAATGGCAGGCCCCAATCATAATAGATCATGTTTTTGGCCCAGCCGTCGAAATTTTGAAGCCTGCGAATTTGAATAACAAATAAACTAACAAATTCATCTAGGACAGAGGATGCGAAGGCCCGCATCTTGCAGCTTCGCTTCCGAGTCCCCGCGGCTAAGCGGCAAGTGTGGGCCTTTCTTTGCGTCATAAGGTGTAAACTTCAATGGGATTAGGGCCTTTGCGCCAAATTTGTAATGGGCCTAGGAGGACATGGGGCCTGCCAGTGGGGGGAACGCCAGATTTTGACAGGCACTGGCATAGCGCGTTAAATACGTAGCCCACCCGGTTTTACTTACGTCTACTCCCACCTTTCGACACAAGGGGATACGAAACGGTTAGGATCTGACGATCTTAGGGGCCACACTATGTTACTTCACGTCCGCATCCCAACGCGAAAGTGACCCCTCCCGAGTAAAGCGGTGTCGGGGTGTCCTTAGGATGCCCCCGGGTGCCTTCATACCAAAAAGCTTGCACCTACGGCTCAATTAAGATTTTGGCAAAGATTGCAAAAAAAAACGCCGCGCTCCTGGCTGCGTCCCGGCTGCGCATGTATGCGGCGCTGTGGGCGTCAAAGGTCAGGCATCCCCCCGGGCCCCTTTTGCATCCGCCATCGAATAGCCAGTTTATGTATAAATAGATAAAGGAAGACCTAAAAAAGCAACAGTGACAAGCTCAGCTTCCTAAGAGCCTTCTCCCTACTCAGTGCAATCACGTCTAGTAGAATTCCTATGTTCAACTGGGACGTATCCAAGCACAACCCGTACTTCCCATCCTAGCCGCTGAGCCTGAGGTACCGTGACTCCGATATCCCCTTAGTAGGGGAAGTCGCCTCCCACTGGCACTCCTAACTAGACATCATCCTGAGTCACTTCTATTGGCGGGCGTATTTCCCGTCACAAGCCCCTCAAGTTGACGTAAGGGTAGTCATAGGTAGCCACGGATGGACCCCCCCGCAGACCTCCTCAAACTCACTCCTGCTTCTGCTGGATTCTCCCAGACGCTTCTAGACGTCTGACTTAGCGAGCAAGCAGGTCCAGTGGGACCAAGTAGTCTCCGGAAGGCGGAGTAAACTTAAAATCATAGTATATCCAGTGCCCCCGCCTGTTCAAGTTATTAAGTGGGTAGATTCAATGAGAACCGTCCTTATCAGCCTGAGCTGTCGCGTGCGAGATTTTGCACGGCACCGACACAACATTAGAGGCAGTAAACGTCAATGCCAGTGGGGCTCAGGCCATCTCGACGACTCCGGGGTCTCCAGCATATAGCACAAACTCGGCGTCATTATCTTTTGGCGAGTCTAGCCCAGCGCCAAGATCCGAGTGCCGAGCGCCTTCACTGCCAAGTGACGGCTACTGGACGATTTTAAAAAATCCCAGTTGCACCAAGTTGTGTTTATCAGATTGCTGGATTGCGATGCATATATGGTAGGTTTGACACCGAATTTTTTCCTTCTATGGTGCCTGTTGCATCATTAGGATGGTTCACAACTAGTGGAAGAGGTACTGCCCAACCTTGTTTGTTCTCCTTCATTGTGCTCTTCGATTTCTCTGTAACTGCAATCAGCGACTTTTGAGAATGAATAGCGCCAACCGACTTGCCTGCTTCTGATGCGAGAACTGACTTCACTAGGGACATAGTGTTGTCTGAGCACTCAGCTGCCTCTCCAGAGAGGACATCCAGATCATCTGGAATGGCTTTCATCGCTGATGAAGTTTTACAACTTAAAGCCGTGTCGATCGGGCGTTTCAAAACAGAGTCCTGATATGCTTCGAGCTCACAAATACGAGAGCGGACATTTTGTACCAGTGCTGAAATTTCAGTATCATTAATATATTTATCGAAGTCTAGACTGTTTGCAAAACTGAGAAGGTCATCTGCCTCCGCAGTTTCAATACCCCCAGCAAATTCTTTTGCCTGGTCTTCTGTCAGCGCCCACATGGGTCGTGACGAATCTCCTGCAGCGCCTGATGATGCCTCCGGGGATAGTTCAACTTCCATTACAACGTTGTCATATTTTTCTTGAGAGTCAAGATCGGCGCACCCATAGGTCCTGTCATCCCTTACCTTACGAACTACTTCACGCATTTTAGCTTCGCGGTCCATGAATTTTTTGTGCTTTGTCTCTTTTTTCTGAATGTCCTAAGAACTTATCATAAGCAATTGAGTCAGCTATAATCCGCCAGACACACCTTTAAATATTGCATTTCCAGCTGATCCTTAGTTGCTTGCAACTCTGCTAACCACCTAATAGAAACAATAAGCACAAGGTCGTGTCATAGGCGCTGCAGTCAGCTTCCTATGCCGTTGAAGTGCTGTTTCCTTTCTAGAGCGCTGGTTGATTTTTGCGATTTTCCCTTTGGAAATAGGTATGGTCACTCCGAGCTTATTGTCAACCTTCCCGCAAACGAACGCTTGCTTTGCCGGCGCGCCCCCCTTCTTGGATTGGCTCACGGCGCCTACAAAGGGCCTGTTGCATAGCATCACACCCTTGTAGTTCCCGATTGAGATGGCAGGGTCAGACGCCATCCAACAGTTAGCTAAAAGCCTCTCTGGGATCTACCGATACAGTGTAGAAGACCAGGCTTCTAAGTATTCACCCAGTGACTTAAAATAAAGTGCTGGTTCTTATCTACTTCCTGGATCTTATTTTTTCTTGTAACGCCGTAACGCCG
>TARA_B100001175_G_scaffold116048_1_pt1 | contig 18556 bp, 14 predicted proteins | sample TARA_B100001175 | Tara Oceans TARA_B100001175
CCTCGACAGGGCTGCATGATAGGCCACTACACCATCGGGGCTTGGAGACCTACGACAAGGGTTCTCTTTTTCAATCTTTGAGGGGGCATTATTCATCTCCCTCCTTCTCTTCGAGAGCGCATGGGGGCCACTGACCTCGTAATTGACGTCATTGACAATGGCGGCCAGTGGACGCATCGCGAGTGGCGCATGCTAAGGTATCTGGGAGTGGATACTAAGATTCTCCCCAATGATACGCCGATTTCGGAAATGAGGGAAGTAGACGGACTAATTCTCTCAGGAGGGGCTGCCAGGGTAGGCCTAACCGGGGAGCTAGGAAACTGCGCGGAGTATCTAGGAATGGGGGTTCCGATACTGGGCATATGTGCCGGCCATCAGTTCATGGCAGGCCACTACGGAGGGGAAGCCAGGGAGGCACCAGCACCAGAATTTGGAGCGGCGTCAATCGAACTGGTCAATGGCGGAGGGCCCATTTTCGCAGGTACTCCCGATACTCAGATCGTATGGGAGAGCCACAATGACGAGGTTTCCAAGGTCCCTGGCGGATTCATAATTACCGCCAAAAGCGAGTCCTGTGAGGTGCAGGCCATGCAGAACGAGGAGGGTGATAGATTCGGCCTCCAATTCCATCCAGAAGTCAATGATTCAGAGTACGGAGGGCACATTTTTCAGAACTTTGTGGACATATGTAGAAGAGCCCGTAGGGCTCATTAAGGAATAGGACAGGTTGAAGAAGGGCAGGCAGGTCGCCGCCATGATGGCAAAGGAAGCAGAGCGCACGGTGAATCACAAGTGCAGGAAGTGCAACCGCACGGACAGGAGGCCTTGGACACCCATGGAGCCGCCTAGGTGCAGCCACTGTGAATCGACCATGGACCCTCTCGAGATTCGATACAAGTGTCTGAGATGTGGCCACTTGACATGGATAGAGGCTGGAGCCACTGGAAAGTCATGTCACAAGTGTGGCTACAGGGTGTTCGCCAAACCCAGAAGTCAGGGAAGGCCACACAAGACGCTGAAGGCAATCTGAGGCGCGGAGTTCAAGGCCCGCCACCCCGACGAAGGCTCGTGGCGAGCTGGCTAGAGTCTCATGCACCCAAGACATTCCACCAACTGGCACTGCCAGACACGGCCCGTGAGGCACTGATTTCATCGAGTATCAGTGCAGACCCCCCCCATCTACTGATTACTGGGCCCGCAGGTGTAGGCAAGACCCTCTCCTGGAAACTAGTCGCGAGGCAGGTGCTTGGGCCGGGGTGGAGATCTACCACTCACGTGTTGCAGTGCAGAGACCTGGCTAGGCAGGCGGGCGCTATGGCCACCTTCGAGAACTTTCTGCGACCAGGAGGAACAGTCGATACGCTGGCCGGCCGCCTGAGTCTCGACGCCTTTGACAGGAGCATGGTTTCGGGTGAAGACGACACCCCTCCTGCAGGCGAGGAGGCAGTAATTCCAGAAGGAACGCTACCAGTCAGTAGATTGATCGTCCTCGAGGATGCAGACCATTTGGGCCAGATAAGGCAGGCATATCTCAGGAGAATGCTCGAAACAGTCGGAAACGCCTCTCGATTCATACTAGTGGCCAGGGCCCCTTCCAGGATAATTGATGCACTTCGTTCAAGAAGCCGCATGATTAGGATACCAGGTACAAGCAAAGAAAAGATACTGCAGGTAATGAGGGAAGTATGCTCGAAGGAGGGCTTCGAAGCAGCAGAGGGCGTTTTGGAGGATATTGCGTACATCTGTGATGGAAACCTGAGAAAATCCATATTCACATTGGAAATGCTGCGGACAAGGGGATTAGAAGGAGACAGATCCGCCGTCCACAAACTAGTGCAATCAACCACTCTCCAGGCAGGTCGACACGTCATAGAACTGGCATTGAGGGGACGAGTCGTCGAATGGAGGTGGGAAAACACCGGCGGCCGCAAGAGGAGGGTTCTAGCCGGAGCCATCGCAGAGATTGACAGTCTGATGAACGACCACGGCCTAGACGCTGAAGACGTGGTATCGCAGTTACACGATGTTCTGACTGGTAGGAGGCTCTCGATACCCGACGACCTTCGTGAGGAGCTGCTGAACGCACTTGCAGAGTGTGACACTAGTCTGAGGAGGTCAATGCAACCAAGAGTCCCGTTGGAGAGGTTCCTACACAGGGTCTCCTCGGCAGGGGAGCGCCACGGTCTGGCATTCGGCTAGTGGCGGGCGCGGCAGGATTCGAACCCGCGGTCCCTGGCTTAGGAGGCCAGTGCATTATCCAGGCTATGCTACACGCCCGTCTCCCGCAAAGCCTCCCCCCCAAGAAGCCTAGCGTCGAAAAACCCCCTTTTCCAACCCTATACATCCGATGCCATCAAGCACGAAAGGCACTCCGAGCAACCATGGACCAGGGAAACCCACTGCCGACGCCCTATGGCGAAGGTAGCGGTTTCGTGCCAGCGAACGAGAGGGCACTATCCCGGGCCATCGCAAGGAGGGACGCAGGCAGGAGGTTTTGGGTGTGGGCATCAATGGCTTGGCCCACACCAGGAATCAGGATGATGCTGTCCACAGTGGCCATCGTCTCCTCCGCTATACTTCTGGTGGGTTGGAGGTACTCTTCAATCGAGCTATCCATCATCAGCTTCGTCGGCCTCTCTGTAATGTACGTTCCAACGAACCTAGCAGCTTGGTATTCGTCGATGGTGGCAAGGGACAGACTGAGCCTTCGTGTCGAGGGGCACGCCTCAAAGGGTTCGTACCCCGGCTCAGAAAGGATACTCAATACCCTCAGAGATCGAGTAGTTAGAGAGAGAATCAGACTTTTCTCAGCGATGCTCGCGGCATTCTCCCTCAATGCCATCTGGAGCTTCAACCCTGGAGAGGTCCTGACTCCGTCTTTGCTCGCAGCGGCAGTTTTCTGTGGCGCTGTCTGCGTCCTGAACTCACTTATCCTAGAGGGCTCAATGCCGATGCGCACCAACGAATTCACTTTGCTCTCCCTTCATGCACCCACCTTGCACGACAGCACTCTAGACTCCGTGCTCACGGACCTGCTCAAGGCACACCTAGACCCACAGACAGCAGGCGAGTGGGATGAATGGCTAGACTCCTTGGAGGTCACCGTTCGAACAGGACAGACGCCGGTATCGGCCATCGAACACGTTCTCCAAGCTATCCACCTTGAGCACAGGGGAATCATCGACCAAGAGGGCCTCAGATCAGAAGTCAGGACGGTCTTCAAGATAGCTGCAACAGACTCCCTCTTTGACCCAGAATCAAAATTCAACATATCCTCTCTCAGGGCTCTCCTCGCACACACGCGTGCTTGGGGTCCAGGCATGTTCAGACTCATTGACAGGCTCCAGGAGTCGTTGGCCGGAGAGGCCACCTCCCCCCATGAGCTTTGGAGGCTAGATCTGGATCTCCCTCCTCGCTGCTCAGAAGGTCAGGGCGACCTTTTCGTCATGCTCCATAATCACACCAGCAAAGACACCACGGTGGAAGTAGACATCCTGGCTGCTCAGGGAGAACCAGCATTCCAGAGCCTCAGGATAAAGGCCCCTTCATCAAACAGAGAGGCATCTTCAGGGCCACAGGGGGTCGCCTCTTTGGGCCGACTACTCGACAGGGCAGTCGTACTTTGGATAGGTTTGGCATGGTCAGACTCGGAATATGGCCCACATCCTGTGCAGGTCACCCTCAAGGGGGAATCAGGCGAGACACTATCATCCACCATAGTGCAGACAACACTGTCTTCGGGTGTCAATCCCGAAAGCGCTGCAGCCAGGATGACAGACGCTGCCGAGGCCGTAAGAAGGATAGCAATTCCGCTTGGCGAGTGACCTTCATTCCTTACCTCCGAAGCGTCACGTTCATGATACGTCCCCGTCTGGATAACTCTGGTTACTATGGAATCGTGGGGCGTTATCGTACTCGGCAGGGGCCCGGCAGCACTCAGAGCAGCTATTTCTGCGGCCGACTCCGGCTCCAGTCCAATAATTATCGACGGCGGCTCCGTGGGTTCTGGTTCCGGCATCGCACCCCTTTCGGGCTTGGCTGCATCAGTCAGCGAGACATCTCCAGCTTCTCACATAGAGGACACTATTTCCGCTGGAGGCGAAAAAACCGACAAGGAAGCGGCCGCAAGGATATGCGACCAAGCCGTAGTGACTCTAGCAGAACTCGAGAGATGGGGCTTAGTACTACGAAGGGACGATAGTGAACTACCACATCTCTCAGATGTCGAGGGGCATAGCGTACCCAGACTAGCGGGCTGTGGTGACAGCACAATGAGGGAGGTAACTAGGATACTCGAAGAGCAGGCAATCAAGAGGGGCATCACTAGGAGAACCGACATGCTTCCTGTTTCCCTTGTGATGGACAACGATCAGACTAGGGGCATAGTCGCACTGGACATAGAGACGGGCGAAGTCATAGGAATTCAAGCCAAGGCCGTGGTATTAGCCACGGACGGATATCAAGGGGTATGGTCCGATCCAGCAAACGGCGCAGGTACAGGGGCAGCCATTTCAGCAGGCGCAGGCATATCCCTCAAAGGCATGGAGAACGTTCCCATGCACGCTCTTACCGTGAGCGGAACGGATCTCTCCATCCCCATGGGGGTCCTCGGCTCGGGAGGCAGAATCAGGATGGAGTCGGGAGAGGACACAGACTCAGATGCGGTACTTTCCGGGGAGAGCTGCGTGCTTGATTTGAGGACAATGGAAAGGAACTCCTCAGATTGGTTCTCCCAAACAGCCTCCAGAGTCAGGAGTCGAACCGGGCTCGATATTTCATCAGAAGTTCTGCCTCTCTCTCCAAGCGTCTCTGCAACCACTGGAGGGGTGCCTGTAGACGAGAACGGAAGGGCGACTTTCAACGAGGGCAAGATGTGGTATACGGGGCTCTATGCAGCCGGGAGGTCCTGCTACACTGGGATGCATGGGTCGAAACCACTTCCAGGAAACGTGCTACTCGAAGACCTAGTTACCGGTAAGGCCGCAGGATCCCATGCCGCCAATTGGGCGTCAACTGCTTCATTCGGAGGAGCGGAAGAAATCTCCTCACAGGAGGAATCAACCAAACACAAGATAGACTCGATGTTCGGAAGCGAGGGAAGCCCCGTCGGCCAAGTATCCAGGGCCCTCTCATCCGTAATGTCGAACGTCGACGGAAGTGGGGAAGAGTCATCCATGGCCGTTGCCATGGCCGGAATCAACGAGATTAGTAATGCAGGAATAAGGGTGACCGACCCCTCTCGTTCGATGAACACGGAACTGTCCTCGGCCATCCGCTTGGAAGGACTCCTAACCATTGCGAGAACTATCGCCGACTCGTAGGTGTGTTGATGAGCAGAGAAAAGACAATTTTCACGAGAATCATCGAGGGCGAGTTGCCTTGTCACAAGCTGTTCGAAGACGAGTACGTAATCGCCTTTCTCGATATCCAGCCTCTGGCCAGAGGGCACACCCTGGTGGTCCCGAAAGAATCAGCCCCCTCCATGGACAAACTTAGCGCAGAGTCAGCTTCTGCATTAGGACGCTCCCTACCTTCGTTGTGCCGTGCAGTGATGAGGGCCACCGGAGCGACCGCCTACAACCTCCTGCAAAACAACGGAAGAGAGGCCGGGATGTCGGTCCCCCATGTCCATATCCACATCATACCGAGGTATCCCGACTCGACCCATTCATTCCTATGGGGGCCCGGGGAGATAGATCATTCAGAGGCATCAAAGCTCGCAGAAGCTATCTCAGCTACAATGGATTAGAATCGGTGCTTTCTCAACCATGGTCCCTTCTGCAACGCACATGGAAGGCGGCCAACAGGCGCCCGACCTCGACCCCGAGCTGTCGAGCGGAGCGATGAAAATCAATCCCAGAAAGCTCGAAAAGGTCCCATGGGAACACAGTGGGAAGCATCCTGGAAGCCGGCCGTTCTGGGCGATTCTCCTCTGGGCGGTCGATATCGCATGGTCGATAATTTTCAGGAAGGCCCATATCGACAAAACCCCCGATTCGGATGGAGGCACCGTATTCGCATCGATCCACATCAACGGGCTTGTCGACCCATTAGCCATAGTGAAATCACAGCGCAGGCCGTTTGTGAGCATAGGTAGGCACGACATAATGACAATGCCAGTCATTGGCTGGATGACAAGGAGGATGGGCTCGCAGCCAGTGATTAGGAGAGCGGAATTGAAGGGGGGTGTAAGCGACCCTGAATTCGCAGCAAAGATCAACCAAAGAAGCATGTTGACCATGGCCAACTGCATAGCATCTGGGCACCCGGCAGTGGTGATGCCAGAGGGAAAATCACACCAAGACTCGAAGCTACACGCACTCAGGACGGGAACACTGAGGTTCACCCTTAACGCGGCAAGCATAGCTCATGAAAAAGGACTCCCAGTGCCCGTGATTCAACCGGTAGGGCTACACTACCGATGCCACCATTGGTTCCGCACGGAAGCATATATCGAATTTGGCGAACCAATCGAGATACCAATTGTAGACGACTCCCTCCACAGCGCGAAGTTGGCCGATGGCGAGTGGACAGAGCCGCCCGCTGAACATGTGATCCCTCTTCGAGATGAGCTCTACGAGAAACTATCCGTAATCACACCAGACGCCCCGGATTGGGAGACCTACAGGGCATGGCATCTTCTTGGCCACCTCGCTGCGATAAAGGAGGGAAGGAAGATCCCATCGTACAAGGACGAGGTCCTGGCTGCGAGAGAGATTAGGGAATCAAATCCCCCTGAGGCCGTACTCGAAAGTGCGAAGGAGGCGGCTGGGATTCTGCACTCCGTAGACCTAGATGCCCGAGCGCTCGACGAATCGGCCAAGATAGCACAGAAAAGGGCGATCGGAGAAGGTTTGATTGGGGCATTACTGATGATTGCAACAGCACCCATAGTCATCATCTCCTCGGGCCTCCAAACTCTGGCGGGTTGGTACATGGGGGACAACTCGGACGAAGGAATCGATGCTAGGACCACGCATCACATGATTGGAGGGGTGTTTTCGCCTCTACTTTTCTGGCCAATCACGTCTCTCGCTTTCACCCTGCTATTTTCCCTATCGAACCCGATTGTCGAATTTTCTTGCGCCTTCCTGTCCATACTGGTCACGAACCTTATTTTCCTCAGGGGATATGATTTGTGGACCGACTTCAGAACCTCCCTAAGGCGCGTTGATCTGGCCCGTTCAGACAACGGCAAGAGGCTCGAGGAACTCCTGGCAGAGATAGAACCGCCACTAGTCGTTCTCAAATAGGGCCTGCTGCTCCAAAAGCAACGTGGACAGGACAGAGGCTACCGCCGCAATAAGGGAATGGCTTCAGAATGAGAGCCTGGAAGCTAGGGACGTCGACGACCAACAGGCGACCCTGCACCTCCACGTCAAATACCCCCCGACCAAGAGGGGCCACCTGTTCAATATCGTAATTCCCAAGAATAGAAATCTCGTCTTGATATATTCTGTTACCAGGGTCGATGAGGGACAGCAGGACGAGATGAAGGGCCTTTCCAACAACGAGCCCAATGACTGGAAGGATTGGCTCCATGAAACTAGACTAGACCTCACTAGGGCCGACCTAGATTGGGTCCTCCACGTAGGGGGAAAGTCCGAGGGCGTATCCGGGCCGCTTCAAGCCTTCAACCTCTCAAGGCCCATTTGGTTGGACGGCCTATCCCAGAACGAGTTCATGCACACAATGAGGAGAGTGTGGCTCGCCAAACTCTCACTAATCCACAGGATAAAGCACCACTTCGGAACTGGAACCGGTAAACCAGGGCCGGTGGACGACTGGGCGAAGAAGAAGACCCGGAACGGTCCAAGAGCGCAGAACAAACCCCCTGAGCCAAGCCCAGTCGATATCGACGAGACGGGAGGGTTCGGGCGAGATTTCGATCCCGCCGATTGGGCCTGAAACAGTATTTCGGCAGATCTGCCCCCTCCCAGCAAGTGACCGCTGGCCGTCGGGGTTAAGTATTGAGAAAAACCAAACGAGACCGTTACAGCACAGTTAGGTGAGTAGAACATGGACAGAGCAAAGTCGAGAAGCAGCATAACAATGGTACTACTGATGGTTCTCAGCACGTTCGCGGGCTTGGGCACTCCCTCGGTCATGGCGAGCGAGATAGTCATGACCGATGCGATCGAAGTCACCCCTGGTGGAACATTCAATGATAGGATGGTCGCAGTTGATGCAGACTCCCTAGGAAACACCCATTTCGTTTGGAGCAGAAACACTCAGCATCTGTATTACAAGATGCTCGATGCGAGGGGAGAGGTGCTGATCGACGATACTCAAATCTCAGATCCTGGAGCCCACAGAGCTTGGCACCCGGACATCCGGGTAGATCACGCGGACATGGTACACATCACCTGGACCGACAAGGCAAACCAGTGGGCGATCATGTATACGCTTCTGGACCCCTCATTAGATGACCAAAGTGGCGACCAGACCACCGACGCAGCAATCTCGATAATTGGAGACTACGAGGTTTCCCTGCATCAGCAGAACAGGGACTGGCCAGCAATAGATGTTGACTCCGAGAATGACCCCCACATAGTCTGGCAGGATTCATACGAGCCCCTCGACATGTACTACCAGCAGCCACAGATTTACTACAAGATGCTGGAGATAGACGTACCAGCGAGAACAGCCATCATAGCCATAGACGAAACCCTACTCACTCCGATCATCGGCCACAAGGGGCACCCCGACGTCGCTGTCGATTTGGACGACTTCGTTCAGGTAGTATGGGATGACACGAGGGGGGGCAAGGTGGAGATGGTAGCCCCAATCGACACATCCGGCTCAATGAATGCAGAATGGGCGGACATGTGTGCGGTGTTCTACGGGGGGTACTTCGTCAGTGGAGGGTACTTCGAGGGCCTCAAGCCAATGCTCGTGAGAGCAAACATGACCGTCTACGAGACTCTCTATGCACTCAGTGGCAACTGGCCCAGTGCATCTCAGAGCGGCAACTGTGCTAATGCCTACCAAACAGGCGGCTCCGGAAGTCAGGGACCAAGGACAACCCCTCTCGGGAATACCCCAGGAGACGATTCTGGTGGCATCAGATACCTCACTGAGGTCGTCTACAACAACGGGGCAGTCAACCTCCCTCAAGACGGTGGATACTACAGTGAATTCTGGGGCCCGGCGTCTACATGGGCCTGCCTCTCTTGGTATGACAACGCAGGACAGGTACCAGGAAACCCACCCACCACACTAGACCACAAGTGGAATCCAAACGCTACTAAGATAGTCATACCAATCTCAGACGAGGGCCCATATGGAGGGGACCCAGCACAGCAATCAGACGACACACAGAGCATCAACGAGGCCCATGACGCCTGCGTGCGAGCAGGAGTCATACCCGTTCCATTAGTCGCAGCCGGCTTCGGATCCGCTTCCTCGGATGTAGGATCTCACATGATGGATCTAGCGGCCTGTCCGAACGGATTCGTCAGCCTGAACGCTAGGTCTTGCCCTGGCTCGACTACAAGGCTAACCCACGCCGGAGGTCAGATGTACAGCTTCCCGACCTCGTCCAGCAACTCTGCCGAACTACAACTGATGGTAGAGGCCCTCGTGTATCTGGCTACCAACAATTCGAGGGAGATATTCATGTCCGTATTGGACCCCAGAGCCCTCCTAGAAAACCCATGGCCCGGTTGGACAAAGGGTGATTCTGGAACCGAAGTAGACAACACCGCTGACAGGTACATACAGGACATCGGACCATCACTAGACTACCAAGGCTATGGCCACTTGGTGGTAGTGAACGATACCAGGATTACACTGAACGACGCATTCAGCCTCCATCCCGCTATAGCTGTAGACACCTCCGGAAACACCCACGTGTCTTGGATGGATGGACGTGCATACGGCTTCGACATCGACGTCAACTACGAGGTGTACTACACCAGACTCAGACTAAGGGGGGCACAGGAATGGGACGGCGTCCCCGAGGGACTCCCCTCATATGGAATCAAGCAGATCGCAGATGCTGCTATATCGACAGTCGAGGGACTAGAGGGAATAACTACTCAGAGGCCGTTTGGAGCTAACTCACACATGCCCGCAATTCTGACTGACTCGTTCGACAACGTGCATCTAACATGGCTAGACAACGGCAATGAGTCTCAGGGCGAGACAGTGATGTACGCCAGACTAAATCACACCCACGACTCACATCCGAATGGGTTCCCAATGAACTCAATCGCTTCCTCGGTGATAGATCCCTGGGAGAGAATACAGGTAACCGAGTGGCAGTCCGATAAGCTAGGGCCTAACTCGCCAGCCACACCTGATTTGGGTCAGCCACCAGCCTTCGCCAATGACCTGGGAAGTGGTGCACACGTCGCCTGGTCTGACAACTACAAGTGCGAAGACACCAACAATGGCGGTAGGTATACGCTGTGCTACGTGCACATCCTAACCGGATTAGTTGAGGTAGCCCTAGGTGAGACCGAGACTTACTACCACACGATAGAGCCAAGCGGCCAGACAATGTTCAACATGTCCATTTCAAACCCAACCCCCGGGCCAGTTGAGCTTGTTTCCGACACTTTCTTCGTATCCATGGAGGGAGTCCCAAATAACTGGAGTGCCACACTCTTCTTCTCCACCAACCACACGCCGATTTTCCCATCCACTCCCGTTTTCCTCAAGGGAGGGGAACTCGTTCCGATATACATGAGGGTTCGTGCGCCCACGATATACCAAGCTAATGAGGACGAGCTGGCAACGATCGTTATTTCGGCACTGTCGAACAAGGATCCTGCGATTAGAGACGAACAGATTACTCTGACTCTCATGGATGTAGTCCACGGCATAGAGCTTGACACAAGCCACTATCAAGCAGACGTGGAGCAAGGGCAGAACGCAGTATTCTCGATATCAGTGACCAATACGGGCAACGTTTACGATACATTCGCATTCTATGATCCTGCGACCTTGGAAGGACAAACTGAATGGGCATTGCCGTTCGGCTGGGGGATAAGTTTCCCCACTTCATTATCTCTTGATCCGGGCCAGTCTGTGACTAGGAACCTACAGGTCAGCGTTCCAACCTCTCAAGAACCAGGCACCTTTGTCATATACCTCAAGGGATGGTCAACCGGCGAACCGGTATTGTCCATCGACAGAGGGACATTTGACGTACTTGAGCTCTGGATCAATGTTTCAGTCAAGACTACTGGCAACATTGTCTTCAATCTCGGTGACACCACGCAACATATACTTCCAGGAGAATGCTCCTCTTTCGATATCGAAGTAACCAAGCACTTCACTCCTGGGCACTTGGTATTCACCACTCCAGGCGGGCCAGACGAGAGGCCATCTGAAATCTCCGAGTCGACATGGAGATACGATAATTGGATTGTAGATCTAGACTTCGAGAACGCCCCTGGGGGCAATGGTATCGCGGACAACGCACCGAGGTACTGGGCCGTAGTCGATACTCCTTACACGGTCACGGCACTAATGTGCGCTCCGTACAACGCCACGGCGGGTCTTGGAGAGTCGGTCACCGTCAGAGCACACTTGGACGGGGCACCGCAAGTCAGGGACACAGTGGTTTTGGTTACTAATGTGAAGCAAGTATACGATTTGGAGTCCGCTGTGCCCGAGACCATCCTGTCCCTTCACCCAGGGCAGGAGTACGAGATGCCGACGACAATCGAAAACATAGGGAACGGGCCAGATAGGTACGACATCACAATACAGTCAATCACAGACTCATTCGGCGCATCGCACGTCTGGGACGTCTACATCCCACGGATACTCTTCGAGGAGCTTGACAGAGATGAAGCCCAGACAATACCAATCGTCGTGAACGTGCCCGAGAAGACTCTAGCAGGGCAGTACACAATGGTTCTACAGGTCCTGAGTGAGGAATCTTACGAAGGGACTAGGATACGCGACTCAGTTACCCTCCAGATAGAGATAGTAGAATTCCATGACATGAGAATAGTTCTGGACCCTGCAGTTGAGAGCAAGATCAAGACAACTGCACCTGGGAGGATAGTCAGGTTCGTGATGAATGTCACTAACTTCGGGAACGTCCCGGACCAGCCCACCTTACACAACCACACTCAGGATGGTGCCGGTTGGGACGAGCAAGCTGGTCTGAACGCACTCGAGAATTGGCAGATAAGGTATGCGATACTCGAGAATTTCGAATCAGAGTTCCCTACAGAGGTCCTGTGTGGAATACAGGAGACTCTCAGTGACCCAATACCCAGTGAGCCTTGCTACAAATCAGCCGCCGAGGTCCTGACTCTGCCCATGATGGAAGCATACACCACGCTAAACATCGTTGTAATCATAGAGATTCACCCAGAGGCCGCATTGGCAAACAGGGAGATCGGAATCAAGGTGCTCTCATCGCATGGTTCGAAGGAAGCCGGGGGAGATCATGACGAGACTCCGATTTGGGACGACTCGTGCACTATCGATATGAACGGAGACGGACTGCCTGACAACTATCGTCCGAATTGTGATACCAACGAGCAGGTGATAGAACTCAGGCTAAGGGCACCAGATCTTGAGGTTATGACAGCTCGAGCAGAGGTTCTGAAGGGCGACGTGGGCGACATGCTTTCGGTAAACGTACAGATCAGGAACATAGGAAACGCACACGCCACGGACGTCAATATCGTGCTTTGTGCCGGCCAGACCGAGAAGAACATCGAAGACGATGGCTGCAAGGAGGAGAACATAGTCTACAGACAGGTAATCGAGGCTATAATGCCCAACTTGGATGACGAAGACCCTCCAACCATCACATTGCTCTACATGGTCGAGGCAGGAACCCATGACGTTGTGGTCGTGGTTGATCCGGACAACATCATCGTCGAGACCAACGAGGACAACAACGTAATGGCAGTCGAAGATGGAAGGATGGGCTCGAACCTAGGATTCCTTGACGTCGGCGTCGAAGTCATCGTGCAGTATTCGGTTCCAGGAATCATCGTACTGGCGACGTTTGCCCTCTTCGGCATAGTCGGCGTAGTCATGTACGGAAGAAGGATGGAGGCTCTACAGCGTTACCGTGAGAAGAGCAGCCTAATGGCCAACATGAGCGACGACGACCTACGCTTCTAGGCTCACTTCGCCATCCACCATGGAAGGGGCGTACCGCGATCCGCAGCCACCAAACTCCCTCTCTCGGCTGCGAAGTCCCTGAGTAGGCGCTCCCTCAGAGAGTGCATCATCTCCTCGGCGTCGTTCGACTGTATCCTCATGGACTGGGCGAAAATATCCAGATCCAAAGGCCTCCTAGGTTGAGCCATCAGAGAATGCGCCAGCAAACGCTCTTCATAGCTCCCAAGGCCCTCATTCACGCTCGGCGTCACCTTGCTCATGACATGTTGGTGTAGAGCAATTACAGCATCACGCCGCTCGTCGATCATCTCTAGGCTGGCATCTAGCTCTGCCAATATCTGTATTGCCTCTGCCATGGGCAACCTCCTCCTCGTCCCCAACTGTCCGACTATCTCGTCCAAGTCCTCGGGAAGTTTGTTCGACAGCCTCAGAGGCCCTCCACGTGGCATGGTTCGATGCTCCGCTCTGAATAGATCCGGCCCGAGGTCAAGCCGAAGGGAGAATGATTGATTCACAGTGTATACCTTTCTAGGCGGCCCTCCTCTTTCAGATGGAATCTTCTCGCTCTCGACGAACCCCGAATCCTCAAGCACCCTCAGGTGCTTCACCACTGCTTGCTGACTTACATCTAGAAGCTCGGATAGTTGGAGAGGATAGTGCGGCTCCTTTACCAGATACTTCAGAATCTGCCGCCTAGTGGAGTTTTCGAGTACTGACATCGCCTCTTCGAAGCCTACCAAACTTACCAACCCGTAGTTGTCTAGTAAACCCCCATCTAAAAACCCAACTTGAGCATAGAATAATATCACAGGGTATGATGAAACTTACATGGGAACCGCGGGAACCGTCTTGAAGACTGCATCAGTGATATTCGGAGCACTCATCCTATTGGCAGCATTGGGTGCTTCGGTAGCCGTATCATACTACGACGAGAGGATAGCCGAGGACTGTGACGATACGGTGGGCACCATAGGGCAGGTCGTGGGCGCCGACGAGGGACAGTGTCAAGACGCCAAGGACCAGAGAGATACCCTGGACTCCCTGATTTCCCCCTTCCGTGTGGCGGGGGCATTGCTAGTTTTACTGCCAATCGCCCACTCCCTCCTACGAAGAGGGGGGGAGTAGATCAGCCGTTGTCCCAATTCTCCCATGATTGGTTAGCCACTTCCTCTCCAACCTCCTCAACAGTTGGCGTACTGGGCTCTGAACCCTTCCATGGATCGGGCACTCCCCTTTCCACCGGCTCGCCCTCATTATACTGCTCGTAGACCTCCTCGGTAGTCATTATTCGAACCTCTGCGGTAACCTGTACCTTGCTCTCGTCTGGACGAGTCCAGCCCACTACTGCTAGTACCAGGGCCACAACTCCGAACGGTATTCCGAAGCAGCACCCGAGCATCATGAGTAGCACTGACGGGCTCCCTAGCATTTCCGACTGTGCTGCATAGTCATCCACTATCCAGACCGAAGCATCAGTGGCATCGTTGTGCAACGTGTACGTACCCGATTCTCCGGGCAGGTAGACCCTGACCGTGCGATATGTTGGGCTATCTGCAGAAAGCTGTCTATCTATGCTCAAGGCGCCCGGCGCTTCCCATGCGCAATCCTCCCCTTCAGAGTCAGTCAATCTGAGCTCCACAGGAACGTCTTCCCCATCTTCAGTCACTCTGAGGGCCAGGTAGTACCGGTCATTCGACAGGTTCACCGAGGCACTAGCACCCGCTTCGACGAATGCCTCATTGAATTGCGAGGGATCGAGGAAAGGCTCGGAGTCGTCAAGTGCCTCACTTGCAGACATCACAGCAATCAAGAGGAGCAGGAAAGAGCACCCTGACAGAATCTTCGCCCATCGCAGAACCCCTCCCATGGAGGGCGCTCCCCGACACCCGATTCAAGCCTTTGTAGAGCATATGCAGAATATTGAGCCGCATTATACGACGAAACCCCTTGCTCCCCTATCTCTCTCCACTCAATTTATTCCATTACCGCCCCATGTAGAGGGATTAGTGAAACTATTGCCTCCTGAGTAGGCCTGGCCTGTCCAGCCATGGGAAAAACGGCGCGTGTGGCAACTTTCAATGATCCTACACCTTCTACAGACCCATTTTCTACAGCTCTGGCATCTGCCCATGCCTTCATCTCTGCCACACCTACAAGTCCTTACTTTGCTAGATGCGGAAACACCCTTTTTGGAATAGTCGGGCATGATACATTCAGGAGGTAGTAACGACTCCTGCTCATCCGAACCCCCGTCAGCTGACTTGCTGCCTAGGGTGGGCTTTGGGACGGGCTCCTCGCCGAATGATATCTTATCCCTCGGATGCGTAGACCTGTGCCTCAATATCCTGTCTCTAAGTGTAATTTTTTCTTCACCCATATGATCCGTCCGCCTCCTAGGCATGACCTCTAGGACATGGGGCTATTTGAACCAACCAAACGAACAATAACCAGTAGAAATAAAACCCGTAGGGTTTTATTATTTCATCCAGAACCCACTCTTAATTTGGATCTGAGCCGAGCCTCTGCCAACTGGCCACATACCTGTCTACCTCTGGGGCCTCATCATTTACGAAATGTGTGAAATTATTCAGACTCAAACCCTCGAATCTCCCTTCCAACCAGGACCTTGATAGAGGCCAGGGCGGAGGGGGATCGTCTGGATAATGACTCCCCAGTAGTCTGCCAATGCATAGTATGTGTCCGGAGTCGTTCGCGAGCCCCCGAAGTCTTTCTGCAGCTAAATTGCGAATATCCTCTGGGATGGCCTGCAAGATGTGAATCTCGACTACTAGATCGAAACCACTCAGCCACTCTTTGGGCGGAGCCAGTAAATCGGCAACAAGATACCCCACAGACGAATCTGGAAACCTCTCACGACACCATTCAATGGAGGAGCGAGATATGTCAAAGGCAGTGACATCGAATCCAACCGAAGATAGCCACTCCGCATCATCCCCTAGTCCGCAACCAACAACCAAAGCCCTGCCTTGAACATCAGGATTCGATGCAATCCACTCCACCATCTTCGGATGAGGCTCCATCCGGGCCCAAGGAACCTCTCCCGAGTCCCGTTTTGCACCCTCATATAGTTCTTCGAACCAACGTAGCGGTTCCCCCTCATCTTCCGCAGCCTTGGAAAGTTTGAGGAGGCGGGCTCTGACCTCAGCCAATTGCTCGTCCATGGGCACACTCCTTTCAATGAGTCAAAGAAGTTAACTCAGCGGTGTGATTTAACGCCGGTTCCGACGGCGTCTTTGGCCACGGTTCTGTCCACCTTGATTCTGTCTTCTTCCTCCACCCCTTCGACCACGGTTTTGCCGTCTTTTTGGAGCCTTCTCGCCCTTACGTGATTTGGCTTTCTCGGAATGGAAGGGGTGATCTTCATCGACCGGGATTTTTTGTCGGATAGTCTTCTCTATGCCTCGAAGAAACTCCCCTTCATTTTCATCACAAAATGCAATGGTGATTCCACCTTGCCCCGCACGACCCGTGCGTCCAATTCGATGAACGTAAACTTCGGGTTCATTGGGAAGATCCAGGTTAATGACGTGGCTGATATCTGATACATCGATTCCACGACTTGCCACATCAGTAGCAATCAAGACTTGCAGTGTACCATTTCTAAACCTGCCAAGCGCCCTCTCTCTCGCACCTTGGCTCTTGTTGCCGTGAATGGCAAGGGCTTCTATCCCATCAGCAGCAAGTTGTTTGACTATGCGGTTACACCCGTGCTTTGTTCGACTGAAAACAAGTACCTTCTCCGGATTTTCATCACGGATGATATGAGTCAATAAGGCCCGTTTATCACTCTTCATCACAAACATCAGTGATTGCTCAATTGCCTCGACGGTCGTCGACTCGGGCGTTACTTCTATTTTCACGGGTTCGTAAAGCATATCCCTTGACAATTCCACAATTGAAGAGGGCATTGTCGCTGAAAAGAGGAGGCTTTGCCGGTCTTCAGGAATCAGAGCGAGGATCTTGCGGATGTCACGAATGAAGCCCATGTCAAGCATTCTATCCGCTTCATCCAAAACAAGGAATTGCACGTTGGACAAATCAACAAGACCCTGCCCAATCAAATCTAGAAGTCTTCCAGGGGTCGCAATCAAAATATCGACGCCTTTGCGAAGCTTCTTCTCCTGTGGACGTTGAGAAACACCACCGAACATCACCATTGAATGAATGTCGAGATGACGTGCATATTCGTCGATATTATCTCGTATCTGTGACGCAAGTTCACGGGTGGGACAAAGCATCAACGAACGAATTCGACGTTTTCCTGACCAAGGGTCTTCTGCCATCGCATCAAGAATTGGCAATGAAAATGCCGCGGTCTTACCCGTTCCAGTTTGGGCACATCCGAGCATATCACGACCTTCCATTAGAAGGGGGATCGCTTGTTCCTGAATTGGTGTCGGGGTGACATATCCGATCTCATCAAGAGCCGCCAGCAAAGGCTGACAAAGGTTGAGTGATTCAAAATCCACGATATCACTCACATATGAGCAATGATTGCTGAACCAAATTCACTACATTTGAGAAGAGTAGCCCCATCCATCAATCGCTCGAAATCGTAGGTAACAGTTTGCGCACTAATCGCTCCTTCCATCCCCTTGACAATCAGATCCGCAGCCTCTATCCACCCCATATGCCTCAGCATCATTTCGGCACTGAGGATCAGGCTTCCCGGATTCACCTTATCTTGTCCGGTGTACTTAGGGGCGGTTCCGTGGGTCGCCTCGAAGATCGCTATTCCAGTGTCATAGTTGATATTGGCCCCCGGCGCTATACCTATCCCGCCGACCTGAGCGGCTAGGGCATCCGAGATGTAGTCGCCATTCAGATTCATGGTCGTAAGAACACCATATTCCCGAGGCCTAGTTAGGACTTGTTGAAGCATGGCATCAGCGATGACGTCCTTGATTGTGATATTGGTTCCGGTCTTGGGGTTGGTCATAGTGCACCAGGGCCCCCCATCGAGTAATTCTGCCCCGAACTCGTCCTGTGCCAGCCGGTACCCCCAGTCACGGAATCCTCCCTCTGTGAATTTCATGATGTTCCCCTTGTGCACTAGAGTCACGCTATCCTTGTCGTTCTCGATGGCATACCTAATTGCAGCACGGACGATTCTAGCAGTTCCCTCGCTAGAAATCGGCTTGATCCCTATTCCACTGGTCTCCGGGAACCGAATCTTCTCAACCCCCATCTCCTCCTGCAAGAAATCGATGACCTTTCTCACCTCTGGAGAGCCCGACTCCCATTCGATCCCAGCATAGACGTCCTCACTATTCTCACGGAAGATGATCATGTCTACTGCGCCCGGGTCCCTGACCGGACTCGGCGTGCCTGCGTACCAACGCACGGGCCGTACGCATGCGAACAAGTCCAACTTCTGCCGTAGGGCGACATTGAGGCTTCTTATCCCCCCTCCCACAGGAGTGGTCAAGGGCCC
>TARA_B100001175_G_scaffold317941_1_pt1 | contig 18482 bp, 13 predicted proteins | sample TARA_B100001175 | Tara Oceans TARA_B100001175
TTAGAGATTCTACTGTTCGCAAAAATATGATTGAAATGCTAGCTGCATCAATTGAAGAAGTTGAAGGCATTACACAACCAATGGCATTAGATTATATTGCAAAGTATCTACCTGTTCCTGTCAGAGTTAGACAAGGGCAGCCAGTTACACAAGATATGCGAATTCAACATGTTAGAAACTCAATTACTAATGATTTTCTACCACATTTGAAGGATTCATCTGAAAAGAAATCATATTATCTGGGTATGATGACTCGAAAACTACTCTTATATTTCACAAAACGTATTAATGAAGATGACCGAGATAGTTTCGAAAATAAAAGAGTAGATACTCCTGGAATTATGTTAGGAAATCTATTTCGTCAATCATTTACACGGCTAATTAAGGATGCTACATCTATTTTAAATAGAGAAATCAGTGGCGGAGCTTGGAAAATTACCAATAATTTCCACAACATTGTAACATCTAATAATATATATAAAATTCTTAAATCAAACATCATCGAAACAAATATGAAATATTCATTGGCTACTGGTAATTGGGGAGTTAAAAATGCTACCGTAAAAATTGGAGTTGCTCAAGTTCTTCAAAGACTATCCTATTTAGGAACATTATCACATTTACGACGCATCAATACACCGATTGATAAAACAACTAAAATGACGAAACCACGTAAATTACATCCGAGCACATATGGATATATTTGTCCGGCTGAAACACCAGAAGGAACATCTATTGGAATTGTTAAAAATATGGCTTTGTCGTGTAATATTACAATGGATATATCGTCCGCTCAAGTTGAAACAATTGTAAGAAATTTTAATAGTTTTGAAGATGTGTCAAAAGGGAAATCGGGTTCGGCAGTATTTATTAATGGAACTATTGTTGGAATCGTCGATAATATGTTAGATTTATCAAGACATCTTATTCATTTAAGGAGATCTTGTATTATTCATGCTCATACAAGCATTGTTCCTATTTATAGTGATTTTGAACTACATATTTATACAAGTGGCGGAAGACTTGTAAGACCGTTGTTCATTATTGAGAATGGTAAACTGATGTTTGATGACAGGCATATTAAATATATGTACGAAACGCTTTCCTCGTGGAATGAATTTGTTGTTGGATGTTCGAAATTTCCACCAGCTATTGAATATATTGATGTACAAGAAGCAGGTGTTTCAATGATTTGTGAACATCCAAATAATGTACATAATATTTCTACATATACTCATTGCGAAATTGATCCAAGTCTTATTCTAGGTATTTTGGCATCAAATATTGTATTCTCGAATCATAATCAATCACCTCGTAATACTTATCAAAGCGCAATGGGAAAACAAGCTATGGGTATATATGCTACTAATTTTAGACATCGAATGGATATGGTTGCGAATATCTTATGGTATCCAACAAGACCACTAGTTCAAACTCATAATAGCAGACATATGAATATGCATAGAGTACCAAATGGTAGTATCGTTATCATTGCTGTTGCTAGTGATAAAGGATATAACCAAGAAGACTCACTTATGTTTAATAAATCATCTATTGATAGAGGATTATTCAGGTCAAGCTTCTTCAGAACGTATCATGTAGAAGAAAGGAAAAATCAATCTACAGGTGAAGAAGAACAATTTGCAAAGCCGGATCCAAATAACACACTACAAATGCGCCATTGCAGTTATGAAGCCTTAAGTGAAGATGGATTTCCGATTGAAGGAAGATCTGTTAAAGGTGGTGATGCTATTGTTGGAAAAGTTGTACCAATGAATAACAGAAAAAAACCATCTACTACAACTGTCTTTGACAAAGAATTTCGTGATAATAGTACTTATATCCGAAATAACGAAGATGGTATCGTTGATACTAAATACGTATCAAGAAATAGTGAAGGATATTTGTTCTGTAAAGCAAAAATTCGTTCGGAAAGACGCCCAGGCATTGGAGATAAGTTCTCCAGTACACATGGTCAAAAAGGAACAATAGGTATGATATACAAAGCCGAAGACATGCCTTATAGTAAAGATGGAATTACTCCTGATATTATCATGAATCCACATGCTTTTCCTAGTAGAATGACTTTCGCACAACTTTTAGAGTCTCTTTTAGGTATTGAATGTGTTGATAAAGCAATGCATGGTGATGGTACACCATTCACAAATATTTCTGTAGACATGGTATCAGACCGGTTAGAAAAAAGCGGCTATGATAGGTATGGTGAAACAGAATTATATAGTGGTGAAACTGGACAAAAACTCAATACAAAGATTTTCATGGGACCGACATTTTATCAACGTTTGAAACATATGGTTGATGATAAGTTTCACGCCAGATCTACTGGACCTATGGTACAAATGACTAGACAGCCATCCGAGGGTAGATCCCGCGACGGGGGTCTTAGAATGGGAGAAATGGAGCGTGACTGCTTATTGGCCCATGGTGTAGCACAATTTCAGAAAGAAAAATTTATGGAATTATCTGATAATTTTACAGTATTTACAAATAAAGATGGTATGATGTGTTCTGTGAATAAAAAGGAGAATGTCGTAAATTCTCTCTTAGATTCAAGAGGTAAAGATATTGGAAACATATGGGAACACCGAATACCATATGCTACTAAACTATTCTTACACGAATTACAAACAATGGGAATTGCAGCACATTTGCATTCATAAATATAGTACATGTATTTAGGTGCGTAAATAAAATTATTATATGTGTTTTTTTTCTATTTTATTAATATAATATGAAAGAAGGTGTACGTAGCTTTACTGTTGTTGAATTAATGAAGCCCGCGCAACTCACTGCAAAACGCCATTCTATGAAAAAGACTGGGTTAACCAACGATGATGGTGGTAGATTTGAATCAAAAGACCCTGCTGGTGCCGCACGCAAAGCTTTCAACCAAGCTTGTAGAGATAAAGACATTAAAGGACAGTGTACTTTAGTTGTCAAAATACAAGAAACAACAGCGGGTTCACGCAAAAAAGTTTATACTTACAAGTTAAAACGTATTAAACTTAAAAAACCAATAATTATGGTTCGCGGAGGTGTGGAATATCCAATTGAATATGATACTAAAATTGAATCATTGAACAAAGCAAACAAAGATTAAATATGTAACTCAAGAAAGGGTGAACATATTTTATATTTAATTTTGTCAATTATTTGCCACATACATAATGGCATCAAACTAAAATAGTTTGACGAACTGTGGTGGGAATATAGAATTATTGTTTCAAATAAAAAATCGAAATCTATTTCTTTGTGACCAACAAATTCTTGTATGTAATTCATACCAAATATTAATCCAAAAAAACAAATTGCTATGGTATTTGGTCTTATATCATACTTTAAACAAAAATAAGTAATCATTAAACAAGTTATTATTGTAGAAAGTGTTGTCATCATTTCACTTTTTACAATAAAAGAAGCAACCTTTGCAATTGGTGGCTGTGAAAGTGTGTCGAAAACGAATTCACTCTTACATACTGGACAAATATTAGATTTTTTGAAATGTAGCCATTTATCTAAACATGATTTATGTACCCATTCCATACTACCGGAACATTTACAAGGATTTATAAGTGGTTCTTTGCTTTTTTCAAAACAAATCCTACATTCCTTTTCCATTAATATAAATTAACAAATGAATAATGGTTAAAATTAACACTACTTATTTATATTACTATAATGATGCGTTTACTATTCACACTTGCTTTAGCCACGGGAATGACATATAAATTAAATATTCACCCCCTAGATAATAAAATCGCTTATATAAAAGGTATTAAGGACGTTAAGAATTTAAACGAGAAAACACTAGATAGTTTAAGACAAGATTTCAAAAAACATCCGTTATTAATATTTAAAGATGTACAAGATGTAAGTCCTCAAACATTTCTTGACTTTTCAAAGGAATTTGATTTGGATGCTGATTTAGATGCTTTAAATTCACCATTGGATTATCAACATCAAATGTTACAACCGTTTGATCAATTTCCTGACTGTAAACATGTTGCACCAAGAGGTTCTATTAATCTTAAAAATTATTACAACATAAAGGATATTAATGTTCAACCATATGAACCATTTAAAACAGATTACATATGGCATTCAGATTTATTGGGTCATGATTATAAATTAATTCACATTGTTACCGGATTTTATATAGTAGAACAACCATTAATTGGAGGCGATACAGATTTTATTTCAGGCGAAAGAATTTATGATAATCTTAATAGTGAAGAAAAGAAGGCATGTGAGAATATATTGGTTGAAATTAATCGTAGAAAGTTCGTAACAGGAACAATGACACAAGATTACGCAGGAGTAAATAGATTAGAATCACATTCTGACATGGATGAAGGAACTAACGAAGTTCCTATACTTTTTGCTCCAGATGATGATAAAGAATCTCCTCGAATACTCGTTTTACCAACTTTTTTTGAAAAAGTAAGCGGCTGGACTGTATCTAATTCTAGAAGTTGGATGAAAAATTTTATGACAGAAAAGGTCCTACCTTTTCGAATTAGTATACAGTGGCAAAAAAATGATTTGGCTATTTTTAACAATAGACGGTGGATTCATTCAAGCACTCCTGCAAATGAATATATCAAAAATGATAACGGACCGACACGATTTTTAATGCAAACATTTATACCAACTAAAAAACCAATGAAAGCAATAACTCCTAACCCCAAAAATGCATATGCGTGCTACAATACAAAATGGATAAATGACCAGGAAGTTTCTATTATTTCTGCTCATAATATGATAAAATTTTCAGATAACATTATTAAAAATGGCGCTACTGCCAAAGGTGCTGTATATGAATATAGAACAAAACCCAACGCCACTTTATTTTAGTTTTGTATATATTAACATATACGGACAATGTTCGCGCGGCACGCCTGCGACGCGGCGGACATATTCATCATTGTATAAATACCAATTAACTTTTTCCTTATAATAACCATAATAATGACACGAAGAATGGATTATCACGGATATCAATTTATATATTTCTTCTTTATTTGTATTTGATGCGTATTTTGTCATGTTTAATTTATCTGGAAAATTGATCTTCTTCTTTCGATGTTGTAATTGTTTTAAAACAATTACAAGATTATTTGGAAAATTTAATATAGAGACTGATTTTATAATGTCTCTTTTATTACCATATTTGTCCTTCCAACCATTTATTAATTCGTATTTGAAAAATTCATCTATATTTTCTTCCAAATTATAACTAACAAGCGCTAATTCTATCGATGTAAACTCTTCTTTGTTTTTATTTACCTCTAATGGAACACCCTTCGTTACTATTTTATGTAAAATATTTCCTTTGAATGACGTATCATCTAAAAAATCTATTATATGTAAAAACGCTTCATGCGCATCATGAGGATAACCGACTTTAAATAAGTTAGTTAGTTTTAAATATTTATGTATCAAATTTGGCTTAAATTCAGTATCTATTTTCAATTCTCTTAACCCATTTAAAACAGCTTTCCATTCATTTCTCTTAGGATTTCCACACGTGTGAATAAATATTTGAAGTATTACATTAAAATAGCAGGTGTTGCCATAGTTTGTTAATACAACCATAAATATATTCATTATCGCTAGTTTAATATTTATTTAAAGGAAATAGGATTGAATTAAAAAGAATTATTTATTAATGAGACTCGGAGATACATGTACTATCAAAGATGTCGAAGGAATTGTTACTTATTTAGATTTTGAAAATAATTATGCTGAAATAACAAAAAAACAAAATTCTATATGTGACACTTTTACAGTTAATGAAAACGATTGGTTCAGTATCCATTATAAGGACGAGCACTGGCGCAGCCATAGCGGCGATATAGTTAGTATCACTAAACAAAATTTGGATGACCAATTTATATCAATTAAGTACTTAGATGGAGATGACGAATCTATTGAAAAGGAAATAATATCACAACGTGTTTATAATGTTGTTTTTCCAATTAACGCAAAAGATGCTCCTGGAAAACCAGGTGATCTTTTTGAAATATTATCTATTGATAAAGAAAGTGGTATAATTACTTGCATTAATAATGACGACGAAAATGCAGAAGAAATTAACGTAGATGTATCCAAAGGAATATCAAAAAATACAACATCATCCACGTCCATTATCGATTTCTGTGACATATCGTACTCTTCAAGCTCCGAATCTGATTCAGACACCGAAGCCGAATCAGATTCTAAGAAGCCAAATGAACAAAATTACACAATGAAAGATGAAATTCATGAAAACGATAAGCAATTAACTAAGGAACAAAAACGTAATTTTATAGGTAAATCTTTAAGACTTATGTTTGAACCTGCGAATTTATCAGGAAATGATATTATTAAATTAATAGAAACTATATTTAAGAGTATAGGAAAAAAATTTGAACCATTAAATGACTGGCGAAACTCTATAATTAATCAAAGTAAATCAATTATTCCAGTATTATCTGATTATGTTGTTCATGAATCCGAAAATGAATTTTACGAAGATGATAATGCATATTTTAATTTTGTACAAAATGAATTTAATCCATTACTAATCGTTGATAATATTGATTCCGACGCAATTACCTACAATAGTCAAGCAAAAGATGCATCATATAAAGATATTGTTTTAAATCCATCTTATAAATACAACTCGACACGACCAATACTAAATACCTCCGATAGAGTTAAAATTTCAAAATATATTGTTAATGATACCAATTTTGAATTTAAAAACTTACCACCCAGCCAACAGGAGCTGGCAGACGCCGTCAGTCAAGGAATTGATATTTTTAAAGTTTTTAATATTAATAAATATGATATACCGGTTAATTACTCTAAAGTTATACCAGCAGTTCGCGTAGCGCCACCAGCGCGCATTCGCACTTATCGTCATAAAACTAAAGCAGACCACCCCTACGATATTCTCTCTATAAATATAAACACCCGCCCAAGCACCGAACCAGTTAAAAAACCACCAGTTGGTTCATATTTTAAAATGAATAATAATAATATCAATATTGATGACACACTTGTATGGGATAATTCTGTAATTTGGCCAAGACGTTTGGCATTAAAAATGAGTAAACTCAATTCAGAAGCTACTAGTTATTTACTAAATAGTTACGAGCTTGGCAAAGAGACAATACCACCCGGTATTAAAGAAAGAGAATCATACTTGAAAAGTATGTTAAATGAACATTCATTTACAGAAAAAATATCAGAAATAACGAAGGATTGGTCTCGAGTGCGGCCTCGAGGCGCCCGCAGACCTATGCAAGCTCGAGGCCCTCAGGCATCTGCGTCCCCAACAGTCGCCGCATGGATAGAAGCAGAAGCAAATCCAGATACAGAAATTGAAAATAAAATACATATATTAACATCTGGTGAATATGTACGAGATGCAATTAAAGGAGAAAATCCTTATTATTTTATAGATATTTATAGCGGAAACAAATTTATACCAAGACATGAATTATTGAAATTAAAAATCAAAAATGTTACTTATACTTCAGAATCAAAAGATTTGTATAATTGTTTATTAAACGAATGGGGTATTGAAGAAGAGAATACTACAAATATTATTAGCATTATAAATAAAGAATTTTTAGGATTAAAAGATGCCGAATACAATTATTTAGATAATAAAACGTATGTTTCAAATGTACACGCCCCACCGCCCACCGCGCCGCCCTCGGACATTGAAGATTTTTTTATGAGAATGGGATTCATAAATGGATTTAAAACATTACTTACAGTATTCAGTTCAAAAATACAGTATAAATTAGGACTTACAATTGATTTTGAAGAATATTCAATAGTATCTTCAAAGTTTTTTAATAGTGGTGAATGGGTAACTTATAGAACAATTTACTCTTATCCTAATTCGTTTGATAAAACAACAAGTTTGCTCGCTATTTCTAAAAAATTAATGCGATTTGAAAAAAATATAGAAAAACTATTAAGCGCACTAAATACTTTAAAAAAATCAAATCCTAAAGACAAAAAAATTCCAACAATATATAAACGATTAAAATCAGAACTTACTAAATCTAAAGCGAATTATATTAATAAACTATGGACACTTGTAGGTATTTATATTACATCATATTTATATTCCAGAATAGATATAGATGATAATGCAAAAATTAAAATATATTCACAATTTGCAGAAGAATTATCTAATACTGGAGTTGATCCACCACTATGGGCAGAAGATGTAAGCATATTTAATGAAAAGAAGATTAAAACATTTTCAAATAAATTATGGGAATACAGTACCGTCACAGATAAAAAATACAACTATTCTTATACAAAAACTATAACTCCGCGCATAATTAATAAACGCACCCGCATTTCAGAATTATCTTTGTTTAATAATATTAAACCTCTAGAGTACGAACAACCGGTATTAGGCGTAGTTCAAAAACGACAAGCTCTCATCGGACGCGTGGGACACGCGTCTCAGGCCCATGCGCTTGGGGATAGATGGGCTTTGTATAATTCAGGTAAGATTATTACAGATAATGGATGGTATTTAATCACGAATACGCAAGATATTCCAGAGGAAGAACAATACAACTGTTTGCTTAACAATATTTGCTATATTGTTTTGCAATCTTCGGTAAGTCAAACAAATTTTAAATTTCCTAAAAAATTAAAAGTATTAAAAGAGAAAGGATATGATGAAAGAATGAACACTTGGTTAGGTGAAATATACGGAATTAGAGAATATATTAGAAATATAGAATTTTCTAATGAATTAATTAAAACTATCACATCGGATGTAATTGCATTTCGAGAATCATTACGGCGTGCAGTGGTGCCGCTGCCAGGGCGTACTGCATGGACATATTTAATGCAACACTTGATTAATGAACCACCGATGTCTGAATTATCATATACAGATTATGTGAATGTTTTAGAAAGGATTATATCTTATTATATTCGTAATATTACAAAAATATGTGGAAATAATTTAGTAATGAATAAATCTAAAGTTGAAAATATTTACGCAACCGCAGCTGAAGATGAGGCAAGCGGTTTTATCGATAATAAAGCTGGTGATAAAATTAGTCAACGATTACTAAAAGAAGAAAGAGCACGCAGTCTTGGTTTATTTGCGAAAGGTTTACAAAAACAGTTTGATATTAAAACTGTTCAGCATTCCGAGACGGTGGGTCCAGGTGCATATGAAAGTGAATGGGGACAAAATTTTGATAACTCGGATGACCACGACGGTTCTTTCGACGACTAATTGTCTTTTATTTTTTTATTTTTCAAATTTATATAATGCAAATTAATTAAACTTCTTATTGCAGATGCAATTACTAAACCCACCCAAATATCTTCTATTGTTTTGGCTTTGCGAATATATAAAAAAAATGTTGTAAATGATACAAAAGAACCACTTCCAAGTACCCTATACATTTGATGACCCTGAGAAATGCCTTCATTGATACATGTAAATGTTGTTATTGATTGAAGCATCGCTCCTATTGGTATTAATGCCTTTGTATATAATAACACATTCGGATCAGATGTAAAACACGGAAGCAACACTCTTGAACTAAATATATGTATCAATCCCACTAGTCCACTAACAAAAAAACCCCAATTGTAAATTCTTCTTTGAACTTGTATTGGATTCTTATATCTAGGTACCAATATAGATGATATTAACCCATATGAGTAACTTATCATAAATCCTAATTCAAACAATTGTATATTTAGAACATGAGCTGTTGCTAATGTATCAGTAACATCAATACGTTGTATTTTTCTGGCGGCTAGTAAATGTACAAAAGTTATTGACATAGAACGGACTTGTACTCCACAACCTTGTTTAATAATTTTTAAGATTTGATTGCATTTTATTGAAGTGAAATCAATAAGTCTATCTTTATATAATTTTGAATAAAATAAAAAAAATCCTAAAAATTCAGATAAAATTGTTCCTAAAGCAACTCCTCTTATTCCCATAAAACACATCAATATTGGATCTAATACTGCATTTGATAATTGTGAATACATATTTATTCTCATCGGAGTTTTTAAGTCTTTTTGTCCTCTCATTGTGGCAAATGCTAACGAATTTAATAATGCAAACATAAAACCTAAAGCTCTCAGTCGGAAATATTGACATGCATATATATATGATGGTGACGATTTTGGTATAATTGTTTCTATCAAATATTTTGTATTAAAAATCAAAAGTAGTGTAATTAAAGAACCAACCCCACCAACTAAAAATACACTGGTACTAATTGTATCAATCATATTATCTTTATCATTGAAAGCATGATATCTTGAAATTAATGGTGTTATTACACTTGGTGCAAATGATGCAATACTGAAGAAAGAATTAAATAATCTATCAGCATTACCCTGACCAGCTAGCATCGAACCCTTATTCAACCGTGATATCCAATAAGTATCAACTGCACCTATAATAGGTGTCATCGCAAAATTTAAAAATGAGGATTTTGATAAACTAAAAATTTCTTTATCTAATTCACTGATATTTATTTTATTGCCATACTTTCTTGGTAATTTAGGAAGTTTTTTTAACAAAGAAAAGGGTTTCATTATTTTACCCATTATAAAAACAATCCATATAAAATCACATAAAATAATGGCAATATATATTATTATATATAATGAATCCCGTCGACGAAAGCAACAACGTTGATGTCAAGGAATCAATACCGGCACCTGCACCGGCACCTGCACCGGCACCTGCACCTGCACTAGAAGATTCAAAACAAATTCCGGAATCAATTCCACCATCATCACCCATGGCGACGGCTACACGCGGTGGTGCTCCAAACATTACACCAGATAATTCCAGAATTGGACCTGACATCGTCGACGATGGTGGTGGCCCTGGCGCTGAAATCGAGGACTTAGTATCATGAGGTATTGCATTCAAATATACTAGATTCTGATAGTATAAGAAACCACCTACCATTATCGTATGACTTTAACGGTTCAAGATCCAATGTCGCATTTATATCATTTGCCATAGACAACAAATCGTTCTTTAGTTGTGAAACATCAATATCAATATCTAATGTTGGATTATTAAATATTTTTTGTATTTTCAGTGTATTATTCAGTTCAGGTTCTATAAATATAAAATATGTAGGTACTTTTCGAAAAGGGACACCTGTATTATCATTTATACGAGGCTTTATTTTAAAATCTCTGAATTTAATCATCCTACGATCATCCATTAGTGGTATCCAACCAATATATACTAATTTATCCGGTTTTGTATTCATATAATATTGAGCTTCCCTTAAATTTTGACAATAAGAAGCAAACATCTCTTTCGTTGTAGAATTTGCTCTAGCAAATTTTGCTGTTGTATATGTTGATAATGCATTTAGTATAGGAGTCATATGTTTTAATTCAAGTTTTATAAACACTTTAGTAGGAATATTTAATGAATTTGTAAAAATCAATGTACTGAATAACAAATATTTAATAATCCAATTCATTAACTATTAATTAATCACATACATTTATTGTGAATTTATTTTTTTTGTAATAAGATATTCTCGTCTTTGATTTTTTCTTTAAATAGTCGATTTGGTCTTCTATGTCTACTATAGTTGGTATAGTTTTTCTATTTTTACCTTGTCGGAGTATTCGACCCGTAGCTTGGACAACATCGGTTTTCGGTGAGGCAAATATTAGAGAATCTAAAGATGATAAATCAAAACCTTCAGATATCATATGATATGTTCCTAATATTATTTGTTTTGATTCAGATTCTTTTAATTTTTGTTGCGATAATCCTCCAAAATAAAATCCACATTCCAAACCAAGTTCTTTCGCTTTTAAATCAATATCTTCTAAATGTTTTCTTCTTTCAGATAATACCAATATTTTTCTGTTATCCTTAACGAATTTCTTTATCCAATCTAAAATAATTTTCATTCGTTTTGGTGAAATTACTAAAGTATTGATTAATTTTGCTAAATTCAATTTACCATTTCCATTATAAAAAGGGACTTGATATTGTGGATCATTTAGTTTAATAACATTAACAACTACTTCACCAACGTCCATGTTCTGAACACATACAGTTGGTTTACCCAAATACCACTCAAAGACTCTTCTTAATCCGTCCTTCCTATCTAAGGTTGCAGATAGTCCCAACATATACCTAGTTGAAATTTTAGGAAGAGCCCTAGAAAAAACTTGTGACGAAATATGATGAGCTTCGTCAACGATTGTAAAACCAAACGATTCGTATATATTTCTTTCATAACTCTTCATTGCAACGCTCTGCAGCATGGCGATAACAACATCATGATTTTCAACTTTAACTTTGTTTTGTTGAATTATTCCGACTTTGGCATTAGGAAGAAACTGATTAAGCCTCTCTTTCCATTGATTCATCAAAAACTCCTTATGAACAATAATTAATGTTTTCTTTTTCATTTGAGCAATTATATAAATTGCTAATACAGTCTTACCCATTCCACAATGCAAATTTAATATACCTCCTCCGGTTGATTTCAATTCATCAATCATTTTAGATGCAATTGGTACTTGAATTTCTTTTAATTGACCATTAAAGTCCTGTTCGATATTTTCTCCATGATCTAGTTCTTCTAAATAATTTTTAGATACTTTGCCAAATTTTGATATTCCATAGAATCTTGGTAAATAGTACTTCGTTTTAGATTCTAAATATACCTTAAATTTCGGTGTAGGCATGTTTGTATACCCTTGAATCGTGAAAGGACTTACAGTTAGATCTTTTTTAATTTTATTATGTTCTTCTTCTGATAAGCATGATTTTTTAATAGTATATCCTCTTTCCGAAATATATTTATCTGGTTTATTTTCCATGTTCATTATTAATTAAACTATATCATGTTCTGTTTAAATTATAAAAAATACTGGAAGGTTACTAAAACTAAAAATATGATATCAAACATATTAATAGTTACTTCTCTACTTCATCCCATAACTTCACCAACTTGTCTGCATAAACCACTTCATTCCCGGTCCAGCCTGCCATTATGGCACCTCGATAAGTTGCTTGAGGAACAATCGCATCGTTGTATCCCGCCGTTTGAACCATGAAAACATTTACTTTTGGATTCAATGTTCTACGATAGTTATTAATCAACGACAATACATCGATGTATTTGTGTCCTCTGGAAGACGCCTTATTCCATGTATATTCTTTTCGCATTTGAGGATCGTTTCCGTAAAGTTCTCCGTGACCAGCCTGCATATCAGAATAACAGAAGAAGTGATCGTAACAATAGTCTGCAGGCTTATTAAAAGCCCTCTTAAAGAATAACCAAATACCGTTTTCTGTAGCACCACCTATTCTTTTCCCTATTTCGGTAATTTCCTCGTATTGCTCAAGGAACGAACGACTCTTGTCTACAGTATACTCGTGTAATCTATCACCAAATATACCCACAACACCTTTTCCAGTACACGATAAAGCAGTCAGTAAAGCTGATAAGTTTCCAATATCAGCTACTGTGCGTGTACCATATTTTGACGTACATGCTCCATGCGCAGACCCACTGTTGTCACTAAGAACCATAACATTTCCTTGCAAAGATGGAAAATTTTCAATCGACTTTTCTAAGCATTCTTGCAAACACTTTTCCATCATTTCGAAATAAACAGGCTTAATAGGAGGTTTTACTTTTGGAGTATAACCCTTCTTCTGTTGAGGTGCCTTAACTATAGGATATTCAACCTTTGAAGCTTTTTTGCATTCTTCATAAGCTGAAATATAACGAAATGGGAATTGCTTACCATTCTTGACACCAGATAACAGCATAGAACAATACTTTTTCATATACTCAATACCAGGACTACTTTGAGCAAATCCTCGCATATTCCGAAGAGCTGCCATATGTGGCATACGACCATCCATGGCATCAAATGTTTCTACCCAGGATTTTCCTTGAGACCTATGTTTTTCCCAAGTAGTTGCTGAGTCATCTAATACCATTTTTCCATTTTTCATCAAAGGAGCCAAAACTTTTGTTTCTTCAACTACCTTCTTTGTAGGATGACTTATACGAGTCATGTCGATGATATCGCGTGAATATTTACCCGAATGATACTCCGTAAGTTCACGTAACCTATCCTCAAATGCGCGTTTCATGAAACTGGGAAACTTACTCTTGCTTCCGTGGAGTGATTTCCATGCATCCAAAATAGATTTCATATCACCAGGTAAAGGACAGCACTTCTTTACAATCTCTCGGAAAAATCTTGGATTTTTTTTGTTGTACTCTACACGTCCAGGATGAGCAGCGGCAATAGCTAAAAGCTGCGCCGGAGCCTTACGCATAAAGAATTCGTTTCTTGCTTTATCTGCTTCTACTAAAGTCGCAGCAAAGTCATAGTCTAGTGCATAAGAAGCTGCTCTGAAGAAAGCTTCTTGTCTAGACATTAAACAGTACTTAGGAAACATAACATGATCACCTAGTCGATCTAATATTTGTGCTTGGACGCGAGCACCATCATGTACCTCATCTTTTGCAGGCATATAGTAAGATGGTTCACCGAGAAATTGCGAACATAATGGAAGTCTTAGAGCTTGAATTGGATTGAACAGCTCATAGCATTCGGCTCCCATAAAGTTTTTGTGTGAATCTGAAGAAGTCATCGTGATATAATCAAATGTTTTGTGTTTATATCTTTTATATTACTCAATTGCAATGTGCTGGGTCGGCTTCATTTTTTTGTAAATTTTTTTTAATAAAAGCCAAAAAAATGAACACACATTTCTGATGTAAATATATACAAGAACAAAAATAACTAAAGAAAAGATGTGACATTAAACAGAATTTTATTCAATTTTTGAATCGAATAAAATTCTGTATAAAGACTAATCAATATAACAATGTAAGAAGCGGTATATCCTGATACATCATTAATCTTATATATTATATAATCATCAGGATATAAACAAACTCTTACCAGTCTATTTTAAAGTAACTCTCTTAAAAACCCAACCATCATATAAAAACTCGTGCTACCTCGAAGCTGTTATTTTGGTTACATCAAATATATAAGATTACTTTTAAGAGAAGCGGTTAAAATAGATACATCATATATCAATATCAAAATATCTATTATGAAAGAGAAGCGGATATAGGGGTTACATCAATCATAAAAATTATTTATAAATTTATTGTTCGAGAGAACAATACCCCCAACCCCAATATGAAAACTCTCGACCATATCTTTTTTTTCTAACATTTCTTTAAGAAAGAAGTTACTAACAGTATTTATTATCAATTATGTCAAACGTTTTTTTTAACTGATTGCATTGAAGAATATAATGTTCATTCGAAATGTTTGTTTTATTATTATCTATTGAGTCTAAACAGTTAAAAAGTTTACTTTTACAAATTTTTGCATTTTCGTGTATGATTTGCTTGTTTAATTCGTTATAATATTTGAATATTATTTTTGAATATTTTGCTAAATCATCTACTTTGTTTAATTTTTTTAAATCAATTTCAGTACTAAACAAATCACTAGAAACAAACGATTGTAATGATTTCTTGAATATATCAATAGATGGGTTCTTTCTATATAATAACACAAACAACTCCGTTTCTAATTTTAATAAATTTTTATAAATAATAATACTTTTCTGAAGATTTGTATATTCTATCAAAAATTCAGATTTTGTTTGATTATACTCTGATTTCGGTAAATCGCGGATGCTTTCTAGAAATTTTGAAATATCGTTCAGTTCCATTTTATTCATTGTTATTAATACTATATATCACCATTTAACTTTAATTAATCAATATCTGGGCAATATTATTGCGCCCAAAAAAATGAATATATAACTTTTATATTTAGTTTATAACATCAAAATGACAACCATTGAAACAAGGAGTACTACCAAACGTAAAGCCGAAGATGAATTGTTTCAAAGTAAATTAAAGGAATTGAAAACGGAATCTACCCATAAATACAATGCAACGTGTCTAACATATAACGGATTCGTGTCAATATGGAATCAAAGGCATAATTATTATTGTTTGAAAAATGCTGAAAGGAATAGAAGTATTTACACTGTAAAAAAATTAAAAAGTATTTTAAAAGAACTCGGCGAAAAAGTATCAGGAAAGAAACTCGATTTAATTGTTAGAATCGAAACCAAATTTGAAAAAGATACTCGATTTGCAAAGGTAGATGCAAATAAATCAATTAACACTTTTAAAAATGAATTGCTAAAATATCAAGAATTTATCGATGATAATAGATTAAAAATGACAGATAATACATTAATAAAATATTGTGAAGAGTTGACAAAATTTTATAGGGACGTTACACAGTACCAATATTCTATGAACAAATGTCTACTTCTAGAAGAATTAGTAGCGCAACAAGTATCAGATTCATCGGATAATAGTAGTACCGATTCTGATAATGTTATGCCTCCTCTTGAATCTTATAATGCAGAGCACGAGGTCCGAACCGGAAGCGCGGCGAGCGGGAATATGACCTGGCGCCACCCCTCGCTCACGTACGACACGGTCGAGCCCGAATCGACCTCGCCGCCGCCGCGCCGTTGGGTGGAGGCCGTCACTCGCTCGCGCATTCGAGGAGCACCCGCGCCTCCTCACTGGGAAAGCGAATTACAGCGTCGGCGTCACGACGTGTGGAACGAAATCATGCGCGAAGAAAGCGAAGATGAACGTCGCCTTCGACAGCAACTAGCAACAGAACTAATAAATGAGTATTTGGGAGAGGAAATCGCTCTCACCGAAACCCCTGGTTCAGTTAATATGCTCAACGCCCTCCCGATTCGCCAAGTGCCGTCTCTTCTGCAGCAGCTTGCAAGAGCTGCTAGTGATGCACTCGTCTTCGATGCGCAAGACCAATCAGACATTCCCAGCAATTTATATGGACCTCAATTCAATCCTAGTATTGTTGCTAGACTAAACGATGCGCATTCTAGTGTTGTAAATACAAGAAATTTATTACAGACCAATCTTCAAAGAATACAGGATTTTGCTGTTGAAAATAATATTATAAATCCAAATGAAAGAATTCGAAGACAAGACCTTGAAAACGAAAATGGTGTAATGCCATCACATTTAAGACTACGTCGCTGGTTAGATGATGAACTAGCAAATGCACCACCTGAACTACGTGATCTTGAGTTTCTAATGGACCAATATTATGAAAATCTTGATACATTAAACGAATTTCTTAATGAACGAGATATTATTGTTTTAAACGCTACCTAAAAATAAAAGATTAAACTTATAATACAATGAATTCAGAACTTATACAATTTTTACCAGATGAAATTAAACAACATATATTAGGATATTATCCAATAATAGACCATGATAGAAAATTAATAAATGTTGGAATAAAAAATGTGTATTGCATTCATAGATTAATACAATTGTATGGTATTTATCATTTTCATATACCAGGAGATACTAATCTATATGCCCCGAATTATTTGAACGAACTTTCAGCATCGTGGGTGTATTCTGATTTATGTTTTTTTTTAAACGAATTAAAACCACTTAAGTTGGTTCTTAGTAATAATTTTATAAATTTTTTATCAAGATTACCATATCCATATGATGACATGGTTTCTTTATTGGATTTATCGTTTTTGGAAGATAGTTATCCAAATGATGAATTAATACTTGTATTATTCGCAAGTTATATGACTAAAATAGAATTAGACTCTTTTATTAATTATGTAAATGAAGTATATGACTTGAGTTCTATTACAAAAAATATAGATATATTTAATAAGTAATGAATAGATCTAACGATTCCGATAACGATTCTATCAATACTGAAATTTTAAGGTCTAGAATGTGGGATCGCGATGATGAACGTTCCGACACCGCATCAACAGTAACAGAACACGATACTGAGCACACATCACTCGTATCAACAACAGATACTGATGGTATTCACACAAACGAAACATCAGATACATCCACCCAATCACCAAATACACCGTCACCAAGTCAAACTCCAAATTTTGTACAACGAATAAGGCACGAAAATATACAAAGCACTGGTACTCAAAATAGTGGTATATTATTACCACCCGAATCTGCATTTAATGCTTTTTCGGAAGCAATGGCAACTGAATCACCACCAATTCCGTCACATGCACCATCACCAACATCTGGTATTGTGCCATTCCCACCCTCGACGACACGATTCCAATTAAGAAATGCACTACAAAGACATAATCTTGATGATGCTGCACAGCAAACACCCCAACAAGCTTTATCTCAACAGACAAGTCGTTCACCCCGTACAACTCCATCTGGTAGTCGTGATGGTGATACTGCCGCCGACATTCGCGAGGAGCTCGAGGCGACGCGCGAGATGGAGGAGGAGGCGACGCGCGTGCGGCTGGAGGCGGAGGAGCAACTCCAAGTCGCGCGCGA
>TARA_B100001175_G_scaffold155446_1_pt1 | contig 18450 bp, 12 predicted proteins | sample TARA_B100001175 | Tara Oceans TARA_B100001175
ATAGCCTTCATCTTCTGGCAGATGCGAGAAAACTGCGTCATGTGAAAGTAATCAAGTTTCTCCAGCTCTCTCAAAACCTTTTGATCTTTCTGATTATGAGTCCAGCCATGATGCAGAATAGGCTTATCAAAAACATCCTCAAACATTAGTGGAGTGTCCCAACGTTCAGGAGCAACCATCATTGAGCAAACACGGGTTAAGTCAGTCTGCAAAGCAAGCACCATTAAGTCCCCCATAACTTGGATATACTCATCTCGCCGCATTGTAGTCCAAAGTTTTTCTGGCTCTTCGATGCCTAAATCATTCACGTCAATCTGGCGCTTTGTAATGCGTTCGATCTGTTGCTCAACCGTACGAACAGAATCTAAGTATTCTTCAAGTTTGTGAAGATCCATGCGCCCAAGGCTACCTTGTAGATCCTTCGCATCAGACCGAACAAGATCAAGAACACTAGCGTTCTCCTGATGATCTTTAATATTAAAAAGCCTACGAAAAACCTTATGAGGCTCCTTAATAGAGCGAGCTACATGGCCATGCCCATACCACGATATATTATCGAAATATACTGACTCACGATTATCGGTGAAACTGTTGCATGAAAGCTCCAATGAACGAAACGGAGTCAAATTCCCTACAGTATCAGCAATCACTTGGTCTATAGTCCGCCTTAAAGGATATCCAGCCGGCGAAAGATCGTCAGGAGCAGCAGTGCTTAAATAACAGGCACCAGCCTGTGCATGTCCGTCAGTACCAGGCACCTTAACACGATCCAGATTGGTGAATAATGAAATATTTTTTCGTACTGGCTCTAAGGGCTTAAGCGTAGGGCTTAAGGCAAAGTTATCGCCAATACTTTTCGGATGCCAAGCTTCTTGAGCAACTCCATTAGGAGTATAAAAAAAAGCAACTCTTTTAGGTGCAGAAATTTTAGCCCCACGCCCTTGCATCACATCTAGGAAAGGCAGTGATAATGCTGCACCACAACCACGAAGAAAAGTACGCCGCGGAATATGCTTATGTTTTAGTATATTCATTTAAGTTCGGCTTGACCGGTTTTATGACGGAAAGGGACACTTTTAGCAATCTCCACTACTACAGTAGAAAAGCGGCCGTGATCTGCCTTAACACGCCGAGTAATACGATCAACTGCTGGTTTATCAGTAATCTTGAGCTCTCTCCCTAAAGCATAACTCAACATATGCTCAATGAAGGCACGCATAAATTTTTCAGGTTGATCAAGGATAAGGTCCTTAAATTCTTCAATATTGCTAAACTCCATCTCACCAAACAGTTTACCACTCGTGTCGATGTCTCTACCCCCGCGATAATTATCACGCCATCGGCCTATAGGATCAAAACTCTCAAGAACAAATCCCAGAGGATCAATACGAGCATGACAACTAGCACATGTCTGATCTGTAGCATGCTGCTTAAGTCTTTCGCGAATAGTTAAACCCTGAGCTGCAATCTCAGCATCATCAGCTTCAATCTCAGGGATTACATCCGGCGGCGGCGGCGGCGGATCATTGAACATAACTGTTGCCACCCAAGCGCCGCGCTTAATAGGGCTGGTACGCAACGGAGTAGCCGTCATGGTAAGTATTGCTGCAGTTGTCATCAACCCGCCTTCACGTCGGGTGCTCAAATGCCGTTTACGGAAAGTCTGTGTAAAAGTATTAAAACGACTGCGATTGCCTCTCTTATCAAACGGCGCGTTAGGCTTAGTATACCAAGCATGTAATTCATCAGATCGATAGGTATAGTTGCTATCAACAAATAACATGATCGATCGATCTTCTACCTGCACGCTTTCAAATAGTAACAGTGGCTCTATCATCGTTTGCAGGCCAAACTTCCACTGCTCGCAACCGATTCGAGAATAGTAAACTTGAAAACGATCAAAATCAGGCACAGCAGTGATCAACTGGTCTAGGCGAAGCCACTGGCGAGCAAAGTTTTCAGACAAAGCACGACTACGGCGATCATTAAGCATACGCCGCACCTGTCTTTCCAAAATATTCGGCTGGTGTAATTCGGCTTTACGAGCACTATCTAACAACAACTCATCAGGAATACTGCTCCATAGAAAAAGCGCTAGTCGTTGAGCCAACTCGTAGTCACTAGTCTGTGTTTTATCGCCTGCGTCATACTTGTTTTCTGCAACATAAATAAACTTAGGCGATGCCAAGACAGCTCCCACAACAGACTTCATCGCCATAGTGTATGAACCAGTAAGTTTTTGCTCTGCTAAAAAATATGCTACATATCGAGCTAATGTGGCATCTTTCACTGGGGAACGAAAAGCTTTCTCAAGGAAAGGCCTTAGCCTATCTACTAAGGGTTGCCCATTCTCTTTGAATAAAGTTTCAGTCAAAGCCGTGTATCCATCAAATTCTGGCGCGCTAACAATAGATCTCCCTAGTTTCAGTAGGCTCTCCAAAAGTATCGGAGGGATACTAAGCTGTTCACCTTGATTGTTAAACCCATGCTCCGCCTGCAAGTCGATGGCAAACGGATCAGCCCCTGACAAAATCTGGCGCTCTACTTGAAATTTCCCCAACGTTCGGTTCCCCACAGACATCGCTTTAGGCATTCGGCCAGTAGAAGGGTCAAAATACTCACTAGAACGAATAACCTTTTCCGGGAGCGGGTATATATCTCCACGCAATTCTAGCAGATCACGTACGGCATTGTTGTACTCGTAGCGATTCAACCGCCTCATCACTACGGGCTCAAGCCTGGTATTAGCAGAAACGTAGTCATTAATAACCCCTTCAAAAAAAGATGCCAACTTGACACGCTCTGCCTTTGAAGGCTGCAGTTCATCCTCGGGAGGCATCTCAGCCTTATCCAAAACTTCCATTGCGTGATGGGCCAAGTCAACTTCCTTCAATACATCCGCGCGACTGGTCAAAGCCTCGAGATTTATTTCTCCTTTTACCTTATTCGCCCCATGGCAGCGAAAACAATGCCGCTTCATTATCGCCTGCGCCTTGACAAAATCCACTTCAGGGATTTTGAACGCATCGGTCTCCTTGATCTCTTTGACCTTTGCTAACTTTGGAGTTAAGTCCCTAAGTTTTATATAATCTAGTCCATATAAATATCCTGTACCACGAAACTTTTTCGCCTGCACATTGCCACTTATGAGCTTTATTCCAATTCGTTGAATTCCAGCCTCTAACTCAAAAACAATTGGATCACCTAACCTAGCTAAACCAACAAGGGGTGAAAATAAATCTAAACTCTCCTCGACTAACTTGCCATTCAACCTTACTTCAAACTGCCCATAATCCGGCGCCATCGTCCATTGAAATGAAACCGCATATTTACCGGCCTTCGCTACTTCAAACTCAAGCATGCTTGAATCACCTACCAATCCATCCCAAAGCAAATGCGAATTACCGCTCCAGTCATTTCCGAACCCCCTCATATCTTGTGGCCTAGCTTTTCCAGCTTCACTTAAAAACTCGCCCTCAAAAATTTCAGGCATTGATAACGTGGTCTTTTTTCGAACAGTATGATAGTCAAACCGCTCTATTGCCTGAATATCCCCTTGGCTAAGCGCCCAAATCGCAGCTATCCAAATTATATATTTCATGGCATAATTAGTTCACTGCTAGTTATGGCTTTCCTTTCATCGCGAACGGCAACATACCAAACTTTAGCATCATCTGGAGGGGCATCACCATTAATGCGATTACCATTAAGTGTCAGATCAATAGTATGCCACGCACGCGAACGATTTTGATCATGAGGAGCGATAGTGTAATATAGCTTAGCCTCTATTAATTTAGTCTCAGCCTTCACCAAGGCACTCACTTTATTTTTTTTTACGACGGGGCGTGAAACCTCAGGCATTGGAGTTCCATTTAAAATATATTGGTCGATGAATAAAAAGAATTCAGGGAAGTCAAAAATGTGCCCATGTTTCATGTTCAACTGTATACTGTAGTTTTTTTTGCTACGGACTAATGCACAAGTTTTGGCATAACTGTCCATAGGATAAGCAAAATCATTAGTCCCATTTAGGAACATCAAGGGCATTTTTGCATATCCAATGTAGCTTGAAGGATCCCAGAGGCGATGCCATTTCTCCGATTGCAACATAGTCATTTTACCAAACTCGCCTTCTTTCCATACACTATTTTCTCGTAGAAAACCACACCCATAAACAGGCATGGCAACTTTAAAGCGATCATCCAAACCCGCTACAATACAGGTCAAGTATCCGCCCCAGCTAATACCGGTGAGAGCTGTTCTATCTTTATCTACACCATCCAAACTTCGAAGAAGTGAGTGTCCTCTTACCACGTTGGCCACGGCATGGTATGTCCACTGGTTTTCCAAAGGTTCATCGATTGCACTAAATTTCTCAGTGTGACTTTGTTTTGGCCCTCCATCAGATAATCTTTTCCGCCCTTCCCCACAACCTGCAAGATCCATTGCGATCGCAGCATAGCCACGATTAGCCCATAACAAAGCCCACTCAGCAAAAGCCGTTCCACCCCCGCCATGTACCAGAACAATACCAGGCGCCTTATTGTCAACACTTTGACCAAGAGTTTTTGGTGAGGCGTAATATGCGAAAACTCGGGTTCCCTTGCCGCGGTATTTTTCCCCAACGTACATCAGGGCATGAACTTTGCCCTCTTGCCTCACCCACTCAAATTTAGGAGCTTGATTAAGTGATGCAATATTCCACGGAATATCTTTTGACAACGATAATGGCTCAACATTCTGACCAAATACTTGGCCATAGATTAAAGTAATAAAAAAAATAAATAGGCGAATCATTTTAATATTAAAGAGGATTATTTTCATGCCAAAAAAGTAAGTTACTCCATAATTGCATCAAACGACTTTTGGAGTAGAGCTTTGGTTTTAAGTGAGCCGACTACCGGATTTAAATTGTGTCCTTCAAACTCAATCGATATCACCCCGGAAAAATCAGAATTGTATATAATTTTCATCATTCGAAAAAAATCAGTTTGTGTCTCAATTCCTTTTTCATCAAAATTCAATGCCTTAGCACAAACAGCCGGAGCATATGACAATGTCCGACGCACTCCATCATAACGATCAAAACGACCAAAGTTATTAAAGTCCGGCAAAATGCCTGCACTGGGATGATTAAGCTTTTTCATTACTGCCAATAACCAGTCTGGATCGCTAGAATTACCGCCATGAGGCTCAATCACGACTTTAATCTTGCTGCTCATAGCATAATCACAGATCGCCCGCATGCCCTCAACTGCATTGTGCAAATTATCTTCACGATTTCCACCAGATCGGCAATTCACCCTAATGGCAGCACATCCGAGCTGGGCAGCACAATCAACCCAACCTTTATGTTCTTCAACAGAACGAGCACGCTGCTTGGAATCCTTTGAGTCGAGCTCGTTGCCGATATCGACAAGAATCAATACATTTTTCATTCCTTCACCGGTAGTTCTATCCGCCAGTTCTCGGACATATTTTTTATCTGTATGCTTCCCGCCAAAAGGCTTGCTCCAATACTCAATATGAGTGATGCCGAGTTTCTCCTTGGCTAATGCGGGATAGTCGAGGTGCTTCAATTTACCGTTGCCCAGCCATCTATGAAAAGTGTACTCCTGAATGCCAATCTGGAACCGATCCGAAAACTTCTCATTTGCAGCTAAACCATTTGTAGCAAGAAAAAAAGAGGGCAATCCAAGTGCCGCTTTTCTAACAAATATACGACGGGAAACGTTGTGCATTGCAAAAACAGTCGCACACCTACTATGCCAAATAAAGGCCGTTTTGCTATTCGATAATACCTAAGAATATAAGTTATTTAGAGCGCGCTTCTCGTAAAAACTTTGCAAAGCTATCTAACTTGTCGGTATTAATGAAATCTACTCCAGCATTATGGAATAAAGCCCATGATGCTGGGGTATCAGGCGTCGCCCAAAAACGAAGTTTTTGCCCATTATTGCGGACTTGTTGAATAATACCCTTTAGCTTGGCCTCTTCGCTCTTGGACAAATATCCTTTACCATTCCAATTGAAGTGAGATTTCCAACTATCGCTTATCCAGGGCATAAAATGCGGACTCGGATTCTGGCCAAGGTCAGATAAACGACCATCATAACCTACTAGACGCCGAGATTGTTTTTCCATTATTTCACGCGGACGGCTGCCAGAGATGACAACCGTCACAGCTCCTACTTTTGTATTGCCCGACTTAAACTCTGTGAGCATGAAACGATATTTCTCAAGTAGGGGCTGAAGAATAGCATAGGTCTTAGGGCCATCAGTCTTAAAATCTATCATCAGATAAAACGGGACCTTGGCTTTATATACACTACCACCTTTTGCCTGCACACGCTTCGCTAATGGTTTGAGATAGAGCCGTTCCAATGAGCGGGAGTCTCTAAGTTCAAATCGAGAATGCCCAATCAACAGCTTTCCATTTCTTAAAAAAACATCTGCCTCAACACTACAAAATCCATTGGCCAAAGCGTCCAGCAATGGGCGCTTATGATAGTAGTCATTATGCGAATGCGCCTGGGGGAGTGGCGTTGGATCAGGCTCCGCCTTTAGCGAAAAATCAATTGGGCAAAAGGAAATCGAAAAGCAAAATAATAAGTTCTTCATCAATTCAAATGCAGATCTGTGCTACAGCCAGGCTCCTGAGGCGGCATATAGAAGCCGCCATCAACGTTTGCTGGAAAAACAAAGTCATCTCGCAGATGTGGAATATATTCCAAAAACAATTTTTCGTGATTAAGTGCGATATGGCTAAAAAGCACAAGATGCTGGTGGATCTGCCCCATATCGCCAACATGAGGGACTAAACGTACAGGATATTTTCGTGCCAGAATCACAACAGCAAGCCACTCACTAATACCAGCCAAGCGGGTACAGTCAGCTTGTACAATTCCAACCGCACCAGCTTGAAGGAAATTCTTCCAAAGAACCCTGTTAGAAACGGCCTCTCCGACAGCCACCGGAACTGGAGCTATAACTTCTGCTAGTTTCTGATGGGCGGAAACATCATCAGGCTGGGTAGGTTCCTCTATCCAAAATGGATTCATATCCTTGAGTGCAAGGCAAGCATCGATCGCTTGTGGAAGTGGCCACGCCTGATTGGCATCAAGCATTATTCGGACATCATCACCAACCGCCTCTCTTACCATTAATGAACGGCGCACGTCATGCTTATGATCCTTCGCTCCGACCTTTAATTTCATCGCCGTAAATCCGGCATCCACTGCAGCCCTAGCGTTATTGCAAATTTTTTCGTCGGAATATTGAAACCAACCGACAGATGTGTCATAGCCAGGATAGCCAGTTTTGAGAACTTCTTCGCGCTCAGAACGTGTGGCCTGATAAGAATGCAGCAATTCATTAGCCTCGCTGATGGTTAATACTTCTTCCAGATAACTGAAATCAATCAGTCTCGTTAATTCCTCTGGAGAAAGATTAAGTAGTAGTTTCCAAATCGGCACTTCTCGACTCTTGGCCCATAAATCGAAGCACGCGTTGGTGATTGAGGCTAAGGCGAGATGTGTCACTCCTTTGTGAGGACCCAGCCACCGTAATCCCGGATGCTCAGCGAGCGAGCGTTGAACGGCACCAAAATCAGCCATTAATTCCTCAATTTCTCGACCTTCCAGCGATTCTCCCAGAATGCGAATCGCCTCGCATATCAAGTTTGTTCCCGCGCCAAGTGTATATGCGATCCCTGTGCCCTCCAACCCGTTGTCTGCTTTGAGCAATGTTACCCCGTAGCCATACGAAGGATCAGTATGAACTGCATCAGATCCAGCCCCGTCCATGAGCTTGCGCCTGAAATCGTGCGTCTTTATGGATTGAATAGTAGGCATTAGGCTATTATTTGACCATGGCCAATCAAGTCTCGAGCTGTTTTACGCGCCCACTGATCTGCCTGGAGAATTTCTTCAAGTGTTGGGTGATTAATAACTTCATGCCGATTCATAACCTCAGTGACTAATTCAGCAATACCAATGAAAGAAGTTTGCTCTTCGCAAAAAGCATCAACTGCAATTTCATTAGCAGCATTTAATACTGCAGGCAAAGTTCCTCCAATTTCACCAGCTCTTTGCGCTAGTTTAATTGCAGGAAACTTAGCTAAGTCAGGCGGCTCAAAATCCAAACGGCCTAGCGAAGCAAGATCTGTTTGGACTCTATTGCTCCTTGTCCGACTAGGCCAAGTTAGAGCGCAGTGAATTGGCAAACACATGTCTGGCATGGAAAGCTGAGAAAGAATCGATCCATCAATAAATTCTACCATCGAGTGAATAATACTCTGCGGATGAATAATGACATCGACCTGCGGCATTGGAATGTTAAATAACCAACGGGCTTCGATCATCTCAAGCCCTTTGTTAAACATAGTAGCGGAGTCAATTGTAATCTTTGGCCCCATTACCCAGGACGGATGCTTCAGTGCTTGCTCAACTGTGATTCCAGAAAATTCGTTAATAGGCTTGAGACGAAAAGGGCCGCCTGAAGCAGTTAAAATAAGACGACTAACTGACTTTACATCATTCCCTTCAAGGCATTGAAAAATAGCCGAGTGCTCACTGTCTACCGGAAGTACATTGACTCCATATTTACGTGCCTCTTCCATCACAATCTCGCCCGCCATAACAAGGATTTCCTTCGATGCAACTGCAATATCTTTTCCAGCACGAATTGCTGCCAAAGCAGGTTGAAGTCCAGCAGTTCCAACAATAGCAATCAATACAATATCGGCTGAAGGCAAAGTAGCTAACTCTATCAATCCCTCTGCTCCTGAAGTGACATCGACACTGCTATCAAGCTGATTACGAAGGCTCTCTGCTTTTTCAGCTGATCTTATCGAGACTAATTGAGGTCGAAATTGTTTGGCTTGTTTCAATAGTAATTTTTCATTACCCCCCGCAGCCAGTCCGACTAGGCGAATGTCATCTGGCAAATCCTCTGCCACCTTCACAGTGCTAGTGCCTATGGATCCTGTACTACCTAAAAGAACGACATTTCTCATTTTAATTTGTCTAGTGATTGAATAGAACCAAGTGTAAATAGAGGTACATAATCGGAGCGTTTAACAACAAGCTATCAATCAAATCAAGTATCCCTCCAATACCTGGAAAAAAAGCCCCAGAATCCTTTACTCCAGAATCACGTTTGTAGACCGATTCAACCAAATCTCCCATTACTGCTCCCACTGCAAGCAACGGTCCCAAAACGGCAGCATGAATAATCTTCATTCCGCCAAGTTTCGACTCTCCAAAATAATGTGCAAATACCAGAGCAACAACTGTAGATAAAATAATAGCGCCAAAAAAACCTTCCCATGTTTTTCCAGGACTTACCTTTGGAATCATTTTGTGCCGGCCAATCAATGACCCCAGTGAGTAAGCCCCTATGTCACTGCACTTCGTAACAAGAATAAAAAATAAAAGACAAATTCCACCGTCAAAGGGAGATTCTGCTGGGGCGGGATAAAAGAAAATCTTCAGAATAAAACCAAGAAGCCACGAGACATATAAAACTCCCAACATTGTATTTCCAACAATTGAAAAAACAGGCGGTGAGGGATGCGTAAGTACTCTTTTAACAAGAAGGAGTAGTATCATTCCCACAAGAATATTTACCTCTATCTCGGCTATGTTAGCCATTGTAGGAATACCCGTTTGCCACCATTTATCGGCAAGCTTAGAAAGACACAAAAAAAGTGTTCCTAATAATAAGGTTCCGCCAGAGAGGCCAAGCCACTTAAAACGAGGCAATTGGGTCTCTTTAACCATTCCATAAAATTCCAATAGGCCAACAATATTAAGAAGCATAACCAATCCTCCAACCAGGGCAATCGACAAAGGGCCTCCGTTAAGTAACCCAAAAAACACAATACCTAGCAAAACTAAAGTGGTACATAGTCGCTTCAGGAACACTGACGCTTTTGAAGTGTTTTTTTGTGGATTGGTCTCAGCTTCGGGCATGTAATCTCCCAGAGAGTTTCAGTCGGTTGATCTAGGGTCAAACTTTTCCGAAACGGCGATTGCGCACAGCAAACTCTTCCAATGCTGCGCAGAAGTCAACCTCATCGAAATCCGGCCAATATTTATCAGTCACAACCAACTCGGCATAGGAAATTTGCCACAATAAAAAATTGCTTATTCTCATTTCCCCGCTGGTGCGTATAAGTAGATCCGGATCCGGCATTCCCGAAGTGTAAAGGTGTTCCGATATGGTTTCCCCGGAAATATCTTGAGGAATAATTTCTCCCGCACATGCTTTTTCTGCAATTCTGCGTACAGCATCCACCAACTCGGTACGCCCTCCGTAACTAAGCGCAAGGGTAAGAGTTGTACCAGTATTTTGCCCAAGTGATGCCTTGGTGTCTTCAAGTTGCTTCCGAACAAATCCAGGAAGCCTTTCCGTCTGGCCAATAGACTGCAACCTAACATTGTTATCAGCCATTTCCCGCTGTTCAGATTTTAGATAGCGAGCGAGATATTTCATTAATGTGTCAACCTCATTTTGTGGTCTATTCCAATTCTCAACCGAGAAAGCATAAAGCGTGAGATATTTTACCCCGAACCGAGAAGCGGCACGTAAAACAGAACGAACTGCTTCAGCTCCACGGCGATGCCCTTCAACTCTAGGAAAGCCACGTTCCTTGGCCCACCGCCCATTACCATCCATGATAATCGCAATGTGCGTTGGTAAAACGACTATTGCTTTTTCACTGAGTTGTGGAGCATTAGGCATGCACTTGGCCAAAAGTGGCTAAAGAGTGATCGTCTGCGACCGAGCTGGCCCAACCGAAGCAAATCGAAGCTTGGTACCTGTAAGCTTAGCAAGGGCCTGTCCATAACGGCGGGCATTCAGTGGGAGATCTTTCCAATTGCGTATTTTATCTGTGGGCTTCTGCCATCCTGGAAATATCTCATAAACCGGCTTGCATTTGGTAAGTAATTTTAGATCGCTAGGCTGAAGTTCAAAACGCTTACTTCCCGCCTTGTAGGCAACACAAATTTTAATCTCTGGCAATGTATCCAAGCCGTCAAAATTCGTTACAGCCAAGTCTGTAATCCCATTGACCATAACAGCCTGCCTGACGGTAACCGCATCGAACCAACCACAACGCCTTTCTCGACCTGTAGTGGCTCCGTACTCGCGGCCCATACCATGAAGCAAATCTCCTACTACGATGTCCTCAGATGGCATAGGGCCTTCACCTACACGCGTGGTATAAGCCTTAGCAACACCAACAACTCGATTGATCATCGTTGGCGGAATGCCCGAACCCGTGCACATCCCTCCTGAAGTGGTATTGGAAGATGTAACATATGGATAAGTTCCGTGGTCAATGTCTAAAAATGTTCCTTGAGCCCCTTCAAATAAAATCCTTTTCTTGGCAGCAGAAGCTTCATGAAGCATTTGAAAAGTATTAATAACATAAGGCTTCAAACGTCGAGTAGCCTTTTGGACACTTTCAAGAACTGCCTTCATCTGAACCGGCTTAGCACCAAGAGCTTTAAGTAAGGCATTAGCACGCTTAGTACTCTTTTCCAATTGATCCTCAAAATGTTTTGGATCAAGTATGCTGCCCATACGAAGTCCTGTACGATCAATCTTATCCCCATAAGCTGGACCAATACCTCGCATTGTAGTTCCTATTTTATTTTTGCCCTTTAATGCTTCGCGAGCGGCATCAAGTGCTTTGTGATAAGGGAATACCATATGGGCAGCATCACTAACATGTAATCGCCCTTTAGGATTAATGCCGGCCTTGATTAATCCATCAATCTCTTCTACTAGCCCAATCGGATCAACCACTACTCCATTCCCAATAATACACTTTGTACGCTTCCGTAAAATTCCAGAGGGAATAAGATGCAAAATGTATTTGGTTTTTCCAACAATAACCGTGTGGCCCGCATTGGCTCCACCTTGAGCTCGAACAACGATGTCCGCCTGCTCAGTCATGAAATCAATGATTTTGCCTTTGCCTTCATCGCCCCATTGGGCACCCACTAGAATGGTATTGGACATTTCTATTTGTCTTGTTGATATGAAAACTCCCAAATTAAATTTGGGACAACCCTTATTAGCGGAAAGACGCTATGGAAACACATGGACAGTGTCAACGCTGTGGCTAAAAATCTATTTTATTTCTACTAACTCTTTAAGCTTTGTGCTCTAAAAAACCTTTTTGGGCGTAATGACTTAGCGAGGTTTTGACAAATTATTAAATTAAAATGGCTTATTAAAATAAAAAAAGAACCAGCTTTTTTGTTTATAAGATGTAGATCTCTATTATGGATGTTTAGAAGGGCTCAAATAATAATCAACGACTTCAACTTAAAGTTTTAAAATCACCTGCTAAAGCCATGACTTCTCACCAATGCTTTTAGGTTAATCTAAGATACAATCACCAAAACTATCTATTTTCGAATTACCAAAATCACGTCTAACAGCAACATACCTTAAAAAACAATACTCAAAATAAATTATGAAAATATTTAAGCAGGAATAGTCAGATAATTTGACGCCCACCCTCTGTTTGAGCATGTTCTCGAGTACATTTTGAGTCTGGACTTACCAGGCACCGCTGCCAGCTTCACCGATTTATGTGATTCCCCAGCTTTTAAACCCTTATTAAAAGTCGGAGGACAGGTTGAATCTTTGTCTATTAACGACGTTAGTCCTGGCGGCGATGCTTTTTTGATTGCTGTCATTTCTCAATTGTTTTCAGCCCAGACAATAATGGTTGTTTGCCCAACCGTACAAATTCAGGAAAAAGTTCATCAAGAACTCAAAACATGGCTTCTACGTTTAACTAAATCCAGCCTTCAACCTTCTAATCCTCAATACTTTCCAGCATGGGACATCTTACCTCACGAATCACGACTACCTCACGCGGACGTACTGAGCGAACGACTTGAAACACTTATACACTTATCAACAACAAAAAAAGGATCCACATCTAGCCCTTTAGTAGTCACTAACGGAATCGGCTTTCTTCAGCGAACTTTTACCTCGGAAGAATTAAAGAAAAGGTTTCGGAGTTTTACTCTTGGCGACCGGATAGATCCACTAGACTTGATTGAATGGCTAGAGGATCAGGCCTATGAGCCTGAAGCACAGGTTACCCAAAAAGGAGAGATCGCACTACGTGGAGGGATACTAGATATCTTTCCTTTAACCAGTCCTTGGCCAATACGTTTCGAATTCTTTGGAGATGAAATTGAGTCCATGCGAACATTTGATCCTCAAACACAAATCTCGCGAGAAAAAATTAAACAAGCCACCATTTCTCCCGGCGGAGAGTTAGGTATCCTAAAGCAACAATTCGCCAACAATGCCGATTTCAAAACTTCCAGCCTTGCGGACCATCTTTCAGAGGCGCCGATCTACATTTTCATTGAACCAGAGGAAATAGAAGAACGCACAAAAGATTATCTGGAACAAGTTCCAGAAAACGATAAATTTCACAATACTTGGGAGGCAGCTATTCAGCAAGTACGAGAGAATGAAAGGTTAGTCGAGCTGCGCAAAGCAGATATCAATAGTATACTTTCAGTTCAAAATCTCGACCACTACCGCCCTCTTGGCAAAAAATCAATTAATACAGAAATTGCAGAAAGCCAACGCCGCAATTTTTTTGAGCAAATTCATCGGTGGTTGCGTGGCAATTACCAAGTCTGGATCATTTGTAGCACAGAGGGAGAAATGCAGAGATTCGATGAACTATGGGACGAATATGGCTTTTCAAAGAAAAAGAAAAACTTTCAGCCAATTAGTAATGTTGGGTATATTTCTCAAGGTTTTATTATCGAGTCAGCTAAGCTTGTTGTAATTAGCGACTCTGAAATCTTTGGCCGTTATAGATCACAACGGCCTCGCCGACTTAAGTCGCCTCATGCCCTGGCTACTCGCTCGGCACTTGAGATTGATTTTACTGATTTAAACTTAGGAGACTACGTCGTTCATCTACAGCATGGCATAGGTCGTTACATCGGACTAAAAACCCTGCCTTCGGAAAAAAGAAAAAAACAATCGCAAGAAAAAAATAGCGACGAGGGGTATGAGTGCCTTGCTATCGAGTTTGGCTCAAGCGATCCGGATCAAGACCTTCCAAAACTATACGTACCAGTATCGGAAGCGCACCTTGTTAGTAAATATGTTGGAACAGGAAAGGCAAACCCACCTCTAAGCGTTCTCGGCAGCAAGCGCTGGAGCAAAGCAAAAGCCGAAGCTGAAAAAGCTGTCGCTGATCTGGCAGCTGAACTATTAAAAATTCAAGCATCTCGAGAGGCTCAGCCTGGCCACGCATATAGTAAAGATACCCCGTGGCAAAGGGAATTTGAGAGCGCTTTTCCATACGAAGAAACACCCGATCAATGGGCTTCTATAAAAGCTGCAAAACAAGATATGGAAAAAGCTCAGCCAATGGACCGTTTAATCTGTGGGGATGTCGGTTTTGGTAAAACTGAGGTAGCAATTCGCGCAGCATTTAAGGCAGTTATGGGAGGGCGACAGGTGGCCATGCTGGTGCCTACTACGGTATTGGCTCAACAACATTATAATACCTTCCTAGAAAGAATGGCTGACTTTCCAATTTCAGTAGAGTTGCTATCCAGGTTCCGAACTAAAAAACAAGCTGATGAAACAATTAAGGGACTTGCTGCAGGCTCCACTGATATTGTTGTTGGCACACACAAACTCATCCAAGACAAGATCCGCTTTAAGGATCTAGGACTAGTGATTATAGACGAGGAACAACGCTTTGGAGTATTGCATAAAGAGAAGCTTAAGATGCTTCGGCAAAGTGTAGATGTAATTACACTTACCGCCACACCTATTCCCAGAACACTTCATATGGCTCTCACCGGTGCTAGAGATATGAGCACCATTGAGACTCCACCGCAAGATCGGCTTCCGATCGAGACTACGGTAATAGAATTCGACGAAACAATAATTCGAGATGCTATCAAACGTGAACTCAACCGAGGAGGACAAGTATTCTTCTTACATAATCGCGTAACTACCATTGAGACTATGGCTGAACGCATCCGTAAACTCGTACCTAAAGCAAGATTGATTGTTGGGCACGGTCAAATGTCGAGCGGTTCACTTGAGAAAGTAATGACCCAATTTATTAGCGGGAAAGCAGACATTCTTCTTTCGACTACCATCATTGAGAGTGGCGTCGACATACCCAATGCTAATACCATGCTTATTGATCGGGCAGACCGCTTTGGCTTAAGCGAGCTTTACCAGTTGCGAGGTCGCGTTGGTCGCTACAAACACCAAGCCTATGCGTATCTGATTCTACCCAAGCATGCCGCGCTGCTTACAGATGCTCGCAAACGGATTAGCGCTCTAAAGCAATATTCTAAACTAGGTAGTGGTTTCAAAATCGCTATGAGAGATCTCGAGATTCGTGGTGCTGGCAATATTCTTGGCGCTCAACAGAGTGGCCATATTACCGCTGTGGGGTTCGAGTTATACTGCCAATTATTAAAACAGAGCGTAAAACGACTCAAAGGAGAAAAAGTTGAACACCGATTGAAGGTCAATGTAACGATAGATTTTCTTGCTCTACAACCAGGCGAGGAACGCAAAGCTCAAAAGGAAAAATCTAAAACAAAAAAACTCGAATTCGAAATTAACATTCCTAGAACTGTAGCAGTTGCCGTAGATGACGATGAAAAACGAGAAAACAAAATACCTTTGGAAAAAAGGGATATCGGACGTGTTCCAGCTTATCTTCCTTTTGAGTACATTCCAGAAACGCGCCAACGAATAACTATCTATAGAAAACTGGCACAACTATTCAATATAAAGGATCTTAAAGAATTGATAATTGAGATCCGCGACCGATTTGGCCCTATACCAAAATCAGTTGATAGACTATTGCGTGTTGCAGAATTAAAAATACTCGCAGCTCCCAAAAAAGTGACTGCAATAGAGACCCGAGAAGAGAAAATAATGTTTACTCGTAACGGCAGCCTAATCACCCTTGGGGGAAAATATCCTCGGTTTGAAAAGCGTACGCCTGACAAACGTTTAAGCGAATTAAAAACCCTTTTAAAAGCATTGTAGATTAGAATTTTGAAGAATTAGCCTTGATCAAGGGTTTTTTGACTACGGAAAAAAAAGTACACTGCGCCTCCAACTAAACTCCAAAGTAAACTGCCCGCAAATGCCAAGATTGAAAGTGATAAAGCTGCCTTTTGGTCAATCCCAATAGCTGTCGATGAAAGCAGCGACACGTATAAGTTCTCTCGAACTCCAATCCCGCTTGGAGTGATAGGAAGAGCACTGATACATATGACAGCCGGCACTACCAGCATCATCACAAGCATGTTACTACCCATATCCAGGCCCAGACCCCAACCAAGTGTTAGTATCTGCATCACACAAGCAAAGTTCAACAGCATCGACCAACAAAGCACTCGAGGCAGAAAACTTGTTTTTTTCCCATAAAATCTACAAGCCTCAATGCAGCGAATTAAAGAATCCCCTTTAGGTAACTTCTTAAGCAAGAACTCGATTTTTAAACGTGAATTAGGCGGGCCACCCCAAAAGGAAAGTATCACGACCGTTCCACTCAGAAACAACATTCCCAGAATTAATATCATTACAGTCATAAAGCTTTTCTCACTCATGACAACGTCCCAATTGATAAGAGCTAAAATGGAACAAAACAAAAGCATCGAAAAGAGACCTAAAAGGCGGTCGACTGCTACTGTTGTTATCGCTTCTGCTTTTTTATGACTCGTCTCTCCAGAGGCAAAGTATGCCTTAAGTAAGTCTCCACCAGTAGCTCCTAATAAAAATGAGTTGAAGAAATGGGCCACTAAAGAGATCCCCATGGCTCTTCGAAAGGAAAGCTTTAATCCCTGAACCGCAAGCACTATTCGCCAGCGAATAACCCCAATGAATATTGTAGCTCCCATAAATATGAGTGAAACCAGTAACCATCCTAATTCAACATTTGAAATCGTTTTCCATAAACTTGACGGCCCTTTAGACCAGCTTTCTTGAAACTGTTCTTCCGTTGATAGTTCAGCCCATTTTCTACCTTCTAGCTTGAGCGCGTTTTCGGCTTCGCCTGCAAAAATACTATTTAAAATCCACGTGACCAAAATCAAGCAGATCACCAATTTTAAGATGAATTTGAACAGATTAGAGTTTGTGGTCACTCATCCCCCCAAATAGATTTAAGATGTGAGATCCCCTCCTTAGCAGCCTCAGGCTTCAGGCTTGGGCTTAGCTCAAATACCTTAATATGATCAGGCTTAACAAGGTCCTTCAGGCCTTCATAGTCAATCATCCCTTTACCAGGAGGCCGATGGTCTCGGCCAGGAAACTCCACATCATGCAAATGAAATCCACCCAGGCGAGGAGCCATTGATTCTAAATGCAACCGATGATGAATAAAGCCCAGATTCTCTTTTATTTGTGCATGGCCTATGTCATGCCAATAGCAAACTGTTGGATCATCAAATCTTTTGAAGAAAAAATCCCAGTCGCTATCAAGTGGAATTTCTTCAAGATCCTCCCTGATTTCAATTCCTAGCTTGATCCCACGCATAGATGCCTGCTCAACTATTCTCTCCAACATATCATAAGCATTTTCACAGTATTTAGCCTTAGCTTTTTCTCTTTTAATCTCAGCTTTTTGACAAAGTCTTTGATATTTTGGAGTGTCTTGTTTACCCGCTTCAAGAAGACTAATTAGCTTATCTGTATAATTACGCATATTTATCTCACCCATGTGGAGTACGATTAACTTAGCACTAAGGCGATCTGCAAATTCAATTGTTTTCAAGGTATGCTTATACGCATTTTCACGCTCTCTTGCATCGGTAGAAGAGAATTTAAACACATTCGGATTTGCGTGTTTGCATCCAATGGGAAGTGGACAAAAATTGTGAACAGTTGAAATTTTAATTACTCCCGCTTGAAATGCTTCAATTACACCTGGAACCAAACTTAATCTAATACCGTGACTCAATTCAGCATACTCGAAACCAAGATCACGAATCTCTTCAAGCATAGCTCGGCCGTCTGTGTGCCTATGGGAATTCCAACAGGTGGAAAACGAATACATCCAAAAAAAATAGCCGGAAGCCACCAAGTAGGCAACTTCCGGCTAAAAAATCAGTTCGAATCAGTTATCAGCGTATCGAGTTCTCAACATTTGCGAGAACTTAGCAACCTTCATCTTACGGCGACGACGCGTGCAGGGTTTTTCGTAGTAACGATTATTACGCGCATCTTTGATCACGTTTTCACGATCAAGACGCTTCTTTAAACGACGCAAAGCCTTGTCTAATGATTCTCCTTTTCTAACTCTTATTTCCGTCAAAAGATACTCACTTCCTTTCTGTATTTCAGCCAACGGTTAGATAATTTAGGGCCTAATGTCCGCTAGCAGGCGGGCAAATTAATTGTGAG
>TARA_B100001175_G_scaffold315422_1_pt1 | contig 18373 bp, 11 predicted proteins | sample TARA_B100001175 | Tara Oceans TARA_B100001175
GGGCGTCGGACCCATTGTTTTAGCGAGCGATAGTTCGAGTATCCATATCCTTGGAAACTCTACGTTTTCGGATAGTCTAGATGACCATGACATCAGAGGAACGGCGTTCAGCGAGATCGTTTGGGGCGAGGAGGCCTCTGGTAGCGGGGGATTCACTGACAGATGGGAAAGAAGGGTAGTCGATCAGAACATAATATTTGATGCAAAGGGAGTAGTCTTCAGAGTCAATGGTTTAGGTATCGAGGGGGGCTCGTCATTCGAGTCTTTCAGTGATGATTCGGGAGGGGGCCTTGTCAACGGCGGAGGAGAGAGAGTCGTTCAGATAGGATGGTCTAATGGGACCGTATGGAACGAGACCGCGACAGTAGAAATCTTGTCATACAGGACCGGATGGAATCCCGATAGCTCAGGAATAGGCAATTATGGCGGATCCTCAATAGCCTTGTCTTGGAACACGGAGCAATCAATTAGACAGAATACGCCATTTATAGAGTGGGCTTCTTTAGAAATTATTCATGAATCCGAGGAATCTGACCTGGTTGGGCATATGGGGGATTCTGTACAAGTGAAGGCGTCTTTCACTAACAGCGGTACGGCAACGGCAAGCTTCTATATTTCCTGTGACATATTACAGACAGGGCTAGATGCAGACATAGGGGGATACCAGGGACTTGTCCTAAGTGGGGGAGATACAGATGAGATTACCTTTGGATGGAGAGGGGGAGATACTGGAGATCTATCATTGGAGTGTGAGGTTCTAACACCTACTCAGCTAGTGGTAGACGATTCTTTTGGGGGCGGTAAAATGACCACTGAATCAGTTTCATGGATCGAAGGGGCGGATGAGGAGGGACTTCCTATGGTATCGATATTAGTTGCAATTGTAGTCGCTGCAGTGATAACCGGATTCTGGCTAGTCAGGAGAAGTTCCTTGGATCCTGAAGATCACGAGTCTGAATATTCAAAAGTAGTATAACCTGTTCAAAAGTGATACTCCCTATCTATCATGCTTTAAGTTCAGTCAAATATGGCAATCAGAGGCCAATACGGTAAGGCGATCAAGTGTTAATTCACTGTGAAAACTAAGAGCAGCTACTAGTGGCAGTCCATGACTCCTCAGTATCCTCGGGGTTAGTGTTAGCTGGATCATCTCCTTCATCCCCTCCCTGTTCCTCATAATCATAGTATGAGGTGTATGATACCTCAGTACCATCTGACCATGGAGAAGTCTGCGTCACAGATACCGTGAATTCGTAGCATCCGTAATCATCCGTTCCCCAGTCTTCGATGGGAATGTACCGGGTATTAAGATCGAAGTCGTCCACAGAACCCTCTAGTGGGAGCTGCGAACCCTCTAAACCGACATTAGCTGAACCGCCACCATATTGACCATTTCCAGATTCCCACTGAGCAACCCCATTGACCACAGTGACCATGGGATATGATATTGCTACCGTACCGCTTTCGTGAGTTAGGGTCGCAACCAAGCTATAATCGGCGAATGGAAGCCCCCCAGGAGGGTTTGATCCTAATGCATCGAGACCTGCCCAAGCAGTTAACCCTACGCCCACGACACACGAATCCTTCGAGCTATCACAATCTGCATTTTCACCAATAGAAGCCGCTGTAGCACTCAACACATCATCCACAGTCCTCTGAAGATGAATAGATTGGAGAATGAAAGAGGATGATGAAGCACCTGTCGATACTGTGACCTCATATTCGCTATTGTCATCCGAATTTCCTGAATACCACTCTGAGACCTGTAGGTTTAATTCCCCGTAATCACCATATCCGTCCGCCCTATTGATGGAAAATGGTACCTGCTCATCATATACCGGTTCACCCCCATAGGTTATCATGACATCAACAAGATCCGAAGAAGAAGAACCTCTGATTTTCAAGGTTATTTCAGAGGAGTCGTCCGAAAGTTCGCTTTCTGCTATTGTGATTGATTCTGAGAATGACATACCTGCGATGTAAGGGACACCAGCCAGCATGATGTAGCATACGACCAAAACAATCGTCTTCTGTTTGCCAATACCGTTCCAAACTAGATAGAAAGATCCTCCGAAGAGAGCTAGGGGAATCAATCCGAAGGGCAAAGGATCGACTAAATCCTGTAGGGTATAACTATCCAAGAACCACATCAGAACAAATGCCAGAAGACCAATAACAGCACCTGCTTTTGCCATCGGCGAAAACTCAAGTTTCTTTGACTTTAGAGGTTGTGGGAGGGCCTCCGCAACGACTTCATCCACCATTGACTCATCGTCTGATGGCATCTGCTGTCCCATCGCTTTCTCCAATAGTCCGCCGCCGCTCATTACGATGCCTCTGGCAATTAGGAGGGAGGCTTGGTTATCAACCCGTTGCCGAGTAGAAGCAAAAGAGAATAGAATCGTTAGAAGATTCTAGAGTCCATGGGCTCTAATGTCCCATCTTCATTAACTTCGAGAATCTCTTCCTCTCTCCTACCACCGACAAAAGCGGCTGCGGCCAAAGCAGTCATCATCATCGAGCCCATCACTTCGAATCCAGGCAGGTAAACTCCACGAATATAGATCGTCATAGATTGGACCATATAATTGGGAATCCCTTCCGTCCTCACAGAATACTCAGAAGTTGCTTTGAACTGTAAATTGAAGAACTTGTCAGTCCATCCCTGATTTTTCGGAGTCCTAATCTGGACCCTTACCTTCTCTGCAGGGGCAGAGGACTCGATTTCAACAGAAACCAATGGTAGACTGATCTGGAATCCCTCATCATTCAACTCATCATAGTTGACTATCTCCACATTGAACCTGTCCATTGCGTTACCGTCATTGTAAACATCGAAGGACATCAGAACATCAACCCTAGGTCGAAGCTGCATGAAGGCAACATCGGAAGCGACCCTTAGTCTACTGAATTGCTTTATGACGGCCAGAACCTTGTAAGTCGTAGGTGCCCCATTTGGCCATGTGATGCCGTCAGCTTGGACCACCTGTGCTGTGATAGAAATCTGATGCTGGCCCTCTGGCATTCTCAAATCCGCCCTGAGTATGACCTGGAAGCTAACATCGGCACCGGATCCGACAGACATCGATGCAGGTCCTGCTGAGATGAGTGCTCCAGACTGGATCTGAAGATCTACTTTCTCACTGTGAACAGTGGGGTTCTGCAGAGTGCAATACACGATAGAAGTTCTTGTTGCACCCGGGTAAACCTCAATCGGTTGTGGGTTGTCACAGGTCAAGGTTATGTCAGGAGTAGGGTTAGTCTGAGCATGTACAGCTGCCGCCCCTGCCCACGTACTTAGGAAGTACACCATGAGAATCAGCATGCTAGTTCTCACAGAGCTTCGGCTTGACATCATAGCGATGGCCGTCAAGACCGTATTTTAGACTTCGCCCCAGTCGTATGCTAAAATGGCCAAAACATTGAGTTGAGAATATGGTGGTGGACCCGACCGGATTTGAACCGATGGCCACTCGGTTATGAGCCGAGCGCTCTAACCAACTGAGCTACGGGTCCTGTCTCCTGTGGCCGGCCATGGAGTCAAGAACCTTGCCGAAGAAAAGCCTGCTACTTGCTGTATACCTTCCCGCAGACCTTTGATAGCTTCGGTTTTATCCAGAGGTATGCGTTTTTTTGAAATCAGGACTACTGCAACGCTTATGTCTAATACATGACTCCGCCGAAAGGAGAGTGGCGATAATGACAGACAAACGGACTATGGCGATTGGAATTGGAGCTTTGATGTTGCTAGTAAATTTGGGACTGATCGTAACTGGATTCGTTGATGGGCAAATCGAGAGTACGGTTGGAACAACACTTGCTGATGGAGCAGATGGACTAGATGAAGACGGAAACCAGGATTATACGTATGATTATGGCGAGGATTGGATAAACGTATCCTCTCAGAAGGCATACTTCGCAAATTCGATTTCTAACCTAGTTGACGTAGAGAATAACGGCTCTGACCCAATGTATGAGAAAATCGGCCCATTCATCTACTACGAGAATACTACGCGAGAGATTCTGGACTTCGATTATGAGGGGGGCACCATAACATACTCAGGCTACGAAATATACGAATGGTGCGAGGATTGCACATGGATGGATGATGACGGGGTCGAGCATGCTTCCGTCACAGGGGACACACTCACCAACCAAGTGAACATTCTTTGGAATACCCAGAGAGTCGCCGGAATGAATACCGGAATCGAGTATCTTGAGATTTTCGCCCAGGGTATGTTCGCGGCACAGATGATCGAGTTCGATCTCGCCAACAGGGCCCCTAGCATCTGGGCATCTGAGGACATCAGTGCTATGATGAGCGATACCATAACCGGGGATGCGGTCTTAGCTGGTGCATATCTGGCAGCTGGAGGGTCTAGCGACCAGGTCTCGGCTTTCCAAAATATTGAGCAATCTGTAATGTATGATGCTATTGACCCATCGACGGAAATTTGCATCGCTTTGACTTGTGACCTCGGACCGGTTCTGGTCGCTGGCATGGGAGCTCCAGATGGAGGAGAGGTGACTCAAACAAGAGCAGCACTATACGGATATGGCGATAAAACCGAGCCAGAACTGTCGGCTATTGACCTAGGAGTCTATGCCTTGGCGGCCAACGCCTTCGTAGCCAGAGGCGGAGGTGACGATATCAACAATGAGACCCCTCAACTAAGAGAGAGGTTCCAAGAGGTAAGCGGTGTCAATATAATCAATCCGGAAACACTAGATTTCCTTCTTTTCGATGACTTCAATGGACTGCTAGGGACCTTCACACTATCTGGTGTCACCCTTCCAGGAATGGTAGTGGGACTTCTCCTGCCCCTTCAGAGTGGGGACTACTTCACTGCAATGGAGACGTACAATGTCGGCCTACTTACCGTAGTCGATATCGCTAGCTATGCCGAGACATGGGTCGGTTTGGGCCTACTTGGTTCACCGACTCAGTTCGAGAGGATCCTACTAGGGGGACAGGGAACTCTCACAGCTGGAGAATGGTGGATGGGTGCTTTCGGAGGTTTAGATCCATTAGCTGGAACTTATATCGAGGTCGGCCTAAATATTGGAGATTATGTCGGGATGGCGGCACTATCCGCTGAGAAAGCAGACTTCATCCTTAATGATGAGAATATCGGATTGAAGACCACTTTTTCAAGAGAGTTCGTATATGGTGAGCTAGCTGGAATGTCACTTCCCGATGAGAACGGGGTTCAGTCCGTTTGGGATGATGCATATGTTGCAAATCTATACGATATCGATGAGGACTCAGCGGCGGCCCTAAGATCATGGGTTGGGGACTTCGTCTTTGAAGTTGTAATGCCTGTCCTGATTACCTTCCTCAGCGGAAACACCGAATATTACTCAATGCCAATAACGCACTGGTTGTTCGGCTTCAGCGATGCAGCGAGCGCTTCCTTCGGATTCTTCCCGTGGGTCAGCTTGGAGACTAATCTGACTTTCTACGGATCAGACGGAATCGGTACTGGTGACTTCTCAGTCTACAAGATGAGTACTGCTGGGGATACCCAGGGGCAAAGGCTTGCCCAGGGGTACATCAACTCTGATGGAGATGGCCTTTGTGACTATGACTATGACTCAGATGAGAATTTCATTGGGTACGACCTTCCTTGTGAAGAGGGGCAAATATACGGTATGACAGAGCACCTGACTTGGAGGGCCCCTCACAGGGAGGATGCGTCCCTAGGGCTACTCTCAGATCATGCAGGTAACACTGATACCTCCCTAATGGGAACTATCGGAGGAGATCCTCCGCTAGCAACACCTGATGAGCCTTTCTTGGTCAACGTGGCAGGATATGCCATAGCAACCTCGACAGTAGGCGATGATACTACCTTCAAGGGAATCCCGATGGTTGATCACTCGATCAGCCTGGATCCTGCTCAGACTCAGATACAGGGGAAGATTCTGGGAGCTTCTAATTGGGTAGATGCACTTCCTGGGGCGCTTCCTGTTTATCTTGGAGCTGATATTGACATGAAGGTCGATCCAATCTCAAACGCGGTGATGTATGGCAAGGTGAAAGTAACATTCCACCTAGATATGAGAGGAACTGGTTCCTCTGATCCAGTAATTGGCGTTGATACTATGCCTGTCTTTGAGATACACACCTATAGCGCGATAGGAGATCAGGAGGCCACTGATTTCAAAGATCAAGTCACGAATAACATGGGCCCCTTCGGATGGACCAACTTTGGCGGAAGTGTCGGCGGTATCCTACTGGTTATTTCCCTCGCACAGGCTCTATTCTACGTAGCGGGAATTGGACTACTTGGATACGGACTGATGACTCCTCGTGCTGAAGATGATTCAGAAGAATAGTGGTAGCACCAATCAGACAGCTTTTCCACGAAGGGTTTGAACCCCTCAATGTGGACGGCGTGCTATGCTTGCAGGGCGGAGAAGGCCCTCCATCCTCGTACTGGCGTCTCTAGTACTGTGCTCCACGGGTGGATTGATTGCATTAGGGGATGATGACTCCGAGGATTTGCTACTTTGCGATTCGGTGTGTATCAATGAAGTAATGACAAATGCTGATGGTTGGGGTTGTTAGATGAGGATTAGACACATTGACCGCATGAGGGCAATAGCCGTACTATGTATGGTGGAAGTCCACACTGCTGCGATAATACCTCCAGAAGGGATCACAGTAGGGCACCCAGCAGCATTCATAGCAGCCGCTTTCGGAGGAATGGCCGCCCCCTTATTCGTTACAATTTCAGGTTGGGGGATACACATTAGTTCCAAGCGACTATTGAGTGATACAGATTTTACTCTTGGCCGATTGGCTAAGTGGTCCATCCCAAGGGCATTAACCCTGGTGCTTTGTCAGATTATAGTCAATATTCTGCTAATATCAGACAGAGGAGGGAGATTTGAATGGGACACTCCAGGAGTGTTGACTCTGCTCGCCGTTGCAACCCTAGTTGCTCCGATCTTCTCAATTATCTCATTCCGTTTCAGAGGCTTTCTACTTATGTTAATAGCTATCTTACCATTGGTATTGGGAGAATATAGCGGTACTGACTGGACATGGTGGGAGAGGGTTCACTCTAATGGTACGATGGAATGGCTCCAGAGACTTATTCTCAATGGCACATATCCTGTTTTGCCTTGGATTTTCTTCGTAATCCTAGGGACACTAATTCATGATTTTAAAGACAATGAGAATACCAGATCAAGATTGGCATCATTGGGCATTCTATCCATCGTATTCTCTGTAGCCTACTCATTTCATTCATCAATCCCATGGGCACTTACTGAAGGAGAAGCGATACTGACCTTCTTTCCAGCTAGTTTTCCGTTCTTGTTAGTATCTGGGACGTTTGTGATACTTACTCAGTGGTTCCTCGAGGGTGATGAGTCTGAGGGAGGCCATCCCAGGGGGGGAGAAGTACTATCTTTCTTAGAGCCTGCAGGGAAAATCACACTTACTATTTATGTAGCACACTTTGCTGTCCTTGGAGCTGTTGCCTACTTGATGCAAGGAAATTCTAGATTGGACATTATTCCTGCTTTTTTGGCCACAATAGCACATACACTGATATGGATCCCTCTTGCAATATGGCACCAAAATAATATTCCTAATTTTTCTATTGAGGGATTATTGAGGAAAGGTCAGTCGTTTAGTTAATTAGTAGTCCATGAAATTGGTCCGAACCAGACAGAACCATCGTTGTTTGAAGCTTGAATCCTGCCGTGATAAGTAGTTCCACAACATATCAATCCAGACACAGTCTGAGAATGATTGCCGACTGTCGCACTACCAAAGCTACTACTACCACTCCAGCCGGAGGTCTGGTTCCCCATATCCGTCAATCCATAGTAGAACACAAGGTCTGCATCTGTCCCATTGTCATAAGTCTCCCAAGATATGATGGTTGATGTGGAACTAGATGGGTCGGGAGATGAGAGATTACGAAGAATGGCGTCATAAACAAAATATTCCCCTCTTAGTGGGTCATCGACCCATACGGGGAGATGGGAGAGGGCTTCATGGGTATTTCGTGTGAGAGGGAATCCCCAAGCGGCGTGATAAGGGGCCAAGTTGTAGCCAGTGCTGTTCGAGAGATGCATTACCCATGCATTGAATTCCTCCAAATCCGTAGATGGCACCTCTGCGGAAGGCAGTGTGTAGTAAACAGACAGTGCTTCGGTTATAGGGCCCCAACCCCATTCTTCCTTAATCAGGAGATAAGTATCCAGAGCCGTCCAGACAGACCAATTTGATATATTCGAGCCATCGTCAAAGTAAGATTCCATTCTGGCTTCCCTCTGTTCTGGATCTACTGCGCTATGGCCCTCTATACCGACCAAATCCTCCATCAGGTATACGCTTGCAAAGTTGCATCCGGTTTCAGTAGTACCAGGGAGAGTCGATGGCATCCATTGGTGGTTATGGCCCAACTCATGGAACATTCCCCAGTCGCCATTCTCGCGCATGTGAGATGCATTGACCACGTCATTGACACTCAGATCATGGGCCATGAAAGGATATCCAGAATGCATCCACCCTGCAGAAATCTGGACATCGAAAACCGCCCTCTCTACTCTTGGCCATGGCTCAAAACCATACAACTCATGTTCCATTGAGAGAGCTTCGTCCCACCATTCCATCAATTCAGTTGGGCTATTTAGCTCTCTAATCTCGTAACTAGGGACAGTCATTATGAAATTGTCAGAGGCCAACTCTGTCCATGGAGCTGGGTGATCCCTCTCGGAGTATATCCACTCAAAGTCGGATGTCTCATTGAGGACGAACATTGGGGCCGGTATTGCTCCAGATATCGTGATATCGAATTCTCCGAATTCTGATCCAGCTGGTATAGCGGCATATATGGGTCCGCCAAATGCATTTCCAATCTCTGCACTTGTATTGTCTATCCACCAAAATCTGTGAATCTTTGGGTGCCTCTTGATCACATCTTTTCCCCAGAGCCCATCGGTGTGAGCACCAATAAGAATCCAGAATCCCAATTCGGAAACATTCTGACTAACTGATACTGTAATGACCTCACCAGGGGAGGCATAGAGTCCAGTAGACATCCGAAGACTGCTTCGTGCGCCCGAATAACCGAAATTCGAAGGCAGGCCAGATTGATTGCCGTCAATAGAAATAGTTCGAGAGATTCTAGTCGCATTGTGGGGGACTTCCCCTGGGAACTCACTGTGGCTTGGATGGATTGGCAATTCATCAGCTGGGAGACCCTGAGTGAGTGCTTCTTCCAGCCTGAGGATGACATCGGCAACTGGATCTGCTCCAAGATCATGCCCTATCGAACTCCATAAGGTACTGTAGGGGATTACTGTCCATCCCGTGGAGTTTACCAATTCTCTGAGAGGCGTCCAGAATTCCATAAAATCCAATGGGACGATTACTGTGCAATCAGAAATCGCAGAGAAAGCAATTTCGGCCTCCTGGTCTGTTAGCTCTATTCCCCCTATCCTATCGGCAAAGATTCCCTCAATTGCATTGTGCGGGGTATACATCCTGTGAGGGATCTCGAAGTCTATGTCGTTGTACCCCCAATCTGAAGAGACCATCAAGCCTGTAGTCTTGGAAATCTTATTTCCAGGGTAGTTGTTTGGAACGTCACTGTTCGAGTATGACCAGTACCATGCGTGACCACCCATTATCACACCCCCTCCACCAAGCAAGAACTGCTCAATTGCCAGATTATCTTGATCATCGTGTCCGTTCCAGAACTCATCGAGCAAGCAATCCACATGTGTGAGGTTGTCTGGAGTGACAGATAAGTGTACAGAATGTCCCTTCGCCCTGAGTTCGTCCTCCCAGTGATCAAAGCCCGCCCCATAGGCCAAACCGACATTTGCCGCCGCCCCACATACCCAGTCTACTGCCCTGAAGTTGAATTCGTGGTTCTGTGTCACCCAACTCTCATGTCCGAGTCCAATTATCTTCCCCCTGCCAACATGACTAGCAGCTACAACGGATGAATTAGACGAATCCTTTCCTAGTGGGAAAGACCATTTTCCTATGGGTAGAACAAGTGATGACCACCCTCCCCAATCAGCATCTTCCAAACCACTTAGCAACTCACTCTGATCCGCTCTCAAATCATGAACTGCAATCCATATTTTCAATCCCACTGAGCCACCAGTGTTGTTCGCCCAGATGGTGTACTGGTGCCAATTGGACCTCTCTGTCGGGACTCCGGATATTGTACCATTCTGAAGAATATTTATGCCCTCCGGCAGTGAAGGGAATACTTCCCACGTATCGATATCTGGGCCTCCGTTGGTAACCAAGACGGAGATGCTCTGATTGGACTTGAATGCGAATTCGTTTGAGGGCCAGTGAATTGCATCTGGAGGGAGGCTAGAAATTCTGATTCCTATCTGTGTGGAAGATGAGCCTCCTGTATTATTAGCCCAGATAGTATGAAATGACCAAGGTTGCAGTGATGTTGAGTTACCACTGATTTGTCCGTTCATTGAGTCAAATTCGAAGCCATTCGGAAGTTCTGGACTAATCTCCCAGGAAGAGGGGATGCCTCCCTCTAGAAATGGAATTACGCCGTCTATTCCCTCATATAATGTAAGTTCGAAGTTAGTGGGGTAATACAACAATCCGGAAGGAGATTCTTCTGATACCTGAATTAGTATGTTGACTGATGATGAGCCTCCTGAGTTACTTGCGGTTATGGTGTACTGGGACATTTCCACAGGCGATATGGGGGAACCTGTCAGAGATCCATCGGACTGATTTATGGAAACTCCCGCTGGAAGGGGTGGACTGACGGACCAAAACAACGATTCGCCACTGGAAATATTTGGAATCTGGACTACTTCTTGCTCAGTTAACCAGTAGAACGGTTGACCATCGTATAATATTCCCCCCGGAGGATCGTGTAATACGATAATTCTGATTTCGGTTTGTGCGCTACCTCCCTCGCTGGATGCTGTAATAGTATGATTGGAATCTCCAATATCAAATATTGTACCGATTATAACCCCATCTCCCATAATTTCCATACCCATTGGCAGTGAAGGCTCTACTGACCATGATTCAACTTCGCCACCCAGTATCGCCGGAGAATATGTGCGACATATCATCCCAGCAACACATTCCATCTCCTTTGACTGGTAAGTAATGGAAGACGGCCCCGGAGGATGAACTTCTATCTGAATGACAAATGAGGTAGACCCAGCTGCATTTGATGCAATTAGGGTGTAATTGGAAGAGGGGGTCGGCAACTCGGGAGTTCCACTTATCACACCAGAGTCAGGATCCAGAGAGATGCCACTAGGAAGTCTGGGGTTTACGAGCCAATATTGAGGTCCATCTCCTTGGAAGCTTGGAGTAAGTGTTTGCATTTCCAAACCTGAAACTAATGACAGCTCTCCCAATCCAAAGTTCAATTGGCTCGGAGCCATCATATCTCTGCATGAATCATTGGCGAAAATCTCGAGGACGGAGCAGTCATCCTCGGTTATCACTGGTACGTAACACTCTTTGTTGGAAGGTTCCTGTTCACAATCGACGATTCCTCCTGCTTCGGATTCCTGATTGAATATCCCCATACAGCCAGATGAGATTAGCAGAAAGGACAGTAGAAAGGCTCGTCTAACTACGCCATCCATGCATCGCGGTGGAGCATGAACATGAATATGTTACTAATTTCAGGGATAGGCTGGACCTTCGCTGAAGCAGTATCTGACTGTCTGAAAGTGTGATTTAAATTCCGAGACCTCTGATTTTAATGAGGCATTATCTTCTTCAGAAATCAAAGCTCTTGAAAAGAATCTAGCAATCTCTCCCATGTCTTGAGCTCCCATTCCAACCCTAGTTAGTTCGGGCACTCCCAATCTTAGCCCACTAGGCCCAGACATGGCCTTTGTATCGCCGGGGAGCATGTTCATATTAGTGATAATACCACATTTCTCCAGAGTATTTGCCGCCTTCATTCCAGCTCCTGAATCGGGCCCACCATGTCGTGTCAAAACCTGATGGCTCTCTGTGAATCCCCTATCCTCTGCCATTACGTCGAATCCTTCAGATGAGAGTGCTTCCGCTAATGCCTTTGCATTTGCAACTATGTCCCTGGCATAATCTGTTCCGAACTCTTCGAATTCCGCTAAGGCGATTGCCTTTCCTGCGACATGGTGAAGATGGTATGATGAGCAGACACCCGGGAATATAGAATTGTTCAGCCTCTTCTGCAATTTCGGATCGTCTGAATCGGAAAGTAGGAAACCCCCTTGTGGGCCAGGAAATGTTTTGTGACTGCTGCCGGTCATGACATCGGCACCCTCTCTCAGGGGATCTTGGAACACCCCTCCTGCGATGAGTCCCATGACGTGAGCGCCATCATACATCACCATAGAACCACTCTCATGGGCGGCATCAGCTAACTCTTGTATTGGTGTTGGGAATAGGAAAACTGATTGCCCGAATAGAACAAGATTGGGCTCCTTCTCCCTAATCAGAGACAATGAGGCATCTATGTCTGGCTCCATTCTTCCCTCATCCCATGGATATGTCACTAAATTCAGGCCCCTTACTCCCACTGCCCCCATCCTAGCATGAGAAATATGTCCGCCATCGGCAGTAGAAACAGCGGTTATTGTGTCTCCTGGTTTAGCTAGGCACTTCAGTGCCCCGATATTGGAAACAGTACCAGACGTTGATTGGATATTAGCAAAATTACAGTTAAAAACACGTCTTGCGGACTCTATTCCGATCTCCTCTATGGTATCGAAGTCATCACATCCTTGGTAGTATCTCTTTCCAGGAAGTCCTTCCGCATACCTCCCATGAAGGTCTGAATCACAGGCCCTTCTAACCATTGGACTCAGGATATTCTCACTGGCAATCATCGGAATGCTATGCCTGTAGTGAGTTCCGGAATCGTCTACTGCTTGCAGAATTCTGGATGTCGCATCTCTTGGGTTCATAACACTGCATCGAAAGAGGGTCAAAGAGTTTAACGGAAAGTAATTTACCGTGATAAGCAAAAAAGAGACGTGATCGTTATTGGACTGTCCCCCCTTAGACGGGTCATATCCCGTGACCGTCTGCTTATGCAGGTAATAATCGCTGTAATGATGATAGTCTCGACATGTGTGGTTTCGGCAAATGACTCGGATTTGGTCTAATTTCAGTGTTATCTGCCCTGGCCTTAGCTACGCTAGATCGAAGAGATTGATGGCGCCGACAGCAGGACTTGAACCTGCGACCTGTGGATTAACAGTCCACCGCTCCACCAACTAAGCTATGTCGGCCCAAGCAAGGCGCGGCATAACACATTCATCAATGAATCGGATTCATTCCCACTCAATAGTCCCTGGTGGCTTGTGTGTGATATCATACACTACTCGGTTAACTTGCCCTTTCAGGGAGTTGGTAATCTCGGTACTGATAGAAGCCAATACATCATGTGGAATCTCAGAAAACCTAGCGCTCATGCCATCTAAACTGGCTACAGCCCTAACTACGATAGTCTCTCCATGAACTCTGGTATCGCCATGGACTCCAACACTTCTAACTGGAAGCAACGCGGCAAAGTATTGCCACGGAAGATCGCATTTCCCCTCTGCTGCGGCCTCTATAAGTCTAGTCTCGACAATATGGCAGGCTTCACGGCAGGCCTCGACCCTAGTTCTCGATAGTTCTCCTAAAACCCGAACTGCTAGGCCGGGACCGGGGAATGGTTGCCTCTCACTTGATTTGATTCCAAGTACTCGAGCTATTTGCCTGACCTCATCTTTGTAGAATTCACGAAGCGGTTCGACGATTATCAGATCGACATCTTCTGGAAGTCCACCTACATTATGATGGCTCTTGATGACATCACGTTCTCCCCCTCCAGATTCAATCCAATCTGGCGCTATGGTTCCCTGAACCAGGTATTTTGCGCCACATTTGATTTGTTCTTCCTCGAAGACGCGGATGAATTGCTCGCCGATTACCATTCGCTTTTCCTCAGGGTCAGTCACGCCCTGAAGCTTCTCGAAGAATCTTTCAGATGCGTCTACTACTTCCAAATTGATGTCCATTTCCTTGAACATTTCACGGACTTCTTCTGTCTCGCCCTTACGCATGAAACCAGTATCGACATAAACGCAGTGGAGAAGACTCCCGACGGCGCGATGTGCAAGTACTGCGGAAACAGTACTGTCGATGCCGCCTGAACATGCGATGATTGCTATATCGTCTACATTGGCCTCCAGTTCTTGAATGGCCTCATCCACCAGCATCTGGGTATCCATAGATGAATTCACCCCTGGATTGACTCATCGTCCGATATTACTTTGGCAGTCATTGCCAACCTGTAATCTGCATATGATGATGCGAGGGAGTCATTGGAAGTAGCGAGGATCTGTACTGCTAGTGCGCCTGCATTGTCACCGCGATCTACTCCTACTGTAGCTACTGGCATACCAGGTGGCATTTGGACGATTGAAAGTAATGAGTCTAGTGGAACTTTTCCCCCTACTGGCACTCCGATAACTGGTTTGCTCGTCATCGAGGCTATGACTCCAGGGAGAGCGGCAGAGACACCTGCCATTCCTATGAAAACCTGACACCCTGAATCCTCGGCAGCGGTTATTATTCCCTCTAGATATTTAGGAGCCCTATGTGCCGAGGCAACTCTGATTTCGAATGACACATCGAACTTCTCCAGCACGGAGCGGCACTTCTCAGCGATAGGCAAATCTGATTTCGAGCCGAGTACAACACATATGTCCATGGCACTCCGGAAGTAAGGAGGTTCAAATGCCTGCCGTTCTATTCTTCCTCCTCGAAGATGACAAGATCATTTGGCCACTCTACACCTGAGTCACTGAAGGGGAGATTATCGAGAGCCGTCAAAATCCTCTCCGAATGAGGGCGACCTTCGAAAAGGAGGTCTTGCACGAAACCAAATCTACAGAGACAGGATAGTGATATGAAATCATCATTTCCCCTGGATAAACCATGAAGTACCATCTTTTCATCCCCCAATGCCAATGAAGCTATTTCCCCCCTTTGCCATCTTTTAGAAAATATGTTCCAATCGTCATTGAGTTGTTCTGAGCTCCAGGAGGTTCTGTCCACAGGGAGAATGAGTCTAGCTGGCGGAATCGAGAATACCTCTGAAATCATCATTATTGATCTTATGAAGGCGACCCAGAAAACTGCATAAGAGGCCCAACCAATTATTGGCGAGTATAGAATATGCATAAAGAAAAGTACCGTGCCCAGAAATAGGGATGACCAATCCACTGGAAGTTTCAAGAGATCATCACTGGAGGTTGGCTGGGCATTCCTTGCATTTGCAACTGGGATGATTAGCAGAATCCATGCAAATACGAATAATGCCCCGGATACGATCTGATCATCGGGGGTTCTGCCAGTGAAAATCAGAGGAAAAATACTTGAAATCAAAAAAAAGGGAGACCATGCGACTGGTTTCAAAATAGGCCATGCCAATGGCCTCATCCTCTGTCTCGCCCAACCGAATCTAGAAACTTTTGATGGTATGGTAAATTGAACTGGAATTGAAGTTTCTAAGCCCCTCAAAGACGGGATATCGGATGAACTGGATAAGCCCCACCATTCGGGATCTCCCCTGAGCCAGTTCCTGTCCCCATGCGCCTCCATGGAATCGGGAGGGGCAAGTGTGGCATATGAATTAGGATGAGCCTTCGCCTTTTGGAAATCTTAGAATAAGGTTTCGTGCGGCCCATACCTCATCAACTCTGCCTACTGGCGTGGTGTGTGGGGCGGAGAGGACAACTTCTGGGTCTTCAGTCAAGATTGTGTGGAAATCGTCTGCGAACTTATCCAATACTTCCTTCGACTCTGTCTCAGTAGGTTCGAACATCAGGCACTCTGGAACTATCTGGGGGAAATACAGAGTTGGGGACATATATCCGAAATCCAATAGCCTCTTCGCCACATCTTTGCCAGTAACTCCGGTTGCCTCTTTTAGTGGCGACATTGACAATGTAAATTCGTGTTTGACTACATCTGCGGGACAGCCTTCAACGGGCATAGCATGAATACTCAGTTTTGGATCGGGGTTCATTATCTTAAATCGTAGATAGTTTGCATTGAGTACCGCATGTTCACTCATCCTCTCCAGATCGCGACCATATCTACGGTAGAACGCCCACGCCCTAACCACAGCTCCTGCATTACCGTTCCACTGCTGGACTTTCCCTATGGAGCACTCTGGTGAAGTCCAATGATACCAGAAGCCATCACCGACCCCTCCTGGATCAACATCACTCAATTCTCGACGTTCGACCAAAGGCGTTGGCAGGAACTTCGAGAGATGCCCCTTGACTCCTATAGGGCCACTTCCTGGCCCGCCTCCGCCATGGGGCTGACTGAATGTCTTGTGCAGATTGTAGTGAACGGCATCGAATCCCATTCTCCCGGGGTCGGTCTTGCCCAGTATGGCATTGAAGTTGGCACCATCATAGTACATCTGTCCCCCGGCTGAGTGGACTATCTCGGTCGCTTTGGCTATTTCTGGCTCGAATACACCTAGAGTACTTGGATTGGTGATCATCATAGCCGCTGTATCGTCTCCAACTGCTGAACGTAATGCTTCTAAATCTATGCGGCCATCGTCCCCACTTGGAATCTCGATAATCTGATACCCGCACATTGATGCAGATGCTGGATTCGTACCATGAGCAGAATCTGGAACTATTACCTTGTCTCGATACCCCTCACCCCGTTCCCTGTGGTATTCTTGAATACACCTAATCGCGGTGAACTCACCTTGAGCCCCTGCTACTGGTTGGAGAGTTACTGAGTCCATACCTGAACATATTGCCAGCATTTCCTGCATCTCATAGTATATCGCCAGGAGTCCCTGTACCTGGGATTCTGGTTGTAATGGATGAATTCTATCTATTCCAGGATTCTGAACAATCTTCTCATTTAGCCTAGGGTTATGCTTCATAGTACACGACCCAAGTGGATAAAATCCAGTATCAATACCAAAATTTTTCTGAGATAATTTTGTGTAATGTCGTACAAGCTCCGGCTCACTTGCCCTGGGCCATGAGGGCAAGTTCCTTCGCCTCATGTTTTCAGGGACGTGTTTAATCGCTTCATCCATACTTGGCGGAGGTTGTGACCAACCAGCATTTTCTGCCCCATTGAAGTGGAAGATAGTATCTGTCAAGGAGATTCCTCCATCCAAGATGAAAGTGCATCGCACAGAGAAGATATATCTGACTCAGATGTCCTCTCGTCGCAGCCGATTAAGATCCATGATGGCTTATCGGGCCACCATCTTCCTAAATCAAAACCACCAATTACTCCGAGTCTGTCCATATGATTTATGGCATCAGATGATTTACCGGGAACTTTGACTGCAAACTCCCTGAAGACGGGAGAATTTGGATAAGCAAATTTTAGCCCTTCAATTGTGGACAATGCTTCTATCGTCATCCTAGTGGAGGCTAAAACTCTAGTCGAGAGAGTTTCAAGTCCTACGGGCCCAAGAAGAGCCATATGCATAGCCCCCATAAGGGCGATTAGAGTCTCATTGGAGCAAATATTTGACGTGGCCCTGTGCCTTCGGATATGCTGCTCCCTAGTGGATAGTGTGAGTGTGTAGGCGGTCTTCCCATCACTGTCTATACTCTGACCCACGATCCTACCTGGCATCAGACGAAGAAAGTCCTTCGAACATGCAAAAATTCCGTAAATTGGACCTCCTGCCGTAGGGCCTATTCCGAATGGTTGCCCCTCTCCGACAACTATGTCAGCCCCCCACTCCCCAGGAGGTTCTATTATTCCCAATGAAGTGACATCTACGCCCACAATAATTGCTGTTTTTTCACCAACTACATTCCTCAGCTCCATAAGCCCCTCATCGAGAATCCCAAATGCATTTGGTTGTTCGACATATATAGCACAAGATCCATGGGCCGAGGATGCGGCTTCAAGATCGAGAAGACCGTTTTCCCGATGGGGAATTTTCCTTATTTCTATACCAACCCCTTGGGTATAGTTTTCAATCACAGACATCCTGTGAGGAGGAACGAAATCAGAAATATACACCGTGTTTGGCATATCTGCTTTCTTCGACCTCACCCTCACTGCACATGTTATCGCCTCAGCGGCCGCAGTACTGGCATCATACATTGAGACGTTAGAAATTGGAAGTCCGACTAATTCAGAAATCATGGTCTGGAACTCCCACATAGCCTGTAGCATACCTTGGCTGACCTCGGGCTGATATGGCGTGTAGGAAGTCAGAAACTCACCACGTGTTGCAATCATCGGCACCATTGCCGGAACGAAATTCCGAGCTAGTCCTGCAGAAAGGAATGAGGGGCGACTATCGAGATTGACATTGGCACCTAGAAGCCTGTCTGCGTCCCG
>TARA_B100001175_G_C19515034_1_pt1 | contig 18160 bp, 15 predicted proteins | sample TARA_B100001175 | Tara Oceans TARA_B100001175
GATTGTTCCCAAGATAATGTATCAATTCCAGAAGAATCAACACATGACACATAAATTTCAAATATATCCGTGTCGGGCCATCTCCATAATGGTATATTATATAGACCATTATAATCGGTTCTAATCTCTCCATCGCTATCATCGTAAAGTAAATCTCCTGTTTCTAAATCCTTAAATGCAACCTTCCAATGCATTTTTGGTCCACTATTCGCACCACCTGAACCAGTTGGGGGTGTTTCTGGCTCGGGTTCTGGTTCAGGCTCTGGAGAATAAATATTATATACATCATTTTCAAGCATCATGAATCTATTAAAAATTGATAATTGATTTATGTATTCGAATCCCGACTTTCCCTGTGTGCCGAGCCCAATACTAATCTTTGTGATATCATTTGTAATGCCACTCCCATGCCAGTCATTGTAAATATGATTTAATGGAATTGGTTGTGAATTATTTTCAACTTTGATATATGCTTTACTGTCGCTTCTGTAACTATTTCCCAAAGCAGACCCAATAATAATAAATAAAGTGATCCATTTATTTTTCAATTGGTCAACAGAAACGCCACTATTTGCAAAGTCATACATAATTTCTCTACCTTCAATCTTAAACCACAATCCTCCCGAAGAACCTGATGATATGTTGTTACCTCTTAAATCTGTGTCACCTGGATCTAACCAATAAAGTTGTAATCTGTCATCATTATTATTATTTTTTAAAGATAAAATATTTTGTGTGTTACTACTGGAATAATCATATCTATATATTTTCATTACAATTGTTGAACCCTCATTGTCAATTCCATAGTTATTATTGTTAGAAACTATAAAAAAAACATTATCACCTTTTGTACTATCAACGCCTTCATGTGTTGCGTTAATTAAGAAAGAATATTCATAAATGAATCCTTGTGAAGCAGCGTTAATTACTTGTTGTCCAATAGTTTGTGAAAAGTCAAAATGTGAAGTAACGAAACTAAATATTTCTGGTTCTGGCTCAGGCTCAGGTTGGTACTCTTTTTCTGGTTCTGGTTCAGGTTGTGGTGGTGAATATAATTCAAAATCATAATAATTGTTAAAAGTGCTAAATTGTTCTAGTTGAGTAAAAGTTTGATTAAGTTTTTCTGTTGAAATATCAACAAGAGTTACGCTGTCATCAATAACACTATTTATAGTTGTTTTTGCTTCGTGACACTTAATTAATATTTGAGTAGTTACAGAATCGGACTCTGCCGCTGTAATCTGGTCTATGTAATTAAAAGCAGTGATAATGCTGGCAATCAGTGTATTTATTTCTGATGTATTTAGATTTGTAACATTATTAATTACAGAACTTAATACAGATGTCTCGAATGCCCCGCCTTCCACAGAAGAATCGGTTAATAAAATATTGGAAAGTGCGTTTAGAATATGTGATTGATTACTATTTCCCGATGATGCTTTCTCAATAACATTTATAAATATTGATAGTTTAATACCAGCGGCTACGTAGGATACAGCGTTATGTTTTTCAGTTAAAGTAGAATAAGGGTTTTTATACATATCATCAATACCTAAAGCCGTTTGTAATACTATTTTATTAGAATGATATAGTGTATCAAATTCTTGTGTTGTACTAACACCAGATGGTAAACTTTCATATAATAATGTTGATATAACAGTTAAATGAATTGACCAATTCATGTTTGGCAATTCAGAACTCAAGACAATTGCTTTATATGTTTTCCCAACTGGGTCATCTTGGCCTGTTAAAATATCATATCCACCGCTACCAGTGTCGACAGTAGATTCAATTTTTATATATTTATATTTTGCAATTCCGCTGGGTAATGAAATATTTCCGTATATAGAATCGATAATTCTGTGTTCTCCTAAATAAGTCTCTTGAGTATTAACAACATTATAATCGTAATATTTTACTAACCAGTTACATTTAGGTCCATCACTTGTATTAACTCGGATATCAATGTTGGGTAACTGAGCAAAACCTGCTATAATGTTTCCCATAACAGAGGCATCAGAAAAGTCAATGACACCATCTGAATTAAAATCACCTAGCATTCTATATGATAATTTGCAATATTGTTTTTTCTAAGATAATGATATAAAAAGTATTTCAAATATTAAATTTAAATGAAAGACGTCTTGTGTTGTATAGGAGATTCCCTTACTGCGGGTAAACACTCATATAATTGGGTAAAAGATATACAATTATTTTTAAAAAAAAATAATATTAATTACGAGGTGATTAACAAAGCAAATGATGGTGAAACAGCTGCAGTTGTGAGAAGTAGATTAAAAAAGGATGTAATAGATTTGAATCCATCGGTTGTAGTTGTTCTGATAGGTGGGAATGATTTAATAGGGACAGTGCATACAAGTGCTGGTCCAATGTACATGAAAATGTTCCCGGAAATACAGACCGAATTACCGTCTATTGATGGATATAGACGTGAAATGAATGAAATAGTAAAGATACTCGATGAAGATTTGCCTTTAGATACAAAAATAATAATATTAAGTCCTCCTCCAATAGGTGAAGGAGGAATTGAAAGTGAAGAATGGAACCTTGGTGAAAAATTTCATGAGATTTGTTTAGAAAGTGTAACAAATAGAATAGGAAATTCAGATTCGAATAGAATATTATATCGGAATCTTTATCAAATAGTTAAGGATGATATGATTCGTTTCGATTGTAACCAAAAGTTAGAGTTATCTTTATATACAATATCTAAAAGTAAAATATTGTCATATTTCATGGGTTGGAAAGGTGTACGATATATAAATGGATTTGATTATACAACCGATGGAATCCATTTTTGTGAAGAATTTGGTATAATTTGTAAAGAATTGATTATCCAATTATTATATGAGTGTAATATTTTGGAAGATTAGCCTACTCACGTCCAAATACGTGCCATACCCAATTCGTAATGTTTTGCCCATAATGCATCTTGATCGTCAAGATCATTAAAATAATCATTAATTGTCCAAATAACATCTCTAAAATGAACCTTTGTTGGTACATCTAAACCGGTTTCAGCATAATATCTAATTATAAAATCAGACGCTTCTTGGTGAATATGCGTATTCTTATTCCCTATATATGATACGATATCTTTCCATCTCTTTCTAATAAATATCAACGCTTTTTGATTTGGACAAGCAATATCTCTTTCTAATGATATGATAAAGGATTTTCTGTATTTATGTGGTAAATTATAAAATACTTTTAAAATGCTGTGACGAAGGCCAGGTGGGCCTGGGCTTCGCCTGGCCATCATTTTCCGGAATCTGGGCACAAGCTCTACTATATCTTTTTTTATTTTTGGATGAATGCGGTGATAGCGCAGGTACTTCGCAATAGTCCGTTCTATTTCTATTGGTATATTTTTGGAAACAGATAAATCTTTGAGTAACTGGAATAAATCTGAGTTTGAAATAATAATCATTAATCTAATATATATAAGGATAGTGTAAATACCCTTACATAGGTATAGAATTAACTGCGGATGATAAATTGATATAAGGATATTATCAATAGAAATAATATGGCCGAATTTACAGATGAAGAGGAAGAAACTGATCCATTGATGAAAGAGAATGTATCAAAATGGCTTGAATTAAGTGTAAATATAAAAAGAGCGAAGAAAAAGGTGAGTGATTTATTGTCTGCGCAAAAGTTAATAGAAAATGAAATAATTCGTTCTATGAAAGAGAAGGATCTTGATATTTACGAGATGTTTGGTGGAAAGACGTTAAAAATTAAAAGAAAGGAATCTAAACAACCAGTAACACCTAAATGGACAAAGGAAAAATTATTAAAATTAAAGATAGATGATAATACTTCTGATAGAACAAAAGAATTAATTAAAGAATTAATGGATGAGATAGAACATCGTCCTGTTAAAGCTATTAAAGAAACATTGGTCCATGATGGTGACTAATACATTTAAATCTATCTTGAATTTCGTACAACAAGGTCAGGAACGTGTCCAAAGTGACCAATAGTTGAATTTGCAGCGCTTTCAAAAAACATAGAGAGTTGTTCCCAAACAAAAATAACAAGAAGTAATGTTGCAATAGAAGCGATAATCATTTGTTTATCAAGAACCATATTATGATTTATTAATATATTTTTTTCTAATTTCTTCGGCTCTTTTTGTATCCCATTGTCCGCTAATATCTGACACAGGATAGAATAATGGTTTCTTACCATTTCCTAAAACATACATTAAGTAATGTGAGTCATTTTTTTTCCTTAATGACCATTTGTCATCTATTTTCTTTATAATATTACTGGTTGGTTTTTTATCAAAAGCATCAAGTACTTCTTTTTTAGATGGAAATTCTTTTTCATTACCCAAACTTACGTTTCGTGTACCATCATTTGCATACCAACCATATTGTCCTAGTTTTAATTCAATTTTGTCAGTAATTTTAATAGGGAGAGATAACATTTTATTTGCATCTTGCAGCAAAACGTCTTCTGGAGATGTTTTAGGTGGCATAGGAGCATAAGTAAGTTTACCGTCTGTTTCTTTCGCAATCGAATATCCATAAAGCGATTTCATAATACCTATGTTATTTCCACTTGAATCAGTATCTAATACTTTAATCCAGTTTCTGGTTTTATTTGATGTTTTTTCTGGTTTTGGTTGTTTTTTAATTTTAGATGTTAGTTCTTTATCAAATTTTTTAACCAATTCCTTCCATTTCATGTTTCCATTTGCTATTGAGTCCAGATCATTTTCCATTTTACTAGTAAAGTCAACCGATACAATACTTTCTATTGTGCTAGTTTTGAAGAATTCACATACGCGTTCTCCTAGTGGTGTAACCATAAAAACGTTCGATTGACCTCCAATTTTTTGTGTATATTTGGATTCTTTAATTTTACCTTTTGAAAGTTCCCATGAATTTAGTTCCGCATCTAACACAATATTTGTTCCTAAAACAACATATCCCTTATCTTGAATTCTATCAATAATTGTACTATACGTCGATGGTCTACCAATTCCGCTTTTTTCAAGTGTTTTAACCAGACTTGCCGGATTGTAAGGCGCTGGTGGTGTTTTTGCATGTTCTTTAACCGTTACTTGTAATATATTCAATTGATCACCTTTTTTAAGCTTAGGTGGCGCTGTCTCCGATGACGCCTCTGATGCACCTTTTAACTTTGTATATCCATCGAATATTAGTTTTCTAAAAATGGATTCCCATATATCTTTAACAGTTTTGGTTCGAGATGTTTCTAGAGTAAATTTAGATTCAGAGTAAACTGCTTCAGCCATTTGAGAACCGATAGATCTTAGTTTAATTAAGTTATATAGTTTTGATTGTTGAGAATCAGATGGGTTTTTTGATAGTAGATTAATTGGTCTAATTGCTTCATGCGCATCTTGGGTTCGTTTATTACCCTTAGAATATTGTCTTTTCTGAAAATATTTATCGCCAAATTCTTTAATGATCCATTCTTCTGCTTGATTTTGAAATTGTGACGATAGAGTTACTGAGTCTGTTCGCATATAAGTGATGTACCCACCTTCATAAAGTTTTTGTGCTAATTGCATAGTGTGTTTTGGACTAAAATGGTGTTTTGCATATGCAGTTTGCTGAAGTGTTGATGTAATGAAAGGTGGTGGTGGTTTTTCTTTTTTATCTCGCGTACTAATATCCTTCACTACAAATTTTTGTGGAATTAAATTTTGTAACCATTTTTCTGGGGAGGTAACGCGTGGTTTTATATGTGTGATTTTAGGTACACCTTTTGCGGATGCACTTACAATTAAAGACTTCTCACCAACCTTTTGTTCTTGTTGTCTTTCCATACAAATACGAAGTGCAGGTGTTTGGCATCTACCTGCTGATAATGCAAATGTGTTAAGATGTTTTGATAGAAATGGTGAAACTGTGAATCCAAATAACAAGTCTATTATAGCTCTTGCCTTCTGTGAATCATATAGATTTTGGTTTAGTTTACCTGGATTGTCTATAGCTTCTTTTAAAGCCCTTTCTGAAATTTCATTAAATGTAATTCTATCTGTTTTTTTAACATTTAATTTGAGTAAATCCATTAAATTTGCGGCAATAGCCTCTCCCTCTCTATCCAAATCGGAAGCAATAATAACACGTGATGCTTTTTTTGCCTCTTGTTTTAATTTTGAGATAATCTTTTCTTTACCTTTACAAAATATATATTCAGGTTCAATTTTATTTGGATTAAACCAATCTAATGACGGTTTTAATGCATATACGTGACCAAATGATGCAACACATTTATGACCAGTATATTTTTCAATTTTTTTGCATTTGCCATTGCTTTCAACAATTATAAGTGTATTGTTCTTCACCATTACTAATTGACATAAAAATAATATAATATTAATTCGTCATTTTTTTGAATTATTATGTTTCAATATTTCCCCAAAATCTATCTAAACTACCATTTATAACTTTACCCTTTTTCTTAACTGTATTTTTATCTGGAATATGGGCATCAACATTTTCAAGATTCAATTGTCCAAGCTTTAAATTAGATGAATTCGTTAAGAATGACGAGGATTCATCCTCGTTAATGTTATCGGATGGAGTATCGTCCATTTGTAATTTCAATGATACCATTGGTGGATATATTAAAGTATATGTTTTGTTGCATCGAAATTGATTAATATCCAATGTTCCACCAAATACTTTTAATAATTCTCGTTTAGGAGCTGGTTTAATTTTGTTTGTTTCCTCTATCATTTGGTGTAATAATTCATATTCTTTCCATTTATCTCCATATCTTGAACCTGAATCCATTATATATGCACATGTGCATTCGGGTGAACAAAAATTGCCAACACATTCGTAAACACCATCATTATTTTTTCGAATTGGTAATTTAAGTGATTTATTAGTATAACTGTGACAACACCACCAACATAATTTGTCTCCCTTGTCGCCTTCGGTGGTTATATCTATTGTTTTCTTATCATCTGTTTCAACATAACTACAACATCCATTTATTGGATCATAAGCAGTAGGTGTTGATAATGTAGGCTCATATTTAAGAATGTTTTCCGTTCTAAATGATTCTGAAGATTCTATATTATATTCTATATCTGGAATCTTTTTCAAATGCAATATAAGATTAGATGGTAGTGCTTCTGCTGATAGTACGGCGTCAGATAATTTAGGTAATGCATCTTGTGTTACAAATTTCTGATTAGATTTTCCACGTTTTTTTACTGTTTGCATTAAATATATTATTTTGTATAATACTTGTCTTATATCAATTTAAGTTGAAGTTTTGTATAAATAGTTCTCCGCAGCGGCCGCTGCCGCGCGCGCGGCACATTAATTTGAACAATATATTAATTTGTGCTATTCATCAAAATAAGTGAAGACGGTATATATAAAAAGATGACATCTTCAGGAGAATATTTAGAAAAATTAAAGAAAAAACAAATTAATAACTATTCATCAACATTTTCTGGGTATAGTACAAATGGTGCCCTTGATTCTGGAACAGTTATGATGGATCGTAAATTACTAAACAGTTATATGAATAAGGATACGGTGCTTGAACGTATAAGGCGTAAGAGTTCTGAACTTGAGGCACGCGCCGCAGCGGCGGCGTCGGCGGCTGATGCGAAAGCTTGTCCAATTATATTCAGGATTAAGAATAATGAATTACAGATGAAGGCAACAGATTATTTCTTATCTACTTATTCGTCAACTATTTATTTGAAAGGAGTATATGGATTATTAATTAAGGATGGGCAATTAGGAGATTTTGTCAATAACAATTGGTCATATTCATCGGATACGGGTCAGTTAAAGCTTGATCTTGCAGTGTCTAGAAATAGAGATATGTATCCTATAACTAATGAATATACAACAATAACAAAAAATTGTTCAACTAGTTCAATTAGTAGCGAAGTTACAAATCCTCCACCATTATATGTTTTCGTATCCAGGTCTGCAACGGGGAAGCACGATGTTATTAAGATATCAAATAAGCTAATGTGGAAATTTCAGACTTAGGAAAATGTTTAAATAATACAAATTCCATCCGTTTTATCTGCTATAAAACCCTTAAACCTTTTGTATGTTTTTATTTTTTTTCCAAAAAAATAGAATCGAGGTCTTAATATTACTTTTTGAACTAACCACGCATGACCAGTAAAAGTGTTTGTTTTGAAATGCGGACAAGATTTATTAATTCTAAAACCCCATTTAACATCTCCTTTATAATTGACCCAACTTACTAAATAATCAATATCTTCGTTATTATTTTTTTCATCAAGTTCAAAAGATAGGGAGACTTTATTATGTTTCATAGGACCAGTGTTTGATTGTATAGAATGTATTTCAAATCCTGTAATAGGCGATAGTGCTTTGGCGGTGGTCTTTTCCGGCAACAATCCAGCGACGTCACCACCATATATATTTGACAATACCTTGAATCCTAAACCATCGTGTTCAGCTAGTCCACCTGGGCCAGGTTTTGGAATTTGTTTATTCTCATCAATAAAATCACCGTGTCCTCCAAAATACCACATTGATAATTCAGCAAAATATTCACCAGAATTAGATAGAGCATACGCTTTTTTTTTATCATTTTGCCATTTCATATCATTAACTGCTTTTTTCCAAGCGTGTTTAATATCATCTTTTGCTGTTGCATCTAATCCATCACCCATAATTGCATGTGCGGTTTCGTGAATAAATATATCTTTTTTATTTGGAGAATATTTACTTTTATCACCTTGATTTACAAGATTTTCTTCCGAACAAAAAACAGACGAACCATGTCGCATACCTCTACAATCATCAACACTTCTACCTTTACCTGAGTACCCACCTTTTACATTTTTCATGTGTGAATGTTCTGGTAAATCTGTCATAGACTCATTAATTGCTATCAATCGAAAGTCCACATTATTTTTAATCAGATTATTATGTATATTACCATTGGTATGTCTTGTCATTCTAAGTAATCTTTCGCATGCGATATTAAAAGCAGTATTACTAACCGCTTCTGAGCCTAGAATACGAATACCTTTGCAATCGAGACGTTTTTTATAAAACTCATGTTTTGTTATATCAGGAGAAGTGATTCTGTTAGAATCTTGTTTACATAAAGCCATTGGCTGCTGCATCGTGACGAGAGCTGCCGCTATGCGATTCATTTGATTAAAATATTATAATTATTTTTTGATTTTGCGCGCAGTCTTGATTGTTTTTGTCATATCTACTATGCAACAAATAATTTTTGTACGCATATTTTTGAGTATTTTGGACGAATTCTCGGAATCAGAAATAAGTTCTAACTTTTTTTTTCTCCATAGCTCGTAAATATAAGGACTGACATTTTGTCTGAAGATGTCTTCGTAGTTTTCAAGTTGATTTATTAAATTGAAAATTAGAGTATCGATTGTATCAATCCTTTGTTGAGTTTTCCATTCACGACCATCATAAATCTTAATTGTGTTTTCTTTTTTATTAGTTATTTGTATATTCATGTTTTCGGGATGTTCTAAATTAAAATGAATTCTTTTTACTAGTTCTGGCAAACATACATTAACTTTCTTCATTAAACTTAATATTATATTCTCATCCATATAATTCCAATTTTCATTTCCAAATTCTTTTAGAATTATATCCATATCATTTTGCGTCACCTGCGGTTCGCGAACCACTGCGTCTTTTTGCGCTACTCTAAGTGCTTCTACCTGTCTCTTCAATGTAGATAATTCTGTATACATTACCTTAAAATTATTAAGTTCATTCCGCATACGGTTTACCTCATCATTAAGATCTGAATATGCTGCTGTTAAGTCTAGCGCTGGGGGCGATGCCGTGGGCGGTGCCGCCGGACACATAGACATTTGTTGTTCTTGTTGATTTTTTTTATGTTTTTTTGATTTTAAGTGTGATATATAGTTATTTTTTCTGTCACTAGAAAATTGACATAATCCACATTTATATTTTCCGACAATTTGTGGATTCATAATTATTTATTTTATTAATTAAAATCTTATCTGTTGTTTTCGATTACACATATATTATTACAAATATTATTCATGTAATTTTTACAAGAAGAGTGTAATACTTGAGAATTACTTATACATGTTTTGTCGGTTGTTGCATCACCAAGTGCGTCGCCACAAATAGGACATGAATAGTTCTGTTTTTTTATAATAATATTTTTCAAATCAGTTAGTACTAATATTTCATAATCATTATCTGGTTCATAACCGTTTGTTAAAATTTTATTTAAATCAGAATCTATATTTGTTTTTAGATCATTTATATAAATTCCAAGATCTTCATATTGTTGCTCTTTTTTTTTAATTGGATGGCGAATTTTATCAATTTCGATTGCTAGACTTAATGTATATGGTTTACTAGTATCATTATAATCGTATTTTAAATATATAACTTGCAATTTTTTATTATATTTTGGTTTTTCAACACTTAATTCTCTTTCTAAGGAGTCATATTCCTCTATCATAGTTGCTAGTAATTTCTTTTTCCCATACAACTCCTTCAAATTAACTGGTCTTTTCATATTGCACCTTAATTATATTATCATAGGGTATTCCTTAATATTAAAAACATTATAAGTGAAATACACGATTTTCTCTCTAAATATATTGCGTCGCTATATCAATAAAATAATCAATAGCATTTGTAATGGAAGAGCAATTCTTTGATAGAAAAAATTATGATACAATATATTCTGTTCTGAATGATGACATAAATGAACGTTTTGGAAAACAATTGAATCAAATACCTGTAAATGCAGGGGATATTATATATGAATCTATGATAAATGCTTTTAATAATAAAAGCGTGAAAGATACTCTTTCAGAATTAAATCAAACGGTATTGAAAGTATCTATACCTATAATTGTAGGTTCCCAAGCACGTGGAACTATTCATGCTGATGAAAAAATAGAAATATTCAAAGAGAAAGAAGAAGAAAAAAAGAATGAAGATTTAAATGGATCATTGGTAAAAGTAACAGATGAAAAAACTGTTAAAGAAAAACGAGTTGATATGGAATTTGATCTTGATATCAATAGCTGTGACAGAAAGGAATGGTCATTAAGTGGTTCGGATAATGCATATTCTTTAGATGTTAATTTAGGTGCTGGTTCAACATTTGCAGGCATTTCAACTCAAATCAGCTTGAAAAATGTGAAATCTGTTGATATTGCACATGTATTATTGCCAGATATTGATGGTAATCTCGATAAATATCCATTTTTATACCTTAGAATTGATGAAATACCAGGAATGGGACATTCTACGTCAGAAGAAGGTAGAAAATCACTTGTAAAATTAATGCGTGATAAGAAATGGTCTGAGTCATCAACATCAAATGTGTCTTATATACTATTTGGTAATAGAGGAGGACATAGAAGTTCAGCTGATGGCTGGTGGTACACACATGACTCTCTTATTAATATAAATAAATTATCAATTCGTATTTTGACTCCAAATGGATTTCAAATACAGGGTTTTAACGATGTTTTTTCGATTTCACACATTAAAGAAATGTCTAACGATATAGAGATAACATTTAATGATAGTTTTGGTTCGAATAATTTTCATGTAGGAAATAGAATTGGATTCAAAGATTTGTCTGATGAACCGAATATAGCCAGTGATTTGGCTACCTATTTAGAAAACAACGAATTTGAAGTTAGTGCAGTAAGTACTAGTACTAAGAAAATAACAATTAAAAAGACAATATCTGGTTATTCATCAGATGGATCACCAGAATATGACGATTATGGTGATATCGACGATATAAAACAAGTTGCTTCGGGTAAAACTATGAATTTGTCAATACAATCTACATTTGGATTTAATATTAAATCCACTAAATTTGCTTTTCCTGAAAAGCAGCAGATTACTTAAGAATATATATCATCGTCCTCATCGCGCTCAGCGGCGGCGCGGGCCATTTGGTCATTAAATTGCCGTTGACGTGCGACGGCGTCGTCAAGTACATATTTATTAATCGAATCGATAGTCCACCCGAATTTAATAAGGTCTTTCACAACACGATTACGATTTTCTTTATCTAGTTCTATACCAATTGGTGCAGTTAAAGATTTGTCTTCATTTCTTAGTTTTAACCAATTTGACCTCGTAAATACCGAATGACTTTTTAAGCTATACAATTCTAAATCTGTCATATCTTTTACAATAGAACGTAAATGATATATTTTTGTTTTCATGTCAATCTCATCATCTTTAACTAAACCAATCAATAAGTCCTGATATTTATTGATTGGTTCTTTCGCTTCTTTTTCCTCTTTTTGTGCTCTATTAAATAATTCTATCATATAAGTACCTAAATTGAGTGAAAGTGCTTTTAATTGGGTATTGCTTGAATCTCCAATATCTTTCACAAATCTTATTTTATCAGCCCGAATAAGATTTTTAATTGTCTTCACGAACCTCTCTTGGTTGGTTGTATTGTCAAAAACTACATTGTTTGCATCTTTACTCAAAATATTATTAATAATAGACTGTAGATCGTTTTTTGTTTTTAACAAAAATTGTTTAGTATATTCTTTATCAGTAGGACCAAAATCTATATTATTAATTTTACGCCCATTCCGAAGTCTATACCAACCGTTGATAATTCTTTTTACCATCATATTTTCCAATATAATTATCCAATTTTTCAATTCCCCGCCCGTAAGCTCTTTTACAACAGATTCACGCAAATCTCCAAGTACTAAGTAATGTTTATCTCTTGGAATCATATTCATATCCATTTCCATTTCAACAATCCATCGTTTAGAAAGTACTTTTGCTGCATAGGAATTACTAATCATATTTTCACGTTTTTTTCGAGCATCAGATTTTTTTATAGTATCATCTAATTCGATAGCCTGCGCGTTCTCGTCGCGCGGTTCTCGGGCCACTATACGTTTTTCTTTCTTTGTTTTTTTTGTCTTTTTCTTGCTCTTCCGAGCGCGCGCAGTCGTCTCTGCTTCTATCGCCGGCGGGCGGGAGTGGGGCAGTGGGATCGTCGCTGCCGTAGACGACGGGGTCACAAGCGACTCCGAGTCTGATGATTCGCTATCTTGAAGAATATTTAATTGATTAAATACTTGTGCAGTCAAATTTTTACGTATTTCTTTCTCTTTCTTTAGTTGTAATAATAGGGAAGGGTTATATTTTTTTAGTTGCCAATAAAGCGAATCAATATCGTTTTTTTGTGGTTTTTTTATTAGTATTTCTAAGTATTTATCAATGTCTTCATCGCTCATGTTTGGTATACTTTTTGTTAAAGCAGTTACAAAAACTCTTTGGGCATCTGCTTTATCAGCATCTAATGCTGCCTTTTCTGCATTTTCTCTATCCTGGCTAAGCGCGTCAGCTTCAATAGCATACCATCTATTTCTAAGAAATTGAGATATTTCCTCTGGTTGGAAATGTTTACTTTCAGAAGTTTCTGCTTTGTTTCTGGAAACTTCTTTTACTAAATCGGTTTTACCAAAACTCTTACTTGCTAATTTCGGTATATGCCCTAAAATTTTATGTTTGGCTTTATATCTAATATGTTTTGCCTTCTCTTTATCCATATTTTCTGAAACACTAATCTTATTTAAAGGTGGTCTAGCAGCTAGTTCTGCAGCACTAAGTAGTTTCTCGTCGACACCACCACGTTTACTACGTTTGGTGTTTCTAATTTTTAATTGTTTTTTCCTTTTCAATGTTTTTACCATTATTTATACAATATATATAAATGGTAAATATATAATTCATATTTATGAGATTTGGTGATTATATACATAGAAGTGTAATATTTTTGCAATTCATATTTTTATATGGTATGTTTTCAAATAATATATTTTCAAAATCATTTATTGAAGATGGATTTTGTATATCTAACAAGGATAAACATTTCTTATATCAGAGTCACGCATTATCCTTTTATTCAGACACATTCTTTGCTGGTATTTTATATTTAATGTACAAATATTTAAAAGTTCATGATGATGAACTAAATAATGCAAAATTATTGAAACCAATCAAAGAAAATATAAACGCAATTCTTTTGCATGGTTTTGGTCATTTAAATTATGCATTGCGACCCCGGCCAGCCGGCCAAGTTGCTTATTATTACACATTTGATACAAAGCCTAAGCGTGTTATGTCTATATTAGTAATGTATAATTTTTGGTTTTATTTAATTAAAGCTGCATATTTAAATGGAACCGCGCACGCGGTGCGCGGCGCCGCACTCACGAATACGATTCTTTTAAATTTTTTTATTTCTAAATCTTACAGTTTTACTTATGTTCAGACAATTCTCATGTTAATTGCATCTATATCTGAACTGAATTCTACAGATAAGGATGAATATTATAATATTAAATCAGTAATTGTTCATTTGCCGCTTACTTTTGTTGGATTGATAGAAGCTATATATTGTGATAGTTTTATAAAAAAATATGGAGGACATTTAATTTATGATTCTACAATTCCGATATCATTAATTATTTATCATATGATATTGCGCAGGCGTATCGGCCATTGCCGCAAGAAGCGTGCTTAAGGCTTATTTAAAAATATTAAATTAATGGAGAAATTATCAAAAAGACATTTAACTTTTTCATCATCAGAAATTAGAGAACGTAAATTATTGGCAATGCGTGTACTCAAAAGTGTGGAAAGTGATAAATGGAGTTATGTTGATGATTGGATAAAGGATAGTTGTTTATTAGAAAAGTATGAAAATAGTTCTAAAGCCGCAATGATGCGTCTAATAATGGGTTCTACTATGAAGAAATGGTTAACAACTTTTTTGCATGGAAAAATAACAAATCAAAAACTAAAAATACTTGATGGGAGATATAGTTTATATGGTCCATTTTTTTGTGATAATCTTAAGATTGAATTGTTATGTGATTTAAATACTCCAGAAAAAGAATTAAATATTTATGATGAATGTTCTAAACCAGGTACTGTATCTTTAGTATTAGGTGCTGGAAATATGAATTTTCTTTCAATAATAGATGTTTTTGAAAGGGTATTTATACATAAAGAATGTGTATTTTTGAAGCACCATCCGTTTCGACCATTTTTGTATGAACCATACTCAATTATTTTAGAACCATTAATTTCTGAAAACATAGTGCATATGGTTTACGACACATCTCCGAAGTCTGAACTCATAAAAAATCCGCATGTTTCACATATCCATTTTACAGGTAGTGAAAATACTTACAAAGCAATTACAAAAGAATTGTCATCAGAAACAAATGTTACTGCTGAGCTTGGATGTGCAACACCGTGGATAATAATGCCTGGTTATTGGACTGATAAAGAAATAAAAAACGCTGTTAAACAAATAGTAATAGCTAAAATTTCTGGTGGTGGTTCTTATTGTATGAGTGCACAAGTTATTTTGATTCCACAACATTGGAAACAAAAAGAAATATTTTGTATTTCTTTAAATGAAGAGTTGCAAAAACAGAAACCGGAACCTGCTTATTATCCAGGAAGTATTAAAAGGAAGAATGAAATAGTAGAGAATTGTTTTGAATTTTTGGAAAATTTTGATAATAGCATCACTTCATATCCATCAATAATGAAACGCACTTCTGAAAAAAATAACGATGTTGTACTCATAGATTGTGGAATATTAAATGGCGATTCTTCATTTAATAATTATTGTTTTGATAAAGAAGTGTTTTGTCCTGTTTTAGTTAAGGGTGAAATTGACTATGAAGAAGGCAATACTGATGATTATTTGGAAAGGGTATGTGATTTTGCGAATAAAGAGTTACACGGTTCTTTGTCTTGTAGTGTATTATTTCCAGATTCATTACATTCTGAATATATAATAGAAAAATGCATAAAACTTCTTGATTATGGTACAATAGCAATTAATATTTGGAGTGTTATTGGATATATGGCGGCACTTGTGGGTGGTACATGGGGAGCACATTATAGTGATAGAAAAAGTGGACGTGGGCGTATTGGTAATATTTATAAAATAAAATATGTGTCTAAGACAATTATCCGTGGACAAAAGCTTGAAAATGAAACGAATTTTACACGACCATTACCACCAAAAATAATAATAAATTTAATATATTTACTAACAGTTAAATGCTCTACATTTTTCAAAAAATGTGTTGCGTTATTCAAATTTATTTTTTTCAAATCATATCGTTGTGATTTAGATAACTAAAGTAAAGACTTCCTATTAACAGTTATTATATGAGTAGGAATGCATTCCGGACGACGGCGTGGGCTATTGGAAAAGCCGGAAATAAGTTTGAAGAATATTTTATATATCGCCGCCCAGTTGGAAATAATGATATTCATATTGCAATTAAGTATGCAGGAATTTGTCATTCAGATATTCATCAAGCAAATGGTGAATGGGGAACTGCAATATATCCAATGATACCTGGTCATGAAATTGCCGGAATAGTTGCTGCTGTTGGAAAAAATGTAACAAAATTCAAAGTAGGTGATCATGCTGGTATTGGATGTATGGTTGATTCCTGTCGTAATTGTAGTTCTTGTGCTAATGATCAAGAAAATTATTGTGAAAAAGGTGCGGTATTAACATATAATTCACGTATGAAATTTTCGCATTGTCCGGGATATTCTGAAAACCCCGAGGAGTGTGAACCAACTTATGGTGGATATTCAAAAGATATCGTATGTGATGAGAGATTTGTTTGTTTAATCCCAAAAAATATTCCGTTAGAAAACGCTCCACCTTTATTATGTGCAGGAATAACAGTTTATTCACCATTTGTATATTATGGTGTAAAGAAAGGAATGCGTATTGGTGTTGCTGGTCTAGGTGGTTTGGGGTCAATGGCAGTTAAATTCGCTAAAGCTTTTGGATGTGTTGTAACGGTGTTTTCTCGTGGTGTTGCAAAGAAAGAAGAGGCTCTTAACAAATTAGGGGCTGACTTTTATATTGACTCAACCTCGACCGCAGCGGCGGAGGCGCCGCCAGAAAATGATATTATTATTGATACAATTAGTGCAAATCATGATTTAAGTAATTATATAAGAACATTAAAGGTAAATGGTAAAATTATTATACTTGGAGCTCCATCAAAGCCTTTTGAAATAAATGCATTTGATTTATTAATGAAACGTAAATCAATTTGTGGTTCGTTAATAGGGGGAATGCGAGAAACACAAGAAATGTTAGATTTTTGTGGTACTCATAATTTATATTGTGATGTTGAAATATGCAAACCAAATTATATCAATGAAGCGTATGATAGAACTGTTAAAGGAGACGTTCGATGGCGTTTTTGCATAGATGTAAATGCAGAGTCCGATCCATAGGCCTCATACCTATTCCTCTTTAGTTGTTAATTCGTTTTCTAGGTGGCAGCGGTGGAGGTACCATTTGCGCGCCGCGCGTTGGTGGTGTTACAACTGGTCTAGGAGGTAATGGTGGCGGCGTCGCGCTTCGCGCTGCCCCAGAACGATTATTATCCTTTCTTTTCTTGTTTCTCTCTAATTTTTCTGCTAATTTGGCTAATTTTGGAGGTAATTCTGCTTCTTGTCCTTCTTCGAGGATTAAGGCTGGTGGTTGTGTTGGTGGTGGTGGCGTCGGCGGCGCAGGCGCGCGCTTGCGTGCGCTCGATCTTTTTGTCTCGTCCACATGCGTGGGGTATGCCTCCGACTTGAGCTCGTCGACATGCGGTGCAGGCGGTGCGGAAGGCGCTGCTATCGGAGGCCAGACCAGATAATCCTTATTATCGGCTACTCGCAATATATCATCGCCATCTGACATTGTCCTTAAGATTTGTATACAATCCTTAATACCAAGTGTACATAATAAATAAGAAGCTATAACAACTGTTACAGGGTCGTCACTAATAGGATTACCATGAAGAAACTTTTCCTGACTGGGGAGCAAGTAATGTTTTAGGAGTAAATACCCATTCCATTCATTACTGATAGGGATATATGAACACAATATAATATTTCCAAGTTCTTCTTTTGTAAAAGATATATTTGATACTAATTGCCTTGCATATTCAGAAGAATTTTCTGTATTATTTATAGTAAAATCTCTTATAGAATAGAGTCCAACTTGAAGTATATTTAATCCAAAAAATCCTTTTTTTAGTATTTGTTCTGAATTACATACG
>TARA_B100001175_G_scaffold143602_1_pt1 | contig 18099 bp, 11 predicted proteins | sample TARA_B100001175 | Tara Oceans TARA_B100001175
ACATTATATGCCCATGAAGATAAATCTCTATGAGGCAGCCAGAAATATCCGGTCAAAATAGGGTATTGGTTTGCGCTATTTCTCCACAAATCAGCCTCTCGGTGCCATTCGTCTGATGGGCAGAAAATCACATGAGCACGCTCTTTTTTGACTCCATTTTTTTTTCTCTCGGCATTAAATTTTTGAGGCATAATATATTTTTCCCAAAATTTAGCAGTTATTTCACTCACCCAGCTTGTATGTTGCCCAGCAGCTCCAGGCCTATTTCCTTTTGTTGTATTGTCTGGAAAGAAGTCATCATTATCACCCGCGTACATCATAGTACCCACTCCCCATTGTTTCATGTTACTTGCACAATGAGTTTTGATTGCAGATTGTTTTGCTTTTGCAAGGGCAGGGAGGAGAAGTCCGGCAAGAATTGCAATGATTGCTATTACCACGAGTAATTCAATCAATGTGAATCCAGATTGAAAACGGTTTTTTTTCATATTACTTAGTTAGGCTAAAATTGGTTGAATGACGCTACCATGAACGTCTGTTAGTCGGCGGTCAATACCATCGTGACGTACAGTAAGTTGTTCATGGTTTATTCCAAGCTGGTGCATAATGGTAGCATGAATATCGTGGCATGTAGTGGGATTGTTGCGGTCAGCTGGGCGGAATCCCCATTCATCACTTTCCCCATGGGTTGTTCCGCCTTTAATACCACCGCCTGCCATCCAATTTGTGAATACAAAAGGATTATGATCGCGGCCCTTGCTTCCTTGAGCACATGGCATTCGCCCAAATTCTGTAGTCCAAAGAATTAAAGTATCTTCGAGCATTCCTCGTTGCTTTAAATCAAGTATAAGTGCGGCACTTCCACGAGCCATACCTCGAGCAAGTGGACCATGGTCTCTTTTTATATCTTCATGAGAATCCCAATTTCGACGAGGGAATCCGTTGTCATTGCCCGACCAGATTTGAATGAATCTAACACCTCGCTCTAGAAGGCGCCTAGCTACTAGACATTTTCGGGAAAAGTAGTCGATTTCTTCAATTTCATTTATTTCTTTAGGCCAATTCTGGACATTATGGTCAAGGCCATATAGGCGTTTTACGTGCGCTGGTTCTCTTGAAATATCCAAAGCTTCGGGTGCGCTTAGCTGCATGCGAGCAGCAAGTTCGTATGACTTGATACGTGCATCTAGTCGAGAATCAGCTACACGGCTGGCAGCATGTTCTCGATTAAATTTTGAAAGCAATTCCTGTGTAGCTATTTCACTCTTATTATTAATAAAAGATTCTTTTGGAGGGTAGAGATCAGCTATAGGATTAGTACGACCAGGAAATAACGTTGTTCCTTGATGAGAGGCAGGCAGGAATGCAGAGCTCCAGTTCTTTGGTCCATTGGATGCGTATCCACGATGATCTGGAAGTACAATAAAGGTCGGTAGATTATCATTTAGACTGCCTAATCCATAACTAACCCATGCGCCCATTCCCGGAAAACCAGGGCGCTGAAATCCGGTTGCTTGTAAGTATGTTGCCTGGCTGTGTACTCCTGTTTTTCCGACTACATTATGAACAAATGCCATATCGTCCACACATTCACCCAGCTCGGAGACAATGGATGTCAAAGGCTTGTCGCATTGGCCATATTTTGACCAATTCCAAGGTGACTTAAAAGTGTTTCCAGGGGAACTTTGAAAAAGTTCGATCGTTTCGCCTGGATCCCACTTTTCACCATGCCGTTTTATTAGTTCAGGTTTGTAGTCAAATAGGTCTACATGACTGGCCGCTCCACCCATAAATAGTTGAATTACTCTTTTAGCCTTAGGTGCATGATGTAAGCCGATAGGCTGGCGTGCTTGATTCGTTTCAGCTAGTAACCCGTCGCGTCCGAGCATTCCAGATAATGCAATACCACCTAGGCCTCCTCCCGATTGCCAAAGGAAATTTCGACGATCAATGGAATGCTCTGAAAACTTTTTTTTAGATGAATCGGATGAATTCATTAATCAATAAATGAGAATGCGTTTAGATTGAATAGTAATCTGCAAGTGTTGCTCAAACCATGTAGTTTTGAAAACTTAACAAGATCCGCCGATTCTTCAGCTGTTGGAATTCGTCCAATAGCTCTGAAAAAAGCCTCATTGACAGATGTTTGTATATCTTTTTTAGAATAGCTTACTTCATCGGAAAAATGTTTAGCCATTGCTACCATTAATTTATTATTAAGCATTGCGAGTGATTGAAGTGCAGTGATAGCTTCGTTGCGCTTGGCGACTTGTTGTGAAGGGTCAGCACAATTTAAAGTTTCCATGAAGGGTTGTTGCTGAGAGCGAACCAAAAATCGATAAATTGATCTCCGATGAACCTTTATGTCTTCAGGGTCATGTTTATGATACTCGTAGTGTGGTGAATGTTCTGGATGCTCTAAAATGAAATTGCGAAAGCCAGGTCCATACATTTGAAAGTTCATTTTTCCTGATAAGAAAAGAACTGTGTCTCGTAATGCTTCTGCTTCAAGTTGTCGACGGTTCATTCGCCAAAGATAGCGGTTTTGGCTATCTATCTTTTCATGTATTACTGAAGTATCGGATACTTGCCGGTAAGTAGCACTCGTTAAGATGAGCCTGTGGAGTTTTTTAATTGACTGACCATTATCTCTAAATTCTAACGCTAGCCAGTCTAGTAATTCTGGATGAGTTGGTTTTGCTCCCATCCGACCAAAATCGTTCGGAGTGGAAACGATGCCAGTTCCAAAGTGGTATTGCCAAATTCGATTTACTATTGAGCGCCACGTAAGAGGGTTTTCTTTTTGTGTAAGCCAATAAGCAAGTGCAATTCGTCGATCACTTTCCGAATGCTCATTAGGAAGCTCAAACTGGCCATTATCCTTATCTGTTAACCTAAGGGTTCCTGGCCCGACTTCTTGTTTAGGCTGGCTCATATCCCCGCGATGTAGGATCCGGATGGGGCGAGGTTTTCCTCCTTCATTTCCGGTCCCACGGAATGCTCCACTCCCAGTATGTACTTTGCCAACATATACTTTTTTTGGTTTTGGTAGTGATTTTATTCTTTCTTCAGCTTTAGCGAGAGTTGCCTTAGCCTTTTTACGCTTTGAGAAAATTTCTTCTGATACAATGGAGTCAATTAATGAAGTGTGTTCGGATTCTGTATTACTTATAAGTTGAGCTAAATCTGGATTTTTGGCCTGTCCATTGTATAGATTGTCGACAAGGTTTTTCCTCTGCCAACGTATCGGTGCCTCTATTGAATCAAGCGAGATGACATTTTTTCCTATTGCTATATTCTCACCTAATTTGTTTTCAATCTGCATTTCTCCCATTGCCAATATGAAATCATTACTACGCGCGGCTAATTTTGTAGCTGTTAATCGAATATATCGATTTTTGACTTTAGGAAAACTGAAATGCTGAGGTTGAACACCAGGATTGGATTGGTCACTATGTGAGCGATCAGCTATTATAGTAATATTTTTTCTAAATTCTGCATCGTTTGATGTCTCTATCTTATATCGTATAGGAAATCCAAAACCATCACCTATGTTATTATAGCTGTCGCTGGCTCCAATGAGAGATACTTGATTAATTTCGGTAGCTTTTCCAAGATCAACTTGAACCCATTTTATAGTATCTTGTTTTTGGGCGATTTGACTATGATAACCGTATTCGGCCCTTGCCTTAGCATTAGCTTTTTGGCGAAGTTCCTTTAATATGATATTAAGTTTTTTAAGTTTTTCTCCTCCTTTGGACTGAATTTTTGATGCTATGGATGCGAGGATAGCTTTTTGGTGAATGATTTCTTTTTTTAAATTAGAGCTTTTCTCAGCAATTTCAGGATCGGAATAGTACTCTTGGTCTGCCCTGTCTAAAGCTGAGAAGATTGCCTGCATACGATAATAATCAGTCATATTTACTTCATCGAACTTGTGGTCGTGACAGCGAGCGCATTGAACCGTAGTACTGATGAAAGTATTCATAGTGTTCTTAACCATGTCATCGCGGTCTATATTGCGGGCAATTCTTCCGTCTAATTTTGTTTCTGGTACTTCTGCATGGCCTATGAAGTCCCAAGGTCCTGCAGAAATGAATCCCGTAGCTTCAATTCCGTCTTGTGTTCCCGGAAAAAGGGCATCTCCTGCAACCTGTTCATTTACGAATCGGTTATAAGGTTTATCAATATTAAATGACCTGATGACATAATCACGGTAAGGCCAAGCATTAGGTCTCAATTTGTCTTTATCATATCCGTGAGTGTCTCCATAGTGAACGATATCAAGCCAATGGCGAGCCCACCGTTCGCCATATTTTGGCGAAGCCAACAGCTTTTCTACAAGTTGTTCGTAGGCTAATGGATTGGTGTCATTAACGAATTCCACTATTTCATCCGGGGTTGGAGGTAGTCCCATTATATCAAAATATAACCTGCGGATTAATGTTTCTCGCTTAGCTTCTCTTGAAGGGAAAAGTTTTTTTTCATTAAGCTTAGCTACTATAAAATAATCAATTGGGTTTTTAGCCCAGATTTTCTCTGTTTGATTTAGGGAAGGGAGAGACTGTTTAGCTATGGGGTTTAGAGACCAAGTCTCGAAACGATTAACTTTGTTTTGATTCGCGTAATTATCTGAAATACATGTATATTCTCCATGTATTAGTAATACTGCTATTAGAATATAAAGATTTGAGCAGATGTATGAAAAAATCAGTTTTATAAATCTGTCCATTTTGAAAATCAAAAGAGAATCTGAGCTAATATGTAATGGAAATCAAGCGTTCCAATTTGAATATACAATGGTTTTTTAGCCTTAATTTATAGTCGATTTCTTATTGAAAGATTGCAGCAGTCAGTTAAAGGCACTCTTTGTAGTTTTAGGATAGAATGGGAGTTACACGATTGCCGTGAACGTCAGTCAATCGAAAATCTCGACCTTGAAAACGATAGGTCAATTGTTTGTGAGGAATGCCTAACAGATGAAGTATTGTTGCATGTAGATCATGAACAGATACAACATTCTCAATGGCATTATAACCCAGTTCGTCTGTTGAACCATGAGTTACACCCCCTTTAATGCCGGCTCCAGCTAACCACATGGAGAATGCTTTAATGTGATGATCTCTTCCATTGCCTTGTGCCATAGGTGTTCGCCCAAATTCTCCACCATATATAATTAACGTATCCTCAAGCATGCCTCGCTGTTTGAGGTCAATTACAAGTGATGCAGTAGCTTTGTCTACTAGGCTAGCAGTGTGTTTTATTCCTTTTTTAATGCCACCGTGATGATCCCATCCTCGATGATATAATTGAATAAATCTTACTCCTCGTTCAGCTAGCCGGCGAGCGAGAAGACAATTGCTAGCGAAGCTGCCATCGCCACCTTTTGTGCCATACAGATCTAGAATATGTTTTGGTTCATTTGTAGTGTCCATGAGCTCTGGAACACTTGCTTGCATGCGAAAAGCCATTTCATACTGGGCAATTCGGGTTTCGATTTCTGGATCAAAAAATTCTTTGTAAGCAATTTGGTTAAGTCCTTGTATCGTTTTTACTATGGCTCCCTGTTGCTTTCGGTTAACTCCACTAGGGTTGTTAACATATAATACCGGATCGCCCTGACTTCGAAAGCGAACTCCTTGAAAACGACTTGGCAAAAATCCGCTATGCCATTGCCTTGCGGCGATAGGCTGTGATTGCCCCCCTCCAACAGAAGTTAGTACAACAAAACCAGGTAGATCATTGTTCTCACTCCCTAATCCATAATTAATCCATGAGCCCATTGAAGGACGGCCGGCTATAATTGATCCGGTGTTCATGAATGTGTGAGCTGGATCATGATTAATCTGTTCGGTTTGCATGGAGCGAATTATTGCAATGTCATCTGCAATTTTTCCAATTTGAGGGAATATCGTTGTTAACTCTTGTCCAGATTGTCCCCAGCGCTTAAATTCATGTTGTGGACCAAAAGCTTTTAGCTCTTTTCCTTGAAGCTGAGCAATTTGTTGGCCTTTTGTAAAAGATTCCGGCATTGGTTTTCCATGCAGCTTTGCTAGTTCTGGTTTATTGTCGAACGTTTCTAGGTGGGATGGTCCTCCCGCCATGCATAAAAAAATTACTCTTTTAGCTTTGATTGGTAGAGGTGGTGGGGTCATCACACCTGCCCAACGTTTATTGTTATTAGCTACATTTGTTAATGGATTGCTTATTGAGCCAAGTGCCGCAAGGCCAAGTCCGATTCCCGTTTTGCTGAGAAAGCTTCGTCTTTTAAGTTGCGTCTCTATTTGTTTTTCAAGACGCATAATCAGTTCCTTGTAATCGTTTCATGAAGGTTTAATACAGCTCTCGCAACTGAAATCCATGCTGCTAATTCGACTTTTTGTATTTCACTTGTAACAGGAGTGAGACCGATGCTCACTAGTTTGTCGGCCTCTGATGGATTAGACTCAAATTCTTCAATATGCTCGCGCAGCAGTTTAGCTAAAAGTATTTGTTCCTGATTATTAAATGATCGAGATAGGACTTGCTTCCCTAGTGCATTAAATTGATCTTTTAAATTTGATAATTGAAGTTTCAAAATACTCATGGCAAGTGCTCTAGCCGCTTCAATCTGAGAAGGATCATTGAGCATTACTAATGCTGCAAGAGGTGTGTTTGATCGTGACCTTTCAGCTGTGCATTCCTCTCTTGATGGAGCATCAAATGATAGTAGAGCTGGATGAAGAAACTGGCGTTGCCAGTGAGTGTATAAACCGCGTCTATACTGTGCAGAACCGGTATCATGTTTATAGGTCCTTTGTGGGAAATGTAAGTTAGCCCAGTAGCCGGCTGGTTGGTAAGGTTTTACGCTTCTTCCACCAATATTTTGAATTAGTAGCCCGCTTACAGCAAGGGCATTATCACGAACAAGTTCTGCGTCTAGTCGATACCTTGCCTGACGGGCGATTAGTTGATTATATGGATCAGTAAGTTCAAGCATTTTTGAGCTCTTCGATGATTGCCTGTATGCTTGTGATGTTGTAATCAGTCGCACCATATGTTTAATGTCCCAGCCCGAATCCATAAATTCTGCAGCTAACCAGTCTAAAAGGTCAGGATGTGTTGGAGCTGTTCCCTGGGAACCAAAATCATCAAGTATTCTGGATAAGCCTCGTCCAAAAAAATGTTTCCAGAGCCGGTTAACAAATACTCGAGCGGTTAGAGGGTTGTCTTTATCTGTAAGCCAATTAGCTAGTACTAGGCGTGACGGGCCTTCAGGTAAATTTTTGTTTTTGAGAAATCCGGGAACATCAGGCTGTACAGTCACACCAGACTGATCCATCCAATTACCACGTGGGAGTATACGTGTAATTTGAGGTTTGGTTGAAACAGTTGCTAAAACAGTAGGAATAGATTTGGTGAAATCATTAAGTTTAGTAATGGCTTTTTTGTATCTTTTGTTCTTCTTTTTCTCTTCTTCCTTTAAACCTTTAGAGGCTTTGGCTAATTCTAATTTCAATTTTTTAAGTTTATTACGTTGGATTTCGCTTGGGACGCTTAGTGTTTCTCCCCAGCCTTTTGATTGTGCGCCTGGGTAGTATCCAAGTTGTTTAATGTCGGCAAAAAAAGCTGCAAATTGATAAAAGTCCCGGCTAGTAAATGGATCAAACTTGTGGTCGTGACATTCAGCGCAACCAAGAGTGGAGCCGAGCCAAGTGGAGGATGTAGTTCGTACTCGGTCAGCAGAATATTTTACTCGATATTCTGCGTCTTGGATTCCGCCTTCAGTGCTCTTCATATTTAATCGATTGTAAGACGCTCCGATTTTTTGTTGCAGAGACGCGTTTGGTAAAAGATCTCCAGCTATTTGTTCGCGAGTGAATATGTCGAATGGTCGATTTTCATTGAATGCTGTAATTACATAATCTCGATATGGAAATACACTCCACTCGATATCGGCATGATAGCCATTGCTATCCCCATAACGAACTAGATCGAGCCAATTAATAGCCATTCGTTCCCCATACTGGGGTCTTGATAATAAATCATCCACTATCCTGACTATATCTTGTGAATTAACCGCAGTAAAAATTTGTTGATTGTCGATTGAAGGAGGGAGGCCTATTAAGTCAAAATATAGACGTCTAGTAAGTATATGCGAAGGGCTAGGTTTTGATGGTTGAAGCATGTTTGCTTCAAGTGTTGCCAATACAAAACTGTCAATAGCGTTCTTTGGCCATCTACTATTTTTTACTTTAGGGATTTCGGGGCGCCTGACTGGTGTGTAAGCCCAATGCCCTTCGTATTTAGCTCCTTGTCTGATCCAGTCACGAATTTTATTCTTTTGATTATCTGTAAGTGATTTTCCAGATTTATTAGGGGGCATCAAATCTTCATGGTTTATTTTTGTTATACGTTGATACAACAAACTTTCATATGGAGATCCAGGTACCAGGATTTTTTTCTTTAAAAGAGACTCATCAAACATATCCAGGCGAAGGTTGGCTTTGCGCTTATTGTTGTCAAAACCATGACATGCAAAACAATTATCCGATATGATGGGCCTGATATCTCGATTAAAGCGAATATGATCTTTTGCGAATAATCCAATTGAAAAAAAGAAGGCAGAAGTAAAAAAGATAAAAACACGCAAGGTATTCACTTCCCAAAAAATAAAGATATAAAAAAGGTATGCCACCTTTTTTTATGATCATTTTTAATAAATAACTCTCAACATTCTTTTTTTAAAATTCTGATTGGCTTAAATTAAGGCCATGACTCGATTTGGACCTCCGCTTCCACCTTGGATTTTTGGTTGACCAACTACGATGGTTGCTCCCTGGGATGGAACTTTATCAAGATTATTTATTATTTCTATTCCCCAGCGCTCGTCTCCAAGCCATGAATAATGAACGTCATTCTCCGGAGAGTGTAAGTTGTCGAAGGAGAAAGTATCTACTGCTATTGAAACAACATTTCGTTCTTCTTTTATGAATTCGATTGCATCTATGTGGAAAGCTGGTTGTTGGTGTTTGCCTTCTGAATTTAGGCTCTTGAATTTAGGGGTTTTCACATGATTGGCCCAGCCACTATTCATTGCGAGGCAGGCGCGTTCTGGGATGGGACCATTTTCTGCCTCCCAATTTTTAATGTCTTCAAGAGTGAGTAGTGCTAGTGGATCGCGTTCTGCTTTGGCTTGTATGTCAATTACAGCAAGAGGTAACACTAAATCTTCCACTGGGATTTTATCGGCGGTACTACCTTCGGAAAAATGGTTAGGCGCATCCATGTGAGTCCCCACATGTTCCCAGTATGAAATTTTATTTAGATTAATTTTTATTTCTTCAAATTTCATAACACGTTCGACTTCAACAATAGCTGGCGGGAGGAAGGTCTTAGTGCCGAATCTACGCTCTACTCCGGGGGTGAACCATGCTGGAAATTCAGGGTGAAGAGTGTGTGTTAGATCTACTACTTGATTGAATGAAATAGATTCAGGAGTTGTTTCATTAGGTTTTGATTTTGGGTTGGATTTGCACCCACTAGCTAATATGCCTGCGGCGGAAGCCGCTCCGCCTTTGAGTAGATTTCGACGAGAAATTCGCTTTTGAACTTTTTCGATTATATTAGGATTACACATTTTATTAGATGATTAAAAAATAAAATTTTATTAATTCGACGAAAAACGTTTCTAATTGGCAAGCTAAAATTGTAAATAGTTGCCTGAAAAATTTTATGGATAAAATATGAAACAATTTATATTCAAAATGATTTTTATTCTATTTCTTCCAATGGAATTGAGTTCAGCTGATTGGAAACTTGTATGGTCTGATGAATTTAATGCCCCTAAACTTAACTTCTCAAAGTGGGACATTTGTGAAGATGCTTTCGGCGGTGGGAATCAAGAGCTTCAATTATATACTGATCGTCTTAAGAATGTTCGTGTTGATAACGGTAAGTTAATCATTGAGGCTCATCGTGATAGTCCCAATGTTCAGGGAACATCGAGGAAATTTAGCTCTGGTAAGGTTCGAACTAAACATCGTGGTGATTGGCGTTATGCAAAAATAGAGATTCGAGCTAAATTGCCAATTGGAAAAGGTATTTGGCCTGCCATTTGGATGCTTCCTACTGATGAAAAATATGGATCATGGGCAGCAAGTGGTGAAATTGATATTATGGAATTAAATGGCAACAATCCTTCTGAACTTTTAGGTACTCTTCATTATGGTGGTCAGTGGCCTCGAAACCGTTCGTCTGGAAGTAAGAAGAAATTGTCTAAAGGTACATTTGCAGATGAATTTCATGTTTTTGGTATTGAGTGGGCTGAGGGTGAAATACATTGGACGCTTGATGGGGAATCTTGGCAAAAACAGAAAAAGTGGAGTGTAGATAAGATTCCCTTTCCTGCTCCTTTTGATCAAAGGTTTCATCTAATACTCAACATAGCGGTAGGGGGTGGATTTGTTGGGTCGCCTTCCTTAAAAACTAATTTTCCAGTTAAAATGGAGGTCGATTGGATACGAGTATATCAGCCTAAGTAGTTTTCCTGATTTGAGCCGAAAAATAATAATATGTGATTTGTATTATGAGCACTTTAATTTCAAATTAGCGCATCATCTAATTCTTTGCTCTTGGCCAGATGCCTTGCCAAGGGTATCACGTATGGATGAGATGTTTGATAATGCGATACTTAATTAAGTGTTTGTTTTTAACAACAATGCTTTTGTTTCCAAAAGCTGAGGAGCGTCCTAATATTTTATTTGCGATTGCGGATGACTGGTCTTATGGGCATGCCGGAGCATATGGTTGTGATTGGATTAGGACGCCGAATTTTGATCAATTAGCTAAAGAGGGAATTTTATTTCAACGTGCATATACTCCCAATGCGAAATGCGCTCCCTCTAGAGCAATTATTTTGACCGGTAGATTTTCTTGGCAGTTGGAAAATGCCGGTAATCATATGACTTTTTTTCCAGCTAAGTTTGGTGGTTGGATAGAACTACTTGAGCAAAACGGTTACACCACTGGCTATACGGGTAAGGGATGGGGCCCGGGTTTCGCCAAAGACATTAATGGCAATAATCGAAGAATTACTGGAACCGCATGGCAAAGTAGAAAGTCTAAACCGCCAGCTAAGGCGATATCAAATAATAATTACGCTGCAAACTTTGGTGATTTTATAAATTCTGCCAATCAAGATCCCAACAAACCTTGGGTTTTTTGGTATGGTACGACTGAACCTCATAGGGGCTATGAGTATGGTGTTGGCAGACGTTTCGGGAAAAAATTGAAAGACATAGACCGTGTTCCGAAGTATTGGCCTGATAACGATATAATTAGAAATGATATGCTTGATTATTCTATAGAAGTTGAGCATTACGATAGACACTTAGGCAAAATTATAGATCTGCTTAAAAAGAATGGGGAGTTAGACAATACATTGATAGTTGCGACATCGGATCATGGAATGCCTTTTCCGAGGGTAAAAGGCCAGGCCTATGAGTCATCGAACCACATTCCGTTGGCAATTCGTTGGCCTAAAGGAATTAATGGGCGAGGCCGAGTGGTAACTGATTATGTTAGTTTTGCGGATCTTGCTCCTACATTTATCGAAGCAGCTAAGGTAGGACAGATTGCTCCAATTATGCAGTCAATTACTGGTCGAAGCTTGTTGGAGGTTTTTCGTTCCCATAAGTCTGGTCGTGTTATCCCTGATCGTGACCATGTTTTAATCGGAAAGGAACGGCACGATATTGGCCGGCCAAATAACTGGGGTTATCCTATTCGAGGAATAGTTAAGAAAGATATGCTTTATTTGCATAACTTTAAGCCGAATCGTTGGCCTTCTGGTCACCCCTTAACTGGATATTTGAATTGTGATGGAAGTCCAACCAAAACGACTATTCTTAATCAACGTCGAAATGGTATATCTCATTTTTGGAACCTCAATTTTGGTAAGAGGCAGAAAGAGGAGTTATTTGATCTGAAGCAAGATGTAGACTGTATTAACAATCTAGCAAGATCTGAAAGACATTCGGAATTGAAAGAAAAATTAAAAGAAGAATTATTTGCAGAATTACGTAAACAGGGTGACCCTAGAATGATTGGTAAGGGAGATGTGTTTGATAACTATCCGTATTCTGGGAAATCGACTGATAATTTTTTTCAGCGATATCAAAGTGGAGAGAAAGTTAAAGCTGGTTGGGTTTCTTCGAGTGATTTTGAAAAAGAAAAACTGGATTGATTATATCATTTGAATCTAACTGCCTAATATATTCTCTATCAAAAATGTCGGTAGGATACTGATTTATGTTTTTTTCTATAATTTAAGCTCATGTCTAGTAGCGCAGAATATCTATGAATATTATGTAATGCTTTATAAGTTGCTAATGACTTAGTTTTTTTGGGACTTTAGTTCACTATTTAGCGATTACTTAGGCTAAAGTATTTTTTTTGATTGATTTCGACTAGCCTATCCATCGATCAGATGGCAAAATCTTCTTTTCTTATAATTTAATTAATAAATGATCATGAAAATGAGTAAAGTATTATTGTTTGTTGGCTTATTCTCCTTGTCTTCAGTGGTTCTGCAATCTGGTGAATGGGGTAACTGGCGAGGCCCCAATTATGATGGGTCTACAGACGAAAAGAATCTGCCAACTAATTTTAGTAAAACAAAGAATGTGATTTGGAGTGTTAAAATGGACGGTCCTAGTGCAGGCACTCCGATTGTTTGGGGCGAAAATGTTTTTGTATCTTCTTCAAACCCAAGTCAGAAGCGATTATCTGCAAATTGTTATGACCGAAAAACAGGGGCTTTGAAGTGGTCTCATCAAGTTGCTAAAGGACATAACCAAGATAATCGCAGCAATTATGCTTCGCCTTCACCTGTCACCAACGGTGAAGTTGTTACATTTTTTTACGGTGGAGGAGAGTTAGCGACATTTACTGTGGATGGAGACAAGCTCTGGGATTTAAATATGCAGGAGAAGCATGGCCAATTTGCTTTTCTTTGGACCTTCTCCACTAGTCCTTTGATTCACAATGATACTCTTTATATGCAGGTTCTACAGCGGGACACCAAGGTAAGTGGAAAAGGTAGTGACGATAATCGTTCTTACCTTTTGGCTTTGGACCCTAAAACTGGCAAGCAATTATGGAAAACATATCGTCCAGCTAAGGCTCGCTCAGAGTCTCTGGAAGCGTTCAGCACTCCCATTCCCTTTAGTCACGATGGTAGAGATGAAATAGTAATAGTTGGAGGTGATTGTTTAACTGGGCATGATCCGAAGACGGGTAATGAAATTTGGCGGTGGGGAACTTGGAATCCGTCTCGTATTACTCATTGGCGCCTCGTTCCATCTCCTGTTGCAGGGAAAGGAGTGATACTTGCATGCGGTCCTAAACGAGCTCCAGTCTTTGCTATTAAGGCTGGTGCCAAAGGTGATGTTAGTAGTGAATCTGAAAGCATAGCATGGAATAGCGAAGGTAGTCGTGACGGAGTTACTAGCGATGTTAGCACACCGTTATTCTATAGGGATAATTTTTATGTTTTGTACGGAGAAGGGCGCGATAAGATGCTTTCTTGTGTTGATCCAAAGAGCGGTCGAATTAATTGGGCAACAAATCTCAACAGCCGATCGCTTTTCCGTGGTTCACCAACTGGAGCAGATGGTAAAATTTATGTGCAAAACCATGCAGGATTGGTCCATGTTGTGGATGCTAATAACGGTAAAGTATTACACAAGGCAGAGATGGGAGAAAAGGGTGACGATCAGACCCGAGCAAGTATTGCAGTTGCACATGGAAAACTTTTTATTAGAACAAACAGTCGGCTTTATTGTATTGGAAAAAGCTGAAATCTGATAGAAAAGAATTTAATCTATAGCCCTTCGAAAGGAGGGCTTTTTTTATTTTACAGGAATGTTTTGCGGAACTGCTCCAAAAAGTTTTTCCAGATCACGATCACCTCCTCTTTTACCTCTTTGTAAAACAATCCAGCCGTCTTTATCAGATATTTCCATTGTATTTTGTTCAACCCATTTCCAGGATTCAGCGTGGCCATCGGCAAATGATAAAACAGTCCCATTGTTGTGGCGAGTGGCAGGGAAGCTAATCCAGTAATATTTACCTGTGCCAAATAATGTCCAATCAGCTGCATTCGATCCGAATGCACTTTGCTGTATGCTCTTTGTATGCTCGTCAATAAATACAAATGCATCGGAAGCTGAAGGATTCTTAATATCGCCAATTTTATGCCAGCAATTTTTGTACAAATCGTTATCTGGATTTGATCTGAAGTTCATATACATATTCATAGAAACACTACGCACTCGAGGTATGTCTCCTTTGTCGCGCACAGTACTTTTGTCAGCTGGGCACTTATATATTCCAGACGAATCATTGTATTTAAATAAAACCCCTTTTCTAATGTTGCTGTCATCAGTGTCAGTGTACGCATTACCATTTAGCCATGTCGGACCTTGGCTAGACCAAGCATCCCTATTTCCTCCTCCCGGCAGTTGAGAGTTTTCCGGCATGTTATCTTCGTGATCACCAGCATACATTGTCCAACATAATTGAAGCTGTTTGTGATTACTAAGGCAGTAAGCCCCGGTAGCTTTAGACTTTGCTTTTGCTAATGCCGGTAAAAGTAAGCCGGCTAGTATAGCTATAATAGCAATTACTACGAGCAGTTCAATTAAAGTGAACCCATTTCTTTTGGGGTTAAAAAAGGTTTTGATCTGCATAAAAAAATGCTGTGCCTGTCCTAGACATAAGTCAAGGATCAGAATTTAAATCTTATTTTTTGAAGTCTTTTAATTAGGTATTGAGGCCGTTAGTTTCGAGTTCATGTTATTAGTTTCTATAAATAGGATAAAGCGATTTGTATTTTGTTTAATTTCATTACTTATTGTTGAGTTTTCAGGATTAACTAAAGAGCCATTAAATTTTGTGATTATTTTTACTGATGACCAAGGATACGGGGACATGTCTTGTAATGGTCACCCAACAATTCATACCCCAAATCTAGACCAAATGGCTTACCAAGGACAAAAATGGACTCAGTTTTATTCTGCAGCAGCTGTCTGCACCCCGAGTCGAGCTGCTTTGATGACGGGGCGTCTTCCTGTTCGCTCTGGAATGGCTTCAAGTAAAAGAGTAGTGCTGTTTCCAGACTCAGCTGGTGGCCTTCCGCAAAATGAGATTACAATAGCGGAAATATTAAAGGGGGCTGGCTACAAGACAGGTATGGTTGGCAAATGGCATATGGGGCATCTGCCACAGCATTTACCGACAACCCAAGGTTTCGATTCTTATTATGGCATACCATATTCAAATGATATGGATCGTGATTCGAATGTTAAGGGTGATTGGGTTGAAATTGGAAAGACTGCCCCATGGTCGATATATCAGGTGCCCTTAATTAAGAATGGGACAGTAGTTGAGAGACCTGTTAATCAGAATACTATTACGCGTCGTTATACAGAAGAGGCAGTAAAGTTTATAACAAATAATAAGGAATCATCTTTCTTTCTGTATCTTGCACACTCGATGCCTCATATTCCATTATACGCATCAAAGAATTTCAAAGGTAAAAGTTTAAACGGTATTTATGGAGACGTAATTCAGGAAATAGATTGGTCAGTTGGGGAGGTTGTTAATGCTTTGAAAAAACATGATTTACATAAAAAAACAATTGTTATGTTTACTTCGGATAATGGTCCATGGGAAGTATTCAAAACTCACGGCGGTTCATCTGGTTTGTTACGTGGAGCAAAGGGAGGGACTCGAGAAGGAGGAATGCGTGAGCCAGCAATATTTTGGGGTCCTGGAAATGTTAAGCCAGGAGTGGTGCAGGGCCTTGGCAGCACACTGGATGTTTTACCAACTTTTGCTAGCCTAGCTGGAGCTAAAATTCCTGAAGAACGAAAGATTGATGGTTATGATTTGAGTGAAGTCTTGTTAACGCAAGGCAATAGCCCTCGTAAAGAAATGTATTATTTTGGCGGTGCGAAATTAAGTGCCATTCGGTTTGAAAATTATAAGGTGCAGCTTCGTGAAGCGAATGGAATTAATCCAAAAAAATTAACCAAGCCAGAATTATATCATTTAGGTGAAGATCCTTCAGAAAAATATAATTTGGCAAGTAAGCATCCTGAAATCATTAAAGATTTAATTAATCGTGGAGAGAAAATGAAATCCGGAATTAAGGAGGTTCCAGATCAACTAATTCCAAAGACTTTAAACTAATTATTTTGGTTTCTAAAAGCCCATAGTGACTTTTCAGTTCGAATATAAAGGCTATCTTTATCTATTGCTGGGGTAGCGTGAATTGGCGATTGGAGATCATATTGGTGTATGATCTTAAATTTTCGATTAGCTCTTACAACAGAGACAATTCCTCGGTTGGAACTAAGATAAATGTGGTTGTTAGAACCGATGGGTGAGGCGCTATAATGGCCGGGTGCGTTAATTCGTTCTCGATAGATAAGTTTGCCGGTCGACGCCTCAATAGCTGCTAAGAGTCCGCCATTACGAATCATATAGATGAGATCTTTATATAAAAGAGGGGAAGGAATCTCCGGTATGCTTCGGTTAAGTTCCCATTTTAAATGCGTTTTTGAGATATCGCCTTGTCCTCCTGGATTTATAGCTATTAATAATGGTTTGCCGCGACCGCTGCGCATGTTTTCGATAAATTCTTCTTTGGTCCAGAAATTGTCTCGATTGCGATCTACTCCTTTGAACATTCCATCAAGTCGGGATTTTTTACGCTCTTTGTCTTTTGGTAATGGGATTCCAAAACCAGGGTGACCAATTGGAAGTTCTGGGCGTATTGGAAAAGTGAAGTTTTTAGTCATCTCTTTACGTTCAATTTTTCCATCAGCATTTTTATCAAACTGGATGACAGCCTCCCAAAATGGTAATGGGTCCAATTGAATATCCCCCCCCCCTCCTAGTCTCGAAGAAGATACATATAAGACATTATTTCCAGAGATGGGTATGGATATTGTTTCTCGAGAGAAGCCTGTAACATACCATTTTCTGGAACCACTTTTCATGTCATATCCGCTTACACGTCCATTGCCAAGAACGACAAGTTCAGTGTCTTGATTATGTTTCCATATCATAGGTGTAGACCATCCACTACGATGGAGAGGGCGAGCTATTTCCCAAGCTGATTTGCCGTTTTTTTTATTGAATGCAACAATTTTTGATTGGCTTAAAGAACTGCTGGGAAGATTGGCATCATTATCGAGTACCATTATGATATTATCGCCATATGAAATTGGTGAAGAAGACATTCCGTATAGTGTTTTTGGAGTCGGAATTGGTTTCTTCCAAAGTTCTGTTCCGTCAAGTTTGTAGCAAATGAGGCCATATGAACCGAAATAGGAGTATACGCAATCATCCACAACAAGCGGTGTAGAGCAGGCGGGATGGCCAGCTTTATGCACTTTTTCGAGTTCGACTTTTGGTGTTAGGCTTTTCCAAATAATTTTACCATCAGATTTGTTTACCCCAATTGTGACAAGCCTATCGCCAGATAATCCGGTTAGGAATAATTTATCTTCAGAAAGAGCAGGGGATGAGAAGCCAGGGATTAGTAAAGTTTTCCAAATTAGATTTTTCTTAGAAATTTTATATGGAGGCTGGCAATCTTGAGCCACTCCCGACCCATTAGGGCCTCGATACTGGTTCCAATTAGTTGCTTTTACTTGGAAAAGAGAAAGAGCGAGCACAGATAATATAAAAAAAATTAATTTCATAATCATAGTGTTAGAGCTGAAGTTCTCGATTGATTATAATTTAACGTTTCGGAAGTCTGGGTTCTTTAGTGAGAGTATAACCTCGATACCATTTTTGATCCCATAAACCGCGAAGTTTTATTTTGGTGACATGGCCATCTGCAAAACCTGCGTTAATTCCAAAGCTGTGACGGTTAACAAAAAAACGTCTCATTCCGTTATCGGAGTGTGTGCCGGAATAATTATTTGGAGGCTGGTCGTTAGGTCTGGGCCATGAATCCACCCAGTTGCCGTCACCGTAAATTGGCACATCTGATGAGGCATTGGAATATTGAGACCAATACTTTCTTTTTTCTTCTTGAGA
>TARA_B100001175_G_scaffold45827_1_pt1 | contig 17977 bp, 19 predicted proteins | sample TARA_B100001175 | Tara Oceans TARA_B100001175
TACCTAGGACCTAGGATAAAATATTTCTGTGACAGTTCTAATAGATTATTTTGAGTTTTATCATTTAGATACATCTCCTCATGCATTGCAGGCGCAATATACATAGCCTTATTAAACATTAAAACAGTTGATGAAAGTAAATCGTCAGCAATACCTTTATTTACTTTTGAAATGAAATTAGCTGTAGCAGGATATATTATAAAAATATCTGAATATCTAGCTAAATCAATATGTGGGGAACCATTAAGGTCGTCCCAATTAGTTACAACATTATTTTTTGATAAAAAAGATTCTGTAAGATAGTTTTTTGAACTGTGAGTTGCAATAATTTTAAAATTAAAATCATTTTTGTAATCTTGGACAAATTTTTCTGCTTTTGAACAAGCAATACTACCTGTAAGACCAAGTAGTATATTTTTCTTCATTAACTTTCTTCTGAAACTTCGACCTTTCCTGCTGCAATCTCTTCAAAAGCAACAGTTAGAGGTTTTCTACTCAAGCTTTGTACTTGAGGTGGTGTATAAGCTCCTATACCTTCGCCAAGTTGGTTAAAGTAAGAATTAATATCTCTAGCCCTTCGTGCAGCAGTGATTACTAATGCAAATCTCCCAGGTGTTTCTTCTAATAGGTTTTCAATAGGTGGTTTGATCATCTTTCCTCCAGCTTATATATTATATCGATTATTTCATTAACTGAAGTATTTATATCAACATTCTCAATTTTATAATGGTACATATCTTTGTATTTTCTTTGCTTACTTGCTAATTCCATTCTTTTATTTATAAATTCAGAATTGTGACCTCGATTTTTCAATCTATTAATAAGTTCCTTATCATCAATATCAATAAACAAACCAATAAAATCATTATTGTTATTAAGAAGTTTTGTAGCTCCATTAACTTCTAAATCTAATATCACTAGACCATCTTGATTAAGTTCCTTTCTTGAAGTGCCGTAAGCAAAACCCCCATACTCTTCAAATTCAACTAACTCGTTATTATTAATCATATTTTGAAACTCTTCATTAGAGATAAAGTAATAATCTTTACCATTTACTTCCGATACTCTTTTTGGTCTAGTTGTGTGAGAAACAGAGAAATTAAAATCTAATTTTTTAGAAAGGGCATCAATTATTGTATTTTTTCCGACACCTGATGGACCAGTAATTATTAAAATCATTTTTGACTTACAAATGAAGTAATTTGATTTATTTTATTCTGATCTAACTGGCTGATTGTAGACTTCTCAGTTAATTCAATGGATTCAAGAAATCTAGCTGTTTTAACTTTTCCTATCAAACCTGTATTAGTTAAATATTTGTGAATTCTAATAGAACATAAATTTACGTTTGTAGAAGCTTCTAAAAGGATATTTTGTAAGTTAGAAGTTACATGAAAAGAAGCAATAAATTCTTCTCTCATTTTTTTTATAGATTCTATATCACTAATTAATGTCATTATTTTTACTTACATTATCTAATATAGCATTAACAAACTTTGCACCATCTGAAGAAGCATGTTTATCAACTATTTTTGTCCACTCTGCAACAATTACTTTGTTTGGAGTTAATTTAAGATTTAGCTCCGATATACCTAAGATTAACGCTGAACGTTCAGCTTTACCGATTCTTGATACTGTCCATTTTTCAGAAACATTACTTAAAACCAATAAAATATTATCAATTTTTTCATTTGTGTTCTGTATTAGTTGATTAGCTCTAATAAGTTGATTTTGATCTAAATCGTTATCTATAAGTAAAATTTTATCTGAATAATCGTCAAGACTAAATATGGAGTTGAACGTATAGTGTCTAAAATCATTCTTCATACTCGAGTAACATAATTCTTAGTTTTAGTATCAATTTTAATTGTATCGTTTTCATTAACAAACATTGGAACTTGTAAAGTTAAACCAGTTTCGCAAGTAACTTCTTTAGTGTTTGAATTTACAGAATCTCCCTTAACTGCAGGTTCTGATTTTGTTACATTTAAGTTAATTGTGGTTGGTAATGAAATATCAATAGGTGTTTCATTGTACATTGATATTGTTACTTCTTGATTTGCCTTCAGTAGTTCTATAGAATCAGAAATCAATTCATCTGTTAATGATATTTGATTATATGACTCCATATTCATAAATATAAACTCATCACCATCTCTATACAAGAATTGAAATTTTTGTTTATCAACGTAGGCTTGTTCTATTTCTTCGTCTGCTCTAAATGTTTTATCAACTACTCCTCCACTAGTTATGTTTTTAAGCTTCGTTTTAACGAAAGCTTTACCTTTTCCAGGTTTAACATGTTGATATTCCAATATATTAAATATTTGAGAATCTACAATTATAGATTGTCCTGGTCTCATATCATTTGTAGACACCATTAGGGAATTACTCCTTCTTCTTTTGCTTTATTTTTAAGATTGATAAATTCTTCATAGCTATTAGTAAAAGTCATCTTTCCATTTACATCAGTTAATAAATAGTATATATAGTTATTTTCAGGAGTATTCAAAATCGCATCCATTGACCGTTCTCCAAAACCAGAAATAGGAGTTGGTGGCAATGAAGTATATTTATATGTATTGTAAGGGCTGTCAATTTGTAAATCAATGAGTAAGACTTGGGATTTTCTTTTTTGTAATGAGTAGAGCACTGTTGCATCTATCTGTAATAGCATATTATCATTAAGACGATTTCTGATAACAGAAGAAACTAAGGGCCTGTCTTCATCTAATTTAGATTCAGCTTCAATTAAACTTGCAACTGTAAAGAATTGAGTTGGCGAAGTAATCCATTCTGGAATAGAGTTATTAGATAATAAATTTTCATATCGAAATTCCAATTCATCTACTAATGTCTGTAATATAATTTCACCGTTAGATTCAATATCAATTTGATATGTATTTGGAAATAGTAATCCTTCCCAATTTTGTAATTGACTAAAATCATTATTTGGAAGATATTTACTGACTACTTGACCAGATGTTAATGAATTTTCAAGTTGAGCAATATCGTAACCTGTTTGTGCAGATATAGTGTTTAAAGTTTCTGACAGCCATAAACCCTCGGGAATTGTAATTGTGTACGTTTTAAGTGGTGGACCTTTTAATAATATTGATGTTATATCTTCAAATGATAAATTATTTTGTATTTCATAGGTTCCAGGTCTTAACTTATCCGTTAAATTCTCATTTCTTAAATAAAGTTCAAAAGCTAAACTTGAAGAAACTATCCCTGTAGAATCTAGAATTGATGATATTTGAGATGCTGAACTTCCTTGAGGAATGTTTACTTCAATTATTTTTATATCACTTATATCAATATTGTTATTAACGTCTCCCGGTTTAATAAGTTGAGCAAAGCTATTAACAAAATTAAATATAAAAAAAATAATAAATATGCTCGATAAAAGCTGTATGAGCATTCTATTTTTATAATATAAATTAATCATTTTGTTTTATATAACTTTCTAATATTTCCAGTGCAGATAAATCATCAATCCTATCTTTTGATCCATCATTGAATAATTTTGATGATAATCTTTCATCAATTTTATAAATTGGTATATTAAAATTACTAATATCTTGAATAAATAAATTAACTAAGTTAGTCATCCTATTTTCAGAATTATTTAAACCAATTGGATATCCAATAACAATTTGATTTATATCATATTCCGAGATTGTTTCTTGTATACCTTTTGATATCGAATCTTTTTTTGAATCTATAATTTTTAGCGGTATCGGTATTGAAGTTTTTATAGTTCTAATTGCTAATCCTATAAATCGTTCTCCATAATCGATTGCAAGTAAATTGTTCAAAATTAAGATTCTTTAAGTATTAATTCTTTCGCAATATTTAAAGTTTTTAAAGTATCAAAGTTATTTGGGCCACCACCAATTGATAAATCAGCATCTTTTGAAGCTCCGCCACCATAAAGTTTAGAGATTTCAGTAATAATATGAGATATATCTAAAGAAACATTATTTTTAGTAGCACCAACTATTGTATTTTTGCCATTTATAGAAGAATATAAAATTGTAATATCAACATCTGTTTCATTTACAATTTGTAATGCGAAATTTCTTAATTCATTAGGAGTTTCTAAATTTAATTGATCTATATAGACATTATGTTGATTAATTTTTTCAATTTTATCTTTAATTTCTTCAATTAAATTAGTAAGTTCGATATTGCGAAAACTTCTTATTTTCTCTTCATATGTTTCTAATGTTTCAAGCTGTTTTTGAATTTTATTAGAAACACCGTCTTCAGCAACTTGCAAAATATCTGCTACTGATTTGTATGATTTTTGTGCTTGTATAAGAAATTCATAAGCATATTTGCCAGATAACATTTCAACACGTCTTAAATTCGAACCTATTGAGGATTCTTGCAACAATACTATAAGTCCTACATCATGTGAATTATGAACGTGCGTTCCACCACAAAGTTCTTTTGAAAAATCACCTATATTTACAACACGAACATCATCATCATATTTATCTCCAAAGAAAGCTAATGCACCTTTGCTTTTTGCTTCATCAATATTCATAATTTCAGTTTTTATTTCATAATCATCAAATATTGCATTGTTTGATAAAGTAAATATTTCATCTAATTCTTGAGCAGTTACTTTATCGGTATGACTAAAGTCGAATCGAAATTTACCTGGTGTAACATTAGAACCAGCTTGAGCAACATGGTCCCCTAGAATATTACGTAATGCTGTATGTACTATATGAGCTGCAGTATGACTTTTAGAGACACCAGATCTAAAACTTTTACTAACTTCTAATTTTATTTCCTGATCAATAAAAAAATCACCACTGTTAACAATTAAACCTGTAGCTCCATTTGGTGATTGATATACATCAATTACATCAATTGTATTATCTTCATATATAATTTGTCCCTTATCAGAGATTTGACCACCAGCTTCGTAGTAGAAAGGATTTTTTTGAGGAAAAATTATATAATTTTCTTTATATTTTTCAATATGATAAATTTTAGTTATAGAATCAACTTGGTCATATCCTACAAAATCGTTTAAATCTACATCAAAAGTAAATAATTCTGAATCTTTGTTTTTATCTGATTTTGATTTCACCTTGTGCTCATCATAAAGCTTATAAAATTCATTGTCATTTATATCAACTTTATTTTCTAATGCTATTTCCTTTGTGAGCTCATATGGAAAACCAAATGTTTCAAAGAGGTAAAAAGCATCTTGCGGGGTAACGAGACTATTATTTGTAATTAAAGTGTTTATTTCTTGAATCCCTTTATTCAATGTTTTCTGAAATAATTCTTCTTCTTTCTTAAAAAGTTTAATTATTTTTGCTTTATTATTTTCCAAATCAGAATACGAATCTTTATATATCTGTATAACTATTTCAATTAAATAATCTAAACTATCAACTGAATCTTTAATTTGATTGTAAGCTCTTATGGCCCTTCTAATTAATCTTCTTAGTACGTATCCTCTACCTTCATTAGTTGGTACAACTCCATCAGAAATCATAAAAGTTGAAGATTTTATATGGTCAATTATTATTTTTTCATATTTCTCACCTGAAGTGTCTGTGTTTTTTAGGAGAGCTTTGTAAAGGGGTTGAAATAAATCTGTATCGAATAAGTTTTCTTTTTCTTGTAAAATCATTGATATACGCTCAAGACCCATTCCGGTATCAATATTTTTATTTGGTAGCTCATCTATTACATTAAAGGGTTCGTCTTGTATTGATTCCATAAATACTAAATTCCAAATTTCAATAAATCTATCTTCTCCACCACCTATAGGTCCACCGTCATTACCATACTTAGAACCTCTATCAATAAATATTTCAGAACATGGACCACAAGGACCAGGTATGTTCATGTGCCAAAAATTATCAGTATCTCCTCTTTGGATTCGACTTTCAGATACCCCTATCACATCTTTCCATATTCTGTAAGCTTCATCATCAGTTTTGTAAACAGTAAACCATAATTTATCTTTATCAACTTTTAGAACATCTGTTATATACTCATATGAATATTTAATTGCTTCTTCTTTAAAATATTTACCGACACTAAAATTCCCTAGCATTTCAAAAAAGGATAAGTGTCTGTCAGTATCTCCAATAATATCAATATCAATTGTTCGAATACATTTTTGTGATGAAACCATATTTGGTGTTTGTGCTTGTTTATTCCCTAAAAAATAATCTTTTAAAGGAACCATTCCTGCAGCTGTAAAAAGAAGTGAATTATCATGAGGAATCAAAGAAGCAGAAGGAATAATTTTATGTCCTTTTGATTCAAAATAATCTAAGAAACTTTGTCTTATATCGTTACTATTCATCTTTATTTATATATTTAAGGTTGTATTCTTCCAACAATTCTTCATCAATAGTTGCTGGAGCATTTGTTAATGGATCTAATCCAGATTGTGTTTTTGGAAATGGGATTACATCTCTTATGGATGGTTGATTTAATACTTCTGCAACTAATCTATCTATACCTATTGCAAAACCTGCATGTACAGGTGTACCGAAAGATAAAGCTTCAATAAACCAACCAAAACGATTTTCAATTTCAGCTTCATCTAAACCCCATTTTTCTAAAACCAATTTTTGGATTTCCGGATTATTAATTCTTTGTGATCCCGAACCCAATTCGACACCATTTAGTACTAAATCATAATGAAGAGCTGTGGCATTAATGGGATCATCTTTAAAAACTTGATCGTCTTTTGGAGTAGTAAATGGATGATGTGAGGGTTGTAGATTTCCATCTTCATATTCAAAAAAAGGAAAGTCTTCAATCCAAACAAATGAATATGTCTCATCAGCTGTTGGTTTAAAAATATTTCTTCTTATGTGATCTAGATATTTAGCTATAGATTTAATTTCACCAGCTTGAAACAATAAAGTACCTGAACCGAATTCTAAAATTTTATTTGTTTCATTTTTATTTAATAATTTTGCAAGTGGCCCACTTATGTTTTTATTATCAATTTTAAACCAACCTAATCCATTAGAACCAAGCTCTTTAATATCATTATCCAAAGAATCAATTTCTTTTCGGGTCAAGATATGTTGAGTGTGCAATGCCTTTACTGTTCCATCATTATTTATAATATTGTTTAAAAAATTAATTTCTGTATTCTCGAATATTTCAGTTATATCAATCAAGGTTTCGGCAATACGCATATCAGGTTTATCTGTGCCGTATAAATTAATAGCATCATTATAGGAAAGAGATTTGAACGGAGTATTTACTTTACAGTCATATGCATCAGAAAAAACAAATTTAATTATCGTTTCAATATTAGATTTAACAACTGAAGGGTTTGCATCTGAAAACTCTAGATCTAATTGTGTGAACTCAGGCTGTCTATCTTTTCTAGAATCTTCATCTCTATAGCATTTTGCTATTTGGTAATAATTGGGGAATCCTGACATCATAAATAATTGCTTATACATTTGAGGAGATTGGGGTAAAGCATAAAAAGAACCAGGAGATTTCCGTGATGGAACAAGAAAATCCTTAGCACCTTCAGGTGTTGATTTTATGAGAGTGGGTGTATCTATTTCATAAATATTTAGTTGATTCATAATTGATCGAATACTTTTAAATGTGTTAGATCTAGTCAAAATATTTATTTTCATTGGTTCTCTACGAAGGTCGAGATAACGATATTTAAGTCTAATGTTTTCATCGGTATCAATTTCATTCTCTATTTGAAAAGGTAATGTTTTACTTTCATTAATAACAGTTAAATTCGTAACTTCTATTTCAGAATCACCAAGAAAAACTTTCTTATTGATTAATGAATCGTCCCTTTTTTTAAAAACCCCATTAATTGATATGTAGTATTCATTTTTTAATTTAGTATTTACTTCACCACTCTTGTCAAAAACCAGTTGAATAGAAGCGGTAAAATCCCTTAAATCAATAAAGGTTAGTCCGCCATGATCACGAATACTCGACACCCAACCAGTTAGGTTTTCGACTTGATCTCCATCTTTACAATTTTCAATCCCATTAATGTTCAAGAATTACCTCTATATTAAAATCTACTACTTCATTAGTAATTAAGTTCTTTATTGTATCTTCATCTGTATTTATTAAATAATGAACATGTTGATTTTTTGCATCTTTAAATTGTGTATTTTCTTTTGATAGTCTCGCTGGCTTATTGTAGCTAATGTTATGTTTATCGAGTTCTTTAGAGTATGTTGATATTTTATTAATATCAGAACCTAGCAAGTAATATTTGGGAGACGATTTAGGTGCAGAAATATTATTCATAATTCTTTCGACTCCAAAAGCTACTCCAACACCGTTAAATTTACCTAGAGATAACATATTTGCTAGATTATCGTACCTACCCCCACCTCCGACTATTACATTATTAGGAGTTGCAAATTCGAAAGTTAAATCATTGTAATAATCTAAACCCCTAACTAAAGAATCATCTAATACATATTGAATATTTGCTGTATTAAGTACGTTTAACAAAGAACTGAAATGTTTTTTTGAATCCTCGTTAATGAAATTACTAATTTTTGGTGCGTTATTAATAACATCTACATCTTCATTATTATTTGAATCAAGTATACGTAGAGTGTTGTTCTCTAATTTTTCTACACTTTCTTTTGATAAGCTATTTTTATTTTTAAGAAAATAATCATATAAAATTTTAATATATTCTTCGCGGTCTAAGATGCTTCCGATAGTATTTATTTTTAATTTTATATCAGGTATTAGCCCTTTAATAAAATTATATGAATCATTAATTATCTGAAAATCAGAATATATATCAACAACTCCAATTATCTCTAATCCTGCTTGATTGAATTCTCTATATCTATTTTTTTGAGGATTTTCATATCGAAACATGGATCCAAAATATGAGTATTTATTAGTCATATCCCTATGGAATTCAGAATGATATCTTACGATACTTGATGTGCCTTCAGGTCTTAAAACCAAATCCCTACCGCCCTTATCGGTAAGTTCATACATTTGTTTAGTAACAATTTCGGATGACTCCCCTATTGATTTATCAAATAACTCTTTGTATTCAAGTAGTGGTGTTTGTAAATATTTGTAACCATGATCTCCAAATTTATTAAGAAATTGATTTTGTATGTATAAATACTTTAAAGAGTCTTCACCCGCTATATTTTGTGTACCTTTAACTTGTTCAATCATTCAGTAATTCCTTAATAAGTAAATTATTATTTTTTATACTTTTAACTTTACCTGATGGACCGTGTCCTGGAAGTATTTCAGCATCTTCATTAAAGCTCATGAATACATTTCTAATTGAGTTTTTCATATCATCTAAAGAACCTGAAAGTAGATCGGTTCGACCAATTCCATCTCTAAATACAAAATCTCCAGTAAAAATAATTCCTAATTCTGGAAACTCAAACGAAGTACTGCCTTTAGTGTGTCCAGGGTTTTTATGATGTTTCATGTTTTGAAAAGGTATATCATCTAAGTATTGTAACTCCCCGCTATAGCTTTCTATACCTTCACTATTACCCATAAAAAATTTAATTTGTTCCTGTGGATTACGAGCTAAAAATTCGTCATCTAAATTTATATATGAATTGAAATTAAAATCTTTTAATCCAAGTGCATGGTCATAATGGCCATGTGTAATTAATGCTCCACCAATAGATAGATTTTTTTGTTTAACATAACTAAGCGCTTCGTCTAAATCTGGAGGTAAATCTATAAAAATACAAACCTGATCACCAAAAGGTTGTAATACATAGCAATTTGAAGTGGTAAAACTTGTAAAAGTATTTAGATTGATATTCAATTTTTACCTGGATATATTCTTGAAGCATCGAAAACGTTTTCGATATTTTTAGCATCTTTTAAAATTGTTTCAAACTGACTACTGTCACTTATTTCTAGCTGGAATATTAAACTTACAATGCGCTTGCTATTAGTAACTGATTTAGCAACTAAGATATTTCCACCATTATCAGATATGGCTATAGTTGCATCCCGTAATAAATAAGGCCTATCAATTGCTTCTATTTCCATCCAAACAATAGTGCCAGTATTAGGTGTATAACCCCAGCTTACGTCTACTATTCTTTCACCTTTTTCCAAATCAATTCTTACATTTAAACAATCGGATCTATGTATAGCAATACCATTAGATATCGTAACAAAACCTATAATGTCATCACCAGGAACAGGTACACAACATTTAGCTATACGAACTTGGATATCATCATAGCCTTCAACTATAATCATGTCTGTTTTTGAATCTGATTTAATTTCAGGTGAGTATAGATCTTCATCGATTGATATATCACCAGGGAATACGATCTTTCTAATTTTATTACCAATCATATTTATACCGACATTTCCATTACCAAGTCCTTGGAAAAGAGTCTCAACATTTGGTAATTTCATATCAGATAATAATTCATTAATTATTTGATCTTTTGACTTTGCTTCAAGAATATCATTATGTTCATCCAGCCAAGAATTTAGAATAGTTTTACCTTTTTGAATATCTTCATCTTTTAGTTGTTTTTGGTACCATTGTTTAATTTTAGATCTTGCTCTTGTAGTTTTAACAATATTCAACCAATCTCTGCTTGGTCCTTTAGACTTATCTTTACTAGTTAAAATTTCTACAGTGTCTCCTGATTTTAATTCATTACTAAGATTGACTAACTTACCATTAACTTTGGCCCCTATTAATTTTTCCCCTACTTGAGTATGTATTGCAAAAGCAAAATCAACTGGAGTTGAGCCTTGAGGAAGAGACAAAACATCTCCTTCTGGTGTTAAGCAGAATACTTCATTTTCATATAAATCTAATTTCATATGTTGTAAAAACTCATTAGGGTCCGGATATTCAGTTGACATTTCAGATAACTCTGATGTCCATTCAGTTAAGTCATTGGAAGGTTTCTCTTTGTATTTCCAATGAGCAGCAACACCATACTCAGCCCTATAATGCATGTCATGGGTTCTAATTTGTATTTCCATTTTATTTCCATTAGAAGTTAATACAGTGGTATGTAAACTTTGATATAAATTAAATTTAGGCATTGAAATAAAATCTTTGAATCTTCCAAGAACTGGTTGAAAGTTAGCATGAATTAAACCGAGAATTGTATAACAATTTTTAACATCATCTGTAATAATTCTTATTCCTACTAGATCATTGATTTCATTGAAAGTTAGTCCATTATTTACAATTTTCTTATATATAGAGTAATTGTGTTTAGGTCTACCAAAAACTTCAGCGGAAATGGAATTATCGGATAAGAGTGTATCTATAACTGAAACTGCATCATTAATTTGTTTAGTACGATTTGGATTAGTTTGTGAAATCTGTTCTTGAATTTCTTTATTTTGCTTTTCAAATAGTATTTTAAAAGAAGTGTCTTCAAGATTATGTTTTATTGACTGTAGGCCTAATCTATGTGCTAATGGTGCATAAACATAAAGTGTTTCATTTGCAATTTTTTCTTGTTTCCATTCATTATGGTATTGAATTGTTTCAATATTGTGCAATCTGTCGGCTAGTTTAAGTATTAAAACTCGTATATCTTTGGACATTGCAATAACCATTTTTCTAATAGCGTCAGCTTTTGCTTCTTCTTTAGAGTTGTAGTTTATTTTATCTATTTTGGTTACACCATCAACAATATCAGCTACTTCTTTACCAAATTTTTTCTTAATATCGTTATACGTGACTTCTGTATCTTCAATTAAGTCATGAAGAAAAGCAGCAATAATTGTTTCAGTATCAAGGTTTAGATTAGAAAGATAATGGGCAACCTGAAGAGGGTGTGTAATATATGATTCTCCAGATAACCTTTTTTGATTCTTATGACCATCAGAAGCATAGTTAAATGCATCAATTATTAAATCGTGGTCTGATTCTTGATAATTTTGTAAAATCTCACTAAGTAAATTATCTATAGCAATTGATTCATTTAATTTAGCCATATCTTAATGGTACTAAATTTAATTACTTTTAATTATTTTTGATAAAAATGGTATTGTTACAAAAATAGAACTATAAGTACCCGAAATAATGCCGATAAGTAGAGGAATTGCAAAATCAGCTAAATTTCCTTCTATTCCCAAATAATTTCCAATAAATATAATAGAAATTATTGGTATTGCAGATGTTAATGATGTATTGATACTCCTCATAAGAACTTCATTAAATGTTTTATTAAGAACGTCTTTATTTAATGATGAGATTTTAAATGCTCTTTGAGAATCTTTTAATTTATCAAATAATATTACTGTATCGTACAGTGAATAACCCAAAATAGTTAGTAGTGCAATAATCGTCGATGGAGTAATTTCTAAACCGATAACTATATATATAGAAAAAGTTAAAAGTAAATCATGTAATAAGGCAACTAAAGCGATCAAAGCATACTTGTATTCATATCTTATAGATATAAGTAAAGCTATTATTGTTATGAATATTACAAGTGCTCTAATTCCTTTTTCTGTAATATCTTGACCAAATGTTGGTCCAACTCTTTGGAAATCGATCTCAGATGTTTCTACATTAAATTTATCTGATAGATAATTTAACAATTGTGTTTCAATTTCCTGGGTTGATTCAATAGCTCGGAAAATTATATTATTAGAATTTTCAAACGTTTGATATCTTGATACTTGCAATATGTCATTACCTAATACTTCATTAATATCAGCTTCTGTGTAATTAGCAGATAATTGATATGTTGTACCACCTGTAAAATCAACAGATAGATTTAATGTAAAAATACCAAATAAAGAACTTAATATAATTGCAATAAATAATACAAATTCAATAATAAAAATTTTATAAAACCTAGTTCCCAATTTTTGAAAATCAACATTTGTTGTTCCTAAAAATAATCTTTTAAACATCAGCTATATCCTTTTTAGTAAGGGGGTAATAAAATCTAGGATTATCAGTCAACGATCCCAAACTAGGAACAGCATTACCTATAAATAACCTGGTATAAAATAAATCAAACAAGGTAGCTACACCCAAAGTTAAAGCAAAACCTCTTATTGGGCCGACTGCTAAAATATACAAAATCACAGAGGCTATTATTGATACAAAATCAGCAACAAGGATTGTGTTCCACGCTTCCTTAACTGCCTTCTCTGTAGCAAAATTAAATGATCTACCTATTTTTAATTCATCCTTTAACTTTTCAAATATAACAATATATGAATCAGCAGTAAGACCAATTGACACTATTACGCCAGCAATGCCTGCAAGAGTAAGTGTATATCCTTGGAATTCACCTAATAACGCAATTACTGAGTAAAAAAGTGCACCAAAAGAAGAAAGACCGAGAATTGCTACAAGACCATTTAATCTGTAATAAATCAATAAAAAGAAACTAACGATAATTAAGCCTACTAACCCTGCTTGAAGACCAAGGTTTAAAGTGTTCTCCCCAAGTGTTGCAGATACTTTTTGAATACTTGACCTTTCAAATGATACAGGTAGTGCTCCATATCTTAAGATGACTGCGAGATTGTTTGCAGACTCTCCTTGATCAGCATTACCCATAGATATTGCAGCTGTACCTCCTGTAATACCTGTATTTGGATTAACATCTAATGCAATACCTGGAGCTGAAATAACTTGACTGTCTAATACAATTGCTAATTTTCTTTGTTCTCCAACAAATGAAGCTAATTTTTTAGTTAAATCTGTAAATTTTTGAGCAGATTCGTCTTTTAATACTAATTGAACTATCCATTCATTCTGAGGATAAACAGCTAAAGCATCTTGAATGTCACTACCAGTAAGTTCCGCAGGTCCTAATTCGTAAATTACGGGATATCCGTCTCGTAATGAAAGGAGATAAGAAATTTCATTTGGATCATCATCAATTGTGATTCCAGTAATTTCATCCACACCCTCGGGAGCATTTACTGTTGGATTATCAGGATCATCTGGATTTGGTATAACCTCTAAAGCAGGTGAATATCCAATATTTAAAGATGAATCTAATACAGGTCTAAATGTTAAAAGTCCAGTTGTACCAACTGCTTCTAATGCCTTTTCTTGGTCAGTTATACCAGGTAGTTGAACTAAAACAGAATTTTCACCACTAATAGAAATTTCAGGCTCTTGTACATCTCCAAATGCAGCAATTCTGGTTCTCATTATTTCGACAGCTTGTTCAATTAATTCTTTATCAGTCCCCTCTTCAGCTGTAAGTATTACTGAAATTCCACCCTGTAAATCTAAACCTAATTTTGGTTGTATTTGATTTGTATATGTATAAACAAAAAGTGCTATTGAAATTATTGGCAGAAAAAGTAATTTTAATATTCTCTTCATAATTTATTTATATGAAATATTTGATTTTAATATTTCAATTTCACCTTTTTTAATTACTAAAGAAACAGTTTCATCCTTTATGTTTACTACCCTGCCATGTATGCCTGAATCAGTAATTACTTGATCGCCAATAGACAAAGCATCAACATACTGTTTATGTTTTTTTTGTCTTCGACGCTGAGGAATATATAATATTACATAAAAAATTAAAAAAACGGTTATTAATGGCAGTAAGGCTAATAATTCATCCATTTATAATACTTTCCTTATATTTATCAAATTCTGAGTTTAATATACTTTCTCTTACTTCGTTAAGTATATTTTCTGTCTGAACAAAGTTGTGTAAAGATAAATAAAACCATGAAGATGTACTTTCATTGATTAATAAATGTCTCAAATAAGCTTTAGAGTAATTCACACATGTATAACATTTACAATTATGGACTAAAGGATCTAAATCAAGTCTGTATTTATTATTTTTTAAATTAAAAAATTTACCTTTATTAATAATTTTTCCATGTCTAGCTAATCTAGCTGGCCAAACACAATCAAACACATCAACTCCGAGCTCTATAAGTTCTAACATTCCATTAATGTCACCCAAACCCATAACATATCGTAATTTATCATCAGGTAACATGTCTATGGTAAAGCTGACAATTTCCTTTCTTTCTTGCGATGTTTCTCCAATTGCTAAACCGCCAATAGCATATCCATTAAAATCAAGAGAGAGCATATCCTTAGTAGATTTTTCTCTAAGTTTTTTATGTTTACCTCCTTGAATAATTCCAAAAAGAGATTGATTATCATTTGAATGATATTCACGGGCTTCTTGTGCCCACTTATACGTTATATCTGTTGAAATTAGCTGTTCTTCGTATTCTTTATTTATATCAATTAAACTATCTAATATCATGGCAACATCACTATTAAGTGTTTGTTGAATATCAATTGAAAGTTTCGGATCCATAAAAAACTTAGAGCCGTCGTATATGTTTTTAAATTCTATACCCTCATCAGTAAATTTATTAGGTATAGACCAACCCTGAAAGCCTCCTGAGTCTGTCAGAATTAATTTATCCCATCCAATAAATTTATGCAGCCCGTTAAACTCTCTTATAACATCCAAACCGGGGCGAAGGTAAAGATGATACGTGTTGCCAAGAATGATATCTGATTTTTCTAAATATTTAAATGGAAGTGATTTTAAGGCTCCCTTAGTTGCAACTGGCATAAATAATGGTGTTTTAAAAGTTTTGCCATTAAGTGTTACTTCATTTAAACGAGCTTTGCCGTCTTTTGCTATTGTTTTTAATTCAATATCATTCATTTACTTTAAATATTACAGCATCACCAAAACTTAGAAATTTTAATTTAGAATCTAGAGCAAATTTATATAAATCAATCCATTTTTCACCATATATACATGCAACTATAGAAAGTAAAGAACTTTTCGGGGCGTGAAAATTAGTTATTAAATAGTCAGGTACATGAATTTTTGTATCCGGATATATAAAATAATCTGTTCTACCTTCCAATTTATTAGTAAGATACGCTGTTTCAATAGTTCTAAGTGATGTTGTACCAACGCAATATATATCCATACCATCCTCTTTAGCTTGTATAATTTTTTTAAAATCAGACTGAGTGATATTATAATTTTCTTCATGAATTTTATGTTCCTCAAGATACTCTGCAGTTACAGGTTTAAAAGTATCTATATTTACATCAAGATTAATGAAAACAAAGTGATGTCCCTCGTTTTTTAGTACATTGATTAACTGATTTGAAAAATGTAATCCAGCTGTTGGAGAAGCAACAGAAAAACCTCCATCAGAGAATTCATTGTTGTAATACTTGTATTTATTTTCGTGATCATCAATATATGGCGGAAGTGGAGTTTTGCCATATTTCCTTAATATTTCTTTTATAGATAAGGAAGTTTTTATATTAAATGTATCATTACAAATTTCTATTATTTCAAAATCAAAAATGTCAAGATTATAAATTTTATTTAATATTTTCTTATCAGAAGATTTAATCAAACATTTACCAATATTATCTTCTAATATTTCAAGAAAAAATATCTCTATTAAACCACCTGAAGATTTCCTTGATACAACTCTTACGTTCTGAACTGTTGATTTATTCATAATAAATAATGAAGGTCTTTTAATAATTGAAGATAAATTTTTAAATTTTATTATTTTTTTTGTATTTGCATCCAGTAGTTTTGAATTATTTGGATCATTATATGGATTTTGATTTATGGAAATTTCTGGAAGATCGTAATCAAAAATTTTTGATTCAAAGGGCATTACTTATTCATCAATTTAACAAACAAATCATATGACATGGTAACTACTTCCGGCATTCCATCTGATGATCTCCTTGAATTACCATCCCTTTTTTTTAATTTTTTCCAAAACAAAATGGTATTTTCACTTCCTGATTTATCTATTGCTTTATCTAGTGATTGATGAATATTTAAATTTTGTCTTGATTTTGCTTCTATAAAATACTCTTCATCGCCTACTAAGAGTTGTATATCTCCTAAATCATTAGATCCACCTTCAGCAAATCTTTGAGATTTAAATAATTTGTGTTTATTTAACCTATTAACAATATTTGTTTCATAAGTAGTACCCTGTTTTTTTGCTTTATTTACCATATCTAAATATTAGTTTTTATTATTCAGAAAGTAGTGACTCTAAATCTTTTTCTTCTATGTCAAAATTAGCATAAACGTCTTGTACATCGTCTAAATCTTCTAACGATTCTATTAACTTGCTTATCTGTGTGAACTGTGAAGAATTTAAATTAATTGACGATGATGGTATATTTGCTAACTCAGCGTTTGAAGGTTTATAAGAATTTGAATTAAATGATTCGTATGCATTTTTGAAACTACTTGGGTCAAACTCCAATGTAATACCATTTTTTGATTCTTGAATATCTAGACAATTATTGTTAATTGCAAGTTCTATAAGATCATCGTCATATTGCTCAAATTGGAAAATTGCCTTTAATTCAAATAAATATGCAACACTACCTGGATTACCCATAGATCCATTATTTTTAGTAAGTACAGCCCTAACATCTGATGAAGTACGGTTTTTATTATCTGTTAGGCAATTAATTAAAATTGCTACTCCGTGGGGTCCATATCCTTCATACGTAAGTTCAAAAATATCTCCAGAGTCAGAATCACCATCAATCCTTTTAAGAGCTCTTTCGATATTATCATTAGGAACAGAATTAGATTTAGCTTTAGAAATTGCTTGATATAAAGCTGCATTGGCAGAAGGATCGGTGCCACCATTTTTTGCTGCCACTTCTATTGCTTTTACAAGTTTCGCAAATAATTTTCCTCTTTTGGCATCATTTGCACCTTTTTTCCTTTTTATAGTAGACCACTTAGAATGACCTGACATTTTTACCCTCTTTAATAAAATTGTGTAACCAATCTAAATAGTAACCATCATTATTTAGTTCCGGATGGAAAGTTAATGCAACAATATTATCTTGTTGAACACCTACTATCTCTGAATTATGTTTTGATATTACTTCAACATTATCCGATAGCAATCCTGTAATTTTCGGTGCTCTAATAAAACAATAAATATC
>TARA_B100001175_G_scaffold208041_1_pt1 | contig 17931 bp, 14 predicted proteins | sample TARA_B100001175 | Tara Oceans TARA_B100001175
TGGAATAATAATATTATTTACAATATTTGAAAGTAATGCTTGACGATTATAACCGTCTGATGAACTAGAACTTGAATCATCAGAACAAGAGAATATAATAGACAGAATAAAAAAAGTTATAAAAAAGAATTTGTTAAACTTCATAATTTTTATTGATTTAAATAGGAAACAGCGACAAATATCGCTGTTTCCGTTCAAAATTTAGAAAACAAAAAAATAAATTAGTATGTTAATACCAATCTATTATGATTTAACTAATGTTTAATGTCACACCATTAGCTTCAAATGCTTGAAGTACAAGTGCAATCATTCCTGGATACTGAGCGCTTGCTGGTGCGGTTAAAACACCTGGATTTACAGAATGAAAATCTCCCATGTAATTATCCAGGAAATACTCAACTGTTGATCTATCCATAAAAGGCTCATCATTTCCGTTATTGGTAAACTGTAAACTTAAAAGGAATCCCCACGCTTCAGAAAGTGAGTGATGTGCTTTAGCAACATTACCAGCCTCTAATTTTGCGACATAATCATTCATATAGTGAATAGCATAATAACCAATCACTTTTGAAAGCTCTACTTTAATGATCGCAGCTTGCTGATCTCTAAGTTCATAATTTTTATTTACGATAGCTGTTCTTCCCATAATAAAAGCGTCATAAACAACTTGACCAATACCTGGCTCATAACCACCTTCATCATTTACTTTTTTAAAGTATTTCATTAAAAGACTTCCATTTCCAGATGGTGAAGATCCAGCTGCAGATAAATTATCTCCTTCAAGACCATATAAGTAACCAAAGCCTTCATCCCATTTATGTTCCATATCTGTATAATTATTATCACCAGAAAGAACATCATTATCATTATCATCGATTCTTGAGCCTGAATCTAGCTGATTTGGATGTATGTAATTATTTACAATTTGATCTAAAGTAAAAGCACCAATTAATCCTTTAAAAAATAATTGATCTATCTCTTGACCCATAGCATTTAGATGGTAAGTTGATGCACCATCAGGAGTTGAAATAGCACCAGCTGTTCCAGCAGATGCATCAGTGTTCCAGTTTGGTACAACGTTAGTAGCGAAATCAGTGATCATAGCATCAAATCTCGCCTTAGTAGTAGCACTTCCTGCTAATGTAGAGGAAGAAGTTTTACTTCCAATGATTTTAGATGTACCATTAAGTGACTCATCAGCAAAACCAGCAGATCCATTACCATCTCCATTAAACATTAAATCTAATCCTGACTCAGTAGCAGAACTAGAATTTAAAGCAGAATATAATTCTTCGGCTTGATTTAACCTTGTTGTTTGACCGGAAAAACTAACTGAAGATACTCCATCTCTAGTAAATTCATAAGAATCTGGCGCAACAATAGCTGGTGTACTACTACCTTCATCATTATCAGAATCACAAGAAAAAGCAAAAATTGCCAATGAAATTAACATTGACTTAAGTATTAAATTTTTCATAATAAATTTTTTATATTTTAAATTGAAGTTGCAAATATAGTTATTAGTTTAGATTCAATCTAAATAAAAATAAGAAAAAATAAATATTTTTTTTACATAAAAAAAATCATATCTGTAAGCGGTACATTATTTAGAATGGAAATTAATTATCAGATTGAACTCCAAGCAAAACAAATGAACTTTTAGCGTTACTTTAATAAGAATTTTAGACTTTATATTTGCAAAATATTATCAATCCAATGTTAGGACTAATAAGTTTAAATTATAAAATAGCACCAGTTCAAATCCGTGAACTTTTTTACTTATACCCTGAGCAATACATAACAATATTCAATGGCTTGAAAAGTAAGTCGAAAATAAAAGGCTTATTTATAATTTCTACTTGTAACAGAACTGAAATATATTTTGAAACAAACACACAAGAATCCTCAAATAAAAGTTTTCATTCAGTTATTATGACGTTAAGTAAACTTAAAAAGTTTAATGATGGATTAAGACCATACATCAAAAAAATAGAGGGAGTAAATGCAATATCTAAACATTTATTTAGATTGGCTAGCGGACTAGAGTCAATGATCGTCGGGGAATATCAAATCGTTGATCAAATCAAATCTGCATACACAGTCTGTAAAAAAAATAAAATATTAAGCCCAACTATTGAAAGAATGATCCAAAAATCGTTAGAGGCAAGCAAATACATAAGAACAAATTCAGAAATTGATAAAGGTGGCATTTCTGTAAGTTCTGCCGCTATTGATCAATTAGGAAGTGTTATTGACTCAGAAAAACTTTCAATTTTATGTGTTGGAGCTGGAAGAACATCCAAACTCTCAATAAAACAACTCGTTTCAAAAAAATTTAAAAATATATTTATTACAAATAGAACTGAATCAAATGTAACACCACTTTTAGAGAAATTTAATTTAAAATTGGTGAAATTTAATTCGTGGAAAAAAATGCTTAGTTCTGTAGACATAATTATATTTAGCACATCCTCTAAAACACCTCTACTAACAGATGATGACTTGATTAATATAGAAGCTGAAAGAAAAAAGAAAATAATTTTGGTTGACCTCTCTGTTCCAAGAAATATTGTGATTGAAAAAAAATATAGTAAAGTTGAACATGTAGATCTTGATATCTTAAAAGACAAGGTTAACGAAAATTATAACAAAAGAATTTCTGAAATAAAAAATGCAGAAATTATGGTTGAAAAGTTTATTGCAGATTTTGTCGAATGGGTTGATTCTAGAGAATTAAGACCAACCATCATATCCATTAAAAAAGAAATCAAAAAACTGATTACTAATTCAGTTATAAAAGATAAAAAAAACAAACAAATTGAAGAGATTTATGATAAGTTTTCTAATAAGCTTGTGAAAAAAATTATTTCAGTTAGTAATAACGGTAAAAATTCAAACGCTTTAGAAATTATAAACAAAATTTTTGTGGGTGATGAATAAATTAATTGTTGGAACAAGATCAAGCAATCTTGCAATAACTCAATCTAACATTATAATTAAAAAGCTAAAAGAAGTAAATCCTTCAATAGATTTTATTTTAAAAAAGATTCAGACTAAAGGAGATGTTTTATTAGATCAGGACTTAAATAAAGTTTTAGATAAAGGTTTTTTTGTGAGCGAAATTCAGAATGAATTAATAAAAAAGTCCATTGATATTGCAATACATAGCCTAAAAGACCTCCCAACTGAAACGCATGAAAATTTGGTTTCATTCACGGTAACCAAAAGAGAAAATCCTAAAGATGTTTTAGTAATTAGAAAAGGTTCTGAAAATAAACAACTATCTGACCTAAAAATTATTGGAACATCATCTATTAGAAGAAAAAAACAGATACAATTTATTTCTAATAAGATATTAGTCAAAAGTATAAGGGGAAATGTTGAAACACGGATAAAAAAGCTTGATAATGGAGAATATGATGGAATTATATTAGCTGCTGCTGGTTTGAATAGATTAGGTTTAAATGAAAGAGTATCTAAGTCCTTCAAAACCTCTGAAATTACTCCTTCGGCTGGTCAAGGTGCTCTTGCTGTCGAATGTAGAGTTAATGATAAAAAGACAATTTCAATTTTGAAAAAAATTCAAGACAAAGCAACCGAAATTTGTGTCAGTGAAGAGAGGAAGTTTTTAAAGACAATAGGTGGTGGCTGCTCCTCACCTGATGCTGTATTATGTTCAACAAATAATGACAAAATAGAAATTAACGGCAAAGTTTATAATAAAAAAACTGATGAATATGTTCACGGTAATATAATTGAATCTTTTAAAAAACATAAAGACATAGGAATTAAACTAGCTGAATCAATACTTTCAAAAATTTCAAAAATTAATATTAATAAAATTATTTTAACTAATGAAGGTGAGACCACAGGCTTTAATTCTTTGAAAGAACATAGATTAGAAACATATCATTTTCCGATGATTGAAATTAAGCCTGTTTTGTTTAATAGTAAAGATTTTAATGATTTTGATTATATAATTTTTACTTCTAAAAATGGTATTAAAAATTTTATAGATAAGGTTACTATTTTGGACAAAACAAAATTAATATGCTTAGGAAAAAAGACGGAGATGAAACTTAATGAATATGGTTATAAATCAACCTTTACAGCTAATAGAAATTATGCAAAAACAATGGCCAATGAATTGAGAAAAAGTAATTTGATAAAAGAAAAAAAAGTACTACTTGTACAGGGTAAAATTGCAAAAAATGATCTTTTTAATAGTCTCAATATTTTTTGTAAAGTAACAAGATTAGATGTCTACAATACTCTAATGAAAAACAAAATTAATCACGATCTTGAAAAACTATTAAACCGCGAAACAATCACTGTTTTTTCAAGCCCATCTTCATTTGACTCTTTTATTCAGTTTTACAACCCAATTAAAACAAATATAATTAGTATAGGAAACACTACAACAGAACATATTAAAAGCAAAGGATATGCATGCATGTTAACATCAAAAATGCAGTCTTTTGAAGGAATTTCTAATTCAATTTTAAAACACTTAAACAAATTATGAATTTCCCTAAAACAAGAATGAGAAGACTTAGATATAATAAAATTCTAAGAAATATGATAGAAGATACAAGAATTGTTACTTCAGATTTAATTTATCCAATTTTTGTTACCGAAGGCACAGGTCTAAAAGAACCAATAGAATCAATGCCAGGTCAATTTAGATATTCGATTGATAATACAATTTTATTATGTGAAGAGTTGTTAAAATTTAATATTAACTCAATTATATTATTCGGAATAGTTGAGGAAAAGGACGATACTGGAAAAATTTCATGTAACTCTCAAAGTATAGTTCCAAAAACAATATCTAAATTAAAAAGCAAATTCAAAGACAAGTTATTTATAATAGCAGATGTATGTAACTGTGAATATACTAATCATGGTCATTGTGGTACTATCATTGAAAATGACGTTGACAATGATCAAACTGTTACGACCTTAGCAGAACAATCTTTAATTTTAGCTAAATGTGGGGCTGACGCATTAGCACCATCAGATATGATGGATGGAAGAGTAAAATTAATAAGAGAAATTCTTGATGAAAATAAATTTGAAAAAACCCCTATATTTCCATATTCTGTTAAGTATAGCTCAGCTTTTTATGGTCCATTTCGTAATGCTGCTAAAAGTTCTCCAACATTTGGAGATAGAAAAACATACCAAATGAATTATAAAAATTCTGAGGAAGCAATAAATGAAGTGAAATTAGATTTAAACGAAGGGGCTGATGTAATTATAATAAAGCCAGCAATGGCGTATCTCGATATTGTTTTAAAAATCAAAGAAAGATTTAATGTTCCCATAATAGCTTATAATGTTAGTGGAGAATATTCAATGGTTAAAAGTGCATCTGAAAATAATTTTATTAGCGAAATGGAAATTATATTAGAAATTTTGCACTCAATAAAAAGAGCAGGTGCTAATGCAATTATAAGCTATCATGCATTAGATGTTGCTAAATTTTTAAAAAAAAATAATGTATAATAAAAGTAAAGTTGCATTTGAACAGTCTAAAAAACTAATTCCTGGTGGAGTTAATTCACCTGTTAGAGCATTTAAGAGCGTAAAATGTAACCCGGTATTTTTTGATCACGGAAAAGGAAGTAAACTTTACGACGTTGACGGAAACGAATACATTGACTGCATTTCGTCATGGGGCCCTCTAATTTTTGGTCATGTAGATAAAATAACTCAAGAAAAGCTGAATGAATATATTGTAAAAGGAACAACATATGGTGCTCCAACTATAATAGAATCAAAGATGGCAGAAAAAATTATAGAATTAGTTCCTTCAATTGAAAAAGTAAGAATGGTTAATTCTGGTACAGAAGCAACGATGAGCGCGATAAGACTAGCTAGAGGTTATACATCAAGAAGTTTAATCTTAAAATTTTCAGGAAATTACCATGGTCATGGTGACAGTTTTTTAATCAAAGCTGGCTCAGGAGCAATGACATTAGGATTACCTGATAGCCCTGGTGTTACCAAAAATACTGCAAAGGATACTATTATAGCTGAGTTTAACTCTATTGAATCGGTAAAACAGCAATTTAAAAAATACCCGAAACAAATAGCTGCTGTAATTATCGAACCTGTAGCTGGAAATATGGGATTAGTAAATTCAAAAAAAGATTTTCTTGTTGAACTTAGAGAGATATGCAACAAAAATAAAACACTTCTAATATTTGACGAGGTTATGAGTGGTTTTAGATTAGCACCAGGAGGTGCGCAAGAAATATATAAAGTTATACCAGATATTACAACCCTTGGCAAAATAATTGGAGGTGGACTTCCGGTTGGTGCATATGGTGGAAAATCAGAAATAATGGATTATTTAGCACCTGATGGACCAGTTTACCAGGCAGGAACACTTTCAGGTAATCCGTTGGCGATGAGCGCAGGATTATCGGTCTTAAATAGATTAGATAAAAATCTTTATTTAAAGCTAGAAAATATCACAAGTAAAATACACCAAGGGTTTTTAAATAACATTAAAGAAACAGGAACTAATGCAATAATTAATAGAGCTGGATCGATGATGACTTTATTTTTCACAAATCAACAAAAAATTGAAACATATAATGATGCTGTAAAATGTAACTTAAATCAATATGCTAAATATTTTAAAAATATGTTAGACTTGGGTATATATTTACCTCCCTCTCAGTACGAGTGTATGTTTATTTCATCTTCATTCACTGAATATGATATTAAAAAACTTATTGATTGTAATAAAAAATCCCTTGAATTAATATGATGGAAAATAATATTTTTTTAGAAAATATAAACGGACGAATAACTTCTAGGCCTCCAGTTTGGTTCATGAGACAAGCAGGAAGAATACTTCCGTCTTACCTAGAATTGAAAAAAAAATATACATTCGATGAATTGATGCAGGATAAGAAATTAGCTGCAAAAGTAACCTTATTACCAATTGATGATCTTTCTGTAGATGCAGGTATCTTATTTTCTGATATTTTGGTGATTCCAAAGGCATTGGGTCTTAAATTAGAATTCACCAATTCTGGACCAAAATTTCATAACGCATTAGATCAGAAAATTAATACATTAAACTTAGGTTTTGATAGTGCAAAACTGGAATATATTTATGATAATATTAAAGAAGTAAAAAGCCAAAGACCAGAGGTTCCTTTAATTGGATTTTGTGGAGGCCCGTTAACAACAATGCTCTTTATGTTTAGAAGAAATGAAACCAAAAAAGATTTTACTGATGTAATTAAGCTTTTTTACAAAGAAAAAAAGAAATGTTTAAAGTTAATGGAAATGATAACAGAGGCATCCGTGGAATATGCCAAAAAACAGGTAAACAGTGGGATTGACTGCTTTCAACTTTTTGAGACATATTGTGGTATAATTCCTCAAGAAATGTATACAGAATTAATACTGCCTTTTTCAAAAAAAATTATGAATACGACAATGGAAAAAAATTGTCCAACGATATTTTTTCCTAAGAATTATAATAATGGTCTAAAATCTATTAATAGAGATATTTGTGATTATGCAAGTATTGATTGGCAAATCCCCTTAGAAACGGCACGAACATTGTTAAATAAAAATGTTGGCATTCAGGGAAACATGGATCCTAGATTATTTTTTTCCGATAAAAAAGAAATTGAAAAATATTTGTTAAGTATTAGAAGTTTTGGAGAAAAAAACGGTAATTGGATTTTTAATTTAGGTCATGGGTTTATACCTGGAATAGATGTTAGTAATGTAAATTTTGTAGTTGATTGGATAAAAAACATTAATTGGAATAGATAAATGAATATTGACAAGAGTATATTAAAAAAATTTAATAAAAAAGGTCCAAGATACACTTCTTATCCACCTGCAACACATTTTAACGAAAATTATGATGATAAAGATTTTATAAATTCTGTTTTAAAGTCTAATAAAGAAGATCCTCAAAATGTATCCGCTTATATTCATGTTCCATTTTGTCCTCAAATTTGTCATTTTTGCGGGTGCACAACCGAATCAGGTTTTACTAAGCCATTCCTTGAAAGATATATTGATGCACTGATTAAAGAAATAGAATTTGTTTCTAAATATATAGATAATAATAGAAAATTAACACAAATTCATTGGGGAGGTGGAACACCAAATGCAATTTCACTAAAATATATTGAGAAAGTTACTGCAAAGTTAAAGCAATGCTTTAACCTAAGTGAAGAATATGAAATGGCAATAGAATGTAGCCCTGCACACTTAGACTATAAACACATTGAATTACTCAAAAGCTTTGGTTTTAATAGAATATCACTTGGAATTCAGGATTTTAATAATGAAGTACTTGACGCAATAAATAGACGGAGGCCAAAACATCCAATTAAAAAAATTATCAATAAAATACATTCAGAAGGATTTACAGGAACTAATATTGATCTAGTTTATGGATTGCCTTTACAGACAGTAGAAAATTTTAATAAGACAATCGAAAAGGCTATTGAATTAAATACTGATAGAATTGTAACCTTTTCATATGCACATGTACCGTCAATACTTCCAAGACAAAAAATTTTAGAAAATTTAGGATTCCCTGCTGCTGAAGATAAGGCAAAAATGTATGAAAATGCTTACAAAAAATTTACTAAAGCAGGATATGTAGCTATTGGAATGGATCATTTTTGCAGGCCTGATGATGAATTCTTTATAGCATTAAACAATAATCAATTACACAGAAACTTCCAAGGCTATTGCACAACAAAAACTACTGGACAAGTATATGGTTTTGGCGCATCATCAATTTCTCAACTATTTTCAGCATACAGTCAGAATGTTAAAAATGCCGCACAATACATAAAAAAAATTAACGAAAAAAATACAGCTGTACTAAGGGGATATAAATTAGATAAAAATGAAAAAATAATAAGAGACATCATAAATTCTATAATGTGTAATTACTATGTTGATTTTTCAGAAATTTCTGAAAAATTTAAGACAGATATTGTTTCAATTAAAAAGATCATCAACTTTAGCGAAGAAAGTTTAAGAGATTTTACTGATTTGAATATAATGGAAATCAAAAATGATAAAATTACAATTTCACATAATGCTAGATTGTTTATCAGAAATATAGCCATGAAATTTGACCCACAATTAAGTAAAAAAATAGGAACCTACTCAAAAACTATCTAATGAAAGGACTACTACTTATCAATCTAGGCTCCCCTGATAGCACATCAATCAGTGATGTTAAAAAGTATCTTGATGAGTTTCTGATGGATAAAAGAGTGATTGGAAAAAGCTATTTATTTAGGTGGATATTGGTTAAACTAATTATTTTAAATTTTAGACCCAGAAAATCTGCTAAAGCTTATAAAAAAATATGGTGGAAAGAAGGCTCTCCATTAATTGTATTATCTAAAAGACTTTTTAATAAAGTTTCAAGTTTACTGTCAATTCCAGTTTCATTGGCTATGAGATATGGTTCAATCAGTATTTTGAAAGGGTTAAAAGAATTAAGTGCTAAAGGTGTTGATGAATTTATAATTTTGCCCTTATATCCTCATTATGCTATGTCATCATATGAAACCGTTGTTGAAAAAGTAAAAGAGGAAGTAAAAATCAACTTTCCTGCAAAAAAAATTAAAGTTATTGAACCTTTTTATAAAGATTCAAATTATATAGAATTACTTAGTTTAAAAATTAAAGATTCTATTTCTAAAATTGATTATGATCACATATTATTTTCATATCATGGAATACCCGTAAGTCATTTAAAAATTTCTGACCCTACAAATTCTCATTGCTATAAAACTAATAATTGTTGTTCTGTAAAATCTGAAGCACATAAAACATGTTATAAACACCAGGTGATAATAACTACTGAATTAGTGGCTAATTATCTAAATATAGAAAAGGATAAGTATAGCATATCATTTCAATCTAGATTGGCAAATGAGCCATGGTTAAAGCCCTACACAGATAGTGAACTAGAAAGATTAGCAAAAGATGGTAAAAAGAATTTAGTGATAGTTACACCAGCTTTTGTAACAGATTGCTTAGAGACACTTGAAGAAATTGTAATGGAAGGAAAAGAAGAATTCATTGAAGCTGGTGGTGAAAATTATTACTATGTACCATGTCTTAATGATGATGACAAGTGGGCAAAGCTAATTACTAAATGGACCAAAGCAAAATTATCTGCTTGAAAATGAAAATAGATTCAAGTAGAAAAATTGACACTGTTATACTAGGTGCTGGAATATCAGGTTTAACATTAGGTTATTACTTAAATAAAAAAAACCAAAACTTTTTAATATTTGACTCTAAAAGAATGTCCGGAGGAAATATTAGCTCCAGTGTAAAAGATGGTTTTATTTGTGAAAATGGGCCTAATACAATTTTGTTGAACAATGATAGTGTAAAGGAAATAATCGAAGATATTGGCTTATCAAAAGAAATTATCTACCCTAACAAGAATAATAAAAAAAGGTTTTTGATTAGAAATGGAAAACTAGTTGCTATCCCTACTACTCTATTTGGTTTTTTAAGAACTAATATTTTAAGCTTGATTGGAAAAATTAAAATATTCTCAGAAATATTTAAACCCAAACATAAAAATAACACATCGGTGTATAATTTCATTAGTAAAAGATTTGGTGTAGAATTTCATGACATATTCATTGAACCAATATTAACAGGGGTTTATGCAGGAAACACGAGAAAAATGAGTATGAAACATGTCCTTAACAAGGTATGGGAAATGGAACAAAAAAACAGAAGTGTTATTCTTAGTTTTCTGAAAAATGATTCTAAGAAAAATAATTTTAAATCTTTTAATTTTAAAAACGGGCTATCACAGTTAATTAATTCAATTGAAAATAAAATTGAAGATAAAATTAATTTAAAAAGTAATGTAACAAAAGTAGAAAAACTAAAAAGCGGATTTAAAATTATCATAAATGAATCCGAGGAATATTTCTGTGATAGAATAATATCAACAATACCTTCTTATTCGCTTGCAAATATAATTTGGGATAATAATTTTTCTAAAACATTAAAAAAAATTTCTTATTCTCCAATATTCGTTTTACATATTGGCTTAGAAAAATCAAAAATAAAAGAAAATATAAATGGCTTTGGAGTATTAACTAAACCAAGTGATAAAAAAAGCTTTTTAGGTATATTATTTAATAGCAGGATATTCCCTCACGTTTCTCCAGAGGACTATGATTTAATAACTGTAATGGTGGGTGGATCTAGACAGCCAGAGTTATTAGAATTGAACAAGGAAATTTTAAAATCGAAAATTCTAAAAGAAATAAAAGAATTATTCTCATATGATGGCCAAATCATTATGCAGCATGAATATCTTTGGAAAAAAGGCATACCTCAATATGGATTAAATCACTCGATTGTAAATGAATCATTAAAAAAATTTCATTTTGAAAATAAAAACTTCTATGTTTTAGGAAATTTTATCGATGGCATTTCAGTAAGTGATTGTATCAGAAAAGCAAAAAAATTAGTATCAAAATTATGAGCTAAAAAAGCTAGAACAATTTTTATTGAAAAATAATAAATCTTTTTCAGCGTATTCAAAACAAACCTCAGAATTAGTTTTTACTGGTTTCTTAGAAATTATAGACCAAATATATCCCTTATAATTTCCTATTAACTTATAATCTTTTCCTTGAAAAAAACATTTCTCAACTTTCATTGAATTATGAGATTTGTTGACTATTTTAATATTTTCAGGTCTGATATAATAAATTTTGTCATTAATTGGAAACTTATTTATATCACCAAGTATTTCAGCACAATAACAATTAGCAGGCTCACAATACATTGTTTCAGGAGTTGAATATTGTTGTACAATACCAGCTTTAAAAATTAATATTTTGTCTGAAATATTAAGAGCATCATTTATATCATGGGTAACTAAAATAGTAGTTATATTACTTTGTCTTATTATCTTACAAATTTCATCCCTTATAGAAAATTTGATATTAGCATCTAAATTACTAAAAGGTTCATCTAACAATAAGAGATCAGGTTCCCTGATAATAGATCTTGCTATGCAAGCCCTTTGTTGCTCACCGCCAGAAATTTCATGTGGATATCTTTCCAGTAAACTACTTAAATTTGTAAGTTTTATAATTTTATCAAAGTTTTTATCATAAACAGCACTTAGATTAAAACAAATGTTTTGCTTGATATTTAAATGTGGAAAAAGTGCATAATCTTGAAATACATAACCTATTTTTCTTTTTTGAGGTTTTACAAATACATTTTTACCATTAATTAGCTCATCATTTAGCAAAACGGTACCAGAATTAGGTTTTTCTAATCCAGAAAGACATTTTAAAAATGTAGACTTTCCAGATCCACTTTCACCTACAAAAGATATAATTTGACCCTTTTTAACCGAAAAACTCAAATCATTAATAACAGCAACACTATTATTATAATTTTTTGTAAGATTTTTAACTTCTAAATACATCAGATTTATCTAAGAAAATTTTTAAAAATATTAACAATATACAGCAAATTAAAATAATTACAGATGAGTATATGCTCGAAAGTGGAATCATTTCTTCAACTGCAAACTCATAAGTTTGAGTAGCTAAAGTATCAAAATTAAAAGGCCTTAATATCAAAATAATAGGAAGCTCTTTCATAATGTCAATAAAAACTAAAGTCAGAGCGGTAAAAAAAGAGTATTTATTAATAGGAAAATAAATTTTTCTAAAAATTTTAAAATTTGATAATCCAAGATTTTTTGCTGAGTCATTATATGAGTCTGGATGCTTTTCTACACTTGATTTTATTGGTGACTTACCAACGGCCATAAATCTAATGATATAAGCATAGATTAGAATAATAAAATAAATTGAAAATGTACCCATCATAGTTACATTATCATTAAGACTATCAAGGTCAGTTATAAAAATTGTTACAGCTAAAGCTACAACTGCTCCGGGTATCGAGTAACCCAAAGAAATAAATTGATTTATATAGTAATAAAATTTTGACTTTGATATCTTTTCATTATAAATAAAAAAGGTTGAAAATATTATAATAAGAACTGAAGCAATTAAAGAAACTGAGAAAGAATTTAATGTAAGATTAAATAGTCTTTCAAAGTCTATTTTATCTAAATTGGAAATTATATTTAACAGATTAAAAATAACTGGAATGATAAAGGCTAAAAAAATTGGTATTATACATACCAAATAAATTAAATATAAATTTCTTTTATCGGGTTTATTCAGAGATAATAATTTACTATTTTTCGAAAAGCTAAATCTTTTGTTTCGATTAAAAAATTTTTCAATTAAAAATAAAAAAGCAACAATAAATAAAAGTATAGATGATAATTGTATAGCAGCACCTGTATCATTCATTGAATTCCAAGAACGAAATATTCCAATAGTATATGTGTTAACTCCAAAATATTTAACGGCTCCATACTCGTTTAAAACTTCCATTACAACCAAAAATAGACCAGAAAAAATGGCTGGTTTTGAAAGAGGTAAAACCACTCTTAACAAAGTTTGATATCCATTTAGACCTAAGTTTTTAGCAATATCATAATATCTAGAGCCAAATAAACTAAAGGAAATTCTTGATACGCTGTAAATATAAGGGTATAAAGAAAAGGCAAGAATAACTCCCAAAACCTCTATCTGTAAAAAATCATAAGTAATTTTAAATGGACCTGTGAAACTTAAAATTTCACTATATGTGAACGCCATTATATAAGTAGGAATAGCAAGAGGTAAATAAAGAATTAAGTCAATAAATTTTCTTCCAATAAATTTATAGTTACTTACATACCATGCAGGAATAATACCAATAATTAAAGAAAAAAATGATGTGATTGCAATTAGATAAATCGTATTAATTGAATAATCTAAAAGTAAATTTTCAAATAAATAAATCAGAGAATCAGTTTCCTGCAAAAATGAACTTACCAATAAAAATAATATTGGTAAAAAAATTATAGCAAATAGTAAAAATGCTATTTTATCAAAAAATCTACTATTTTTCAAATTAAATTTACTTCCAACCAGTTTTATCAAAAACCTTTATTGCATCTTTTCGGTATATCCCAAGTGCATTCAAATCTAAATTATCACGTTTAAAATCACCCCAAGACTGGACCAAGTCAGATGGTTTAACCGATGGGTTTGCAGGGTACTCGTAACTGTTATTAACATAAGTATTTTGTGCTTCAATACCTGTAAGATATTCTAACAACTTCATCGCGTTTTCTTTGTTTGGAGCATTTTTAGTCATACCAAATCCAGAAATATTTATATGTGTACCTCTTTCATTATCACCTTGATTTGGAAAGAAAACTGAAACTGATTTTCCAGCATCAACCTCTGACTGCTTTTCTGATGAAAGTAATAATCCAATATAATATGAATTCACAATAGCAATATCTCCTTGACCGGCTGCAATTGCTTTTACTTGATCTCTGTCATTTCCTTTTGGATCCCTAGCAAAATTACTGACAACACTGGAGGACCAATCTGTAGTTGCATCTTCTCCTAAGTTTGCATAAAGCGAAGACATTAATGCCTGGTTGTATGCGTTTGAAGAAGATCTCACTAAGATTCTATCTGCCCATTTTTCATTTGCTAAATCTTCATATGTGCTCAATTCAGATTTGTTCACTCTTTCATTACTGTATACCAATAAACGTGCTCTGTAGGTAATTGGAATCCAATATCCGTTAACATCCTTAAGATCATCACTCACGTTTGAATCAATTACTTCACTATTAATCTTTTGAAAAAGACCCATTTCAACTCCCTTTTGAAGTTTACCCGCATCAACGGTGACAAATAGGTCAGCTGGACTATTTTTACCTTCATTTTTTAATCTTTCAAGTAATTCATCATCACCAGCTTTGATAACATTTACCTTAATACCAGTAAGTTTTTCAAAATTTTCATATTGTTTAATATCAACTTGGTAATGTCTTTTACTATATATATTGACTTCATTTGAATTATTTTCTTCACACGAAAAAAACAAAATAATAGAAAAAAATAATATTAAATAATTTTTCATTTTGTTGTTATTTAGAGTTGTTCTAAATTGCAAGATATATATTATAATTAATAATAATTATATAAAATTAAATAATTAAAGGATGAATATTAAAAATATAAGCTTTATAATAATACTACTCTCAGTTTTTACAATTAATGCACAAAAAAAACAAGATATTAATGCAATAAAAAAATTGTGTGGATGCTTTGAAATTGATTTTAAATTTGCTGAGACCTTTAAATTTACAAATGACTCAAACTATATAAAATCTAAAAATTATAATGCAAAAGCAATAGAGTTAGCAGTGTTAGTAAAAGATGAAAAAAATCATATATCAATTCAACATCTTTTAGTGATGGGAGAATATGTTATGAAACATTGGAGACAAGACTGGATATATCAAAATCAAAACTTATACAATTATGCTGGAGATAATCAATGGTCCTTTATAGTTAAAGATAAAAAAGAGGTAAAAGGTCAGTGGACTCAAAAAGTATTTCAAGTTGATGATAGCCCACGATATGAAGGTTCATCATCCTGGGTTCATGTAGATGGAAAAAGTTATTGGGAAAATCAAACAAGTGCTCCTCTTCCAAGACGCGAATACACTAAAAGGAGTGATTATAATATCATGATTAGAGGAAATAGACACGAAATAACTGAAAGTGGCTGGGTACATGATCAAGATAACTTGAAAATACTAAAAAAGGAGAATAAAGAAAATATAAAAATTGCTTCTGAAAAAGGATATAATAAATACACTAGAATTGATGATTTGAAATGTAAAGAAGCTGTGAAATGGTGGAAAGAAAATAAAGAAAAATGGGGTATGGTTCTAGACAAATGGAATTCGGTGTATAACAAGAATAAAAATATTTTATTAAGAAAATCCGTTGAAAAAAGACCGCTATATTCATATCTCTTTGATGAAAATGTTATAAATGAAGAAGAAATTGGTTCGATTATTGATAAATTTGTTGCTGAGTAGTTAGCATAAATTTATGATAAAAGAAAAGTTATCTTTTTTTAAAACAGAAATTGAAGAGAAATTTTATATTTTAAAATCTGAAAATGATTTTGATAGAGACAATTTTATAAAAAAAGAAATTGACTCTTCATTTATTCAGTTTCATTTTATAATTAAAGGTTCTTGTGATTTTTTATTCAATAACGGAGCATATAAAATGAATGTTAATAAAGGCAAATATATTGTGCTTTATAACCCAAAAAAGAATTTACCAGTAAATGCTGTTATATCGTCAAAATCGTCCTTGATAAGTGTTCTTATTTCAATCAAAAAATTTCACAAATTATTTTCTGAGGATAATGAGAATATTCAATTTCTAAAAGATGAAAATGTTAATCAGAAATTTTATTATGAAAATAAAATTTCAAATACAATACTTCTTGTTCTAAATGAAATTAAAAGATTTGACGAAAATAGCTCTACTAAAAATTTATTCTTAAAAGCTAAAATATATGAACTTTTTAGTCATTTATATAATAGAAATAGAGATCAAAATATTGAACAATGTCCTTTTTTAACAAATGAAGAAAATTTTAAAAAAATAAAAAAAGCAAAAGATATAATTATTGCAGAAATGAGTAATCCCCCATCACTTGTTGAGCTTTCAAAAGAAATTAATTTAAGTTTAAAAAAATTAAAAGAAGGATTTAAAAAAATATATGGTAAACCTGTATATCAATTTTTAATTGAATATAAAATGGAATTAGCTAAAAAACTCCTTTCTGAAAATGACTTTAATGTAAACGAGGTAAGTTTAAAGCTTGGGTATAGTACTGCAAGCCATTTTATTACAGCTTTCAAAAATAAATATGGGTTAACTCCAAAAAACTATAAAAAAAATTATTAATTATGCGCACGTGGCGGAATTGGTAGACGCGTTAGGTTGAGGGCCTAATAATCAAATCGATTGTGGAAGTTCGAGTCTTCTCGTGCGCACATACAACTATGAAACAAAATATAGCAATTATTGGATCCGGATTTTCATCATTATCTGCAGCATGCTACTTAGCAAAGGCGGGGCATAATGTTACTGTATATGAAAAAAATAATAGTCTTGGAGGAAGAGCCAGACAATTCAAGGCTGAAGGATTTACTTTTGACATGGGACCAAGTTGGTATTGGATGCCTGATGTGTTTGATAAATTTTTCAAAGATTTTGGAAAAAAAACCTCAGATTATTATTCTTTAAAGAAACTGGGCCCTGCCTATAGAGTATACTTTGGATCAAACGATTATATTGATATAGATGATTCCCCTGAAAAAATTTGTGAAACATTTGAAAAAATTGAAAAAGGAAGTGGAGAAAAACTTAAAAAGTACTTGAAAATTGCAAAAGAAAATTATCAAATTGGAGTAACCGATATGCTATATAAAATGCCGGGGAATAGCCCGTTAGAGCTAGTGTCAACTAAAACAATAAAAAGAGTTCGATTTTTTCTAGCAAATATCAGAAGTGATGTAAGAAAAGATTTTAAAAACCCCAAATTACGATCTATATTGGAATTTCCGGTTTTATTTCTTGGTGCAAAAGCCTCAAACACCCCAGCTTTTTACAACTTTATGAATTATGCTGATTTTGGAATTGGAACCTTTCAACCTACTAATGGGTTTCATGATTTGGTCATGGCAATAGTAGACTTAGGTAAATCTTTAGGTGTTAAGTATCTAACGAATCAATCCATTTCAAAAATTGAAATCACTAATAAAAAAGTAAATAGTATAACAACTAATGATGAAGTAATAAAATGTGATATGGTTTTATCAGGTGCAGATTATCACCATACCGAAAGCCTTTTACCTGTTAAATCTAGACAATACTCTGAGAAATATTGGAAATCTAGAGTTTT
>TARA_B100001175_G_scaffold231651_1_pt1 | contig 17927 bp, 16 predicted proteins | sample TARA_B100001175 | Tara Oceans TARA_B100001175
AGGAGCGATCTTTCTTTTATGGTAGCCAACCAAAATTATTCAAAAATGCCTTTTAACATTGTCGAAATACTTTTTTTAATACTACTTACATCTTTAATTTTTAGTGTAGAAGATTTGTCTTCTACATTGAAAATTGGCCAAGCTAATAGGCCAAAAAGCGTAATAAATTCTCTTTTGTCCTCCAAATTTTCTTTAAAAATAATATTATTAACTTTCATGAGGTCTACCGGTACATCGGCAAAATGCTTTTTAAAAAGTAAGTCTAGATTTCGAATTTTAGATCCTCCTCCAGAGATTTTAATTCCCGACTTGAAGTCATTAGTTGATTTTCCAATACTCTTTAATTGAACTTCAATTTGATCAATAATATCTTCGAATCTTAGTTCAACTATCTTAGAAATTTCTTTTTCATTCACATTTTTCTTTAAATCATCGTTTGGAATTTCAACCTCAAATACTTTTGAATCATCTGCAAAATCTGAGAAAGCAGAAACATGTTCAATTTTTAATCTTTCAGCCTCAGCAATCGAGGACTGAAGATATGCAGCCATATCTTTTGTTACTAATCTAGATCCCAATGGTATAACTTTAGAGTGAATCAAGTAATTGTCCTTAAAAATTAATATATTTGTTTTATCAGCTCCTATATCAACAAAGATTATTCCTAATTCTTTTTCATCATGTGTTAAGTTTGATGATGAAGCAGCATATCCATCAAAAACAGGAAAAGGTTCAATTCCTAAGTCTTCATTAAAACAGTAATCTAACTGAGAAAGATTAAAATTTCTAACATGGATGACATGGGTTTTAGCATCAATTGATTTACCAACCATACCAATAGGATTTCGAATTAATGGAGAACTTCCAATATAATATCCTTGCTCAATATTATGTAAAACATATCTATCAGATGAAACTTGAACGTCAGAACATTGATTTAGCAGTTTTTGCTTTATTTCTTCATCAATTTCAAAGTCTGTATTTTCTCTTGAACGTATTCTTGTTGAGGAATTTATAGATCTCACTCCTCTTCCAGAAACAGATACCCAAGCATCCTCATCAATATTGATTTTTGCATCTTTTTCCATTTTTTCTATAAGAATTTCAAGATGTGAAAGTAATAAATCTTTATCAACTATATCTCCACAATCTATACTTTTACTTTGAATTTCTGCTATTGATAAAACCTCAATTTTTCCATCAGGTAAAATTCTTCCAACAGCACTTTTTATGCTATGTGATCCTAAATCGAATGCTATTTGAATTTTGTTTCTCATTATGCTTCTTTTACAATTACTTGGTTTTCAAATCTTAAATCAATGTATCTAAAATCAGTAATATTTTTTTCCTCTTTTATAGTTTCTTGAAATGAATCTAAATATTTTATTTTTTTTTGAAGATTATGAGATCCTAAAAATATTCTGGTCTTTCCATTCTTTAAAATGATCTCATACTCACTATCTTCATTAAACACAAATTCTGAAATATTATCATAGATTATTGAAAAATTATCCTTAGTAAACTTCATGAGAGATACAGAGCTTAATACATTAGTTGATGCAGTCTTGAACCCTTTAGGGTACAATTCAGGATTTGATTTAAAATTGCTTAATATAGGTAGAGATAAATCACAATACTCTACTGGTAGGCACACACCCTCTGAATCTAAAATGATTAATTCATCGCTACTTATAAGCGCTATAGGCTCTCTTTCATATATTGTTATATTTACTGTAGACGGGAACTTTCTTGAAATTTTACAATCTATAATATGATCAAATTTTAACATTTCATTTTTATAATTTTCTAATTCTCTATCAAAAATATTATATGACTTTAAAACGTCACTTTTCTCTTCAATTATAGATTTATCAAAAAAAGAGGTGCCATATATATTAATCTCATCAATATCATATATTTTCTTAAAGTTTGACCAGTTAATTGATAATGTAAAAATCCCTATTACAAAAAATAAAAACGCTATCATGCTAATTATAGATTTATAAAATTGTTTTAACATAATCCCTCAATTTCATCTTCCTTAAAACCCATCAACTTAACCTCAAGTGAAAGATTTACATTAAATCTTTCTTTTACCTTTTGATGTGCTTTCTTTATAAGCATTAGCATATCACTGGATGAAGCATCTCCATCGTTTATAAAAAAATTAGCATGTTTTTCAGATATTTTAGCATCTCCAATTCTAAAACCCTTTAAACCCAAGTCATCTAAAAGCTTTCCAGCTGAATGATCTTTATCATTCTTAAATACACTTCCAGCTGATCTTTTATTTAAAGGTTGCGATTTTTTTCTACCGCTTTGAGCCTCAATAAAGTTTTCTTTAATAATATCTTTATCAGCTTTCCTTAAATTAAATTTTGCGGACAATAATATATCATCTTTATTGAATGACGACTGTCTGTAAGAAAAATTTAAATCTTTCTTATAAATTTTTTTAATTTCACTTTTTGAATTTATTAGTTCAACATGCATTAGGTTTTCTGAAATCTCTCCACCCCAAGCTCCAGCATTCATTATCAAAGCTCCACCCAACGTACCTGGAACTCCATTTAGATTTTCTAAACCAATTAAATTATTTTTTACTGCATGTTTAACAATTGTACCAAGCATAGTTCCACATTCTGCGTAAAGAATATTATCAGAAACTTCAATTTGTTTTAATGTATTTTTTAATGAAATTACTGCTCCTCTAATTCCATTATCGCTCACAAGTACGTTTGAACCTGAACCAAGAATTGTTAATTGGAGTTTATTTTTATTAATGATCTCAATTACCTTAATTAAATCCTGCTTACTTTTAGGAAAAATCATTAAATCTGCTGGTCCACCTATTTTATATGTTGTATGTTTTTTAAGTGGTTCATTCATTAAGCATAATGAAGATGTATCATTATTTATTTCTTTCATAATACTTTCAATCATTGAAGTGTTTTCCTAATTCTTCTGCATATCTCCAGATATTTCCAGCGCCCATTGTTAAAAAAATATCTCCCTTTTCTCCAATAGACTTTACTTTTTTAACAATGTCTTTTGAAGAAATATATGAAACATTCTTATGATTTAATTTTAACATTTCATCAATTATTAAATTTGAACTCGTTGAATTATCATCTTTTTCTCTTGATGCAAAAATCTCAGTAATCATAACATTATCAGCACTCATTAAAGCTTTTGCAAAATCTTTATAAAATTCTTTTGTTCTAGAAAAAAGATGTGGTTGAAATATGACATTTAAATTTTTATTCCAATTACTTTTTACAGCCTCAATAACATTTTGAACTTCAACGGGGTGATGTGCATAGTCATCAACAATCATTATATCTTTATTTGCTATTATATCAAATCTTCTTTTGACTCCGCTGAAAGTACTCAATGCTTTACATGCGCTTCCTATATCAATTCCCATTGTTTCACAAACTGAAAGTGCTGCAAGGGCATTATAAACATTGTATTTACCTGGTACAGAAAGATTTAATTTAAATTTTTGTTCTTTAACTCTGATATCAAAAGAAACATTACCATTTTCCTGATATAAATTTTCTGCCCTAATATCAACATTTTTACAATCGATTCCATATGTGATTAAAGGTTTATCTATTTTTGATAATATTGATGCAACATTATTTGAATCTTTACATGCACAAACAGTACCATAGAAAGGGACTGAATTTGCAAATTGAATAAATGTATCTTTTAAATCATCTATATCTTCGTAACATTCAATATGTTCAAAATCAATATTATTAATAACCGCAATTGTAGGACTCAAATGCAGTAAGCTTTTATTATACTCATCAGCTTCAACAACAAATGTATCCCCTCCGCCTAAAACTGAGTTAGACTCTAATGACTTTACAACCCCGCCGACAATAATTGTAGGATCTAAATTAATAGCTTTTAAAATAGTACCAACCATTGATGTTGTAGTTGTTTTTCCGTGAGTTCCAGCAATTGCAACTGTAGAATTATTTAACTTAGCTATTTCAGAGATCATTCTTGCTCTAGAATAAACTAATATATTTTTTGATAAGGCTTCTATTAACTCAGCATTGTCTTTAGGGATGGCATCAGAATATATAACCAGTTCAGCATCAGAAATATTTTCTTTATTATGCCCAATAGATACATTTATTCCCAAATCTGTTAACCTTTGAACATTTGGTGAATCATCAATATCAGAACCTGAAACCGTAAATTCTTTATTTTTAAGTAGCTCTGCTATTCCACTCATTCCAATTCCACCTATACCAATAAGATGTACTTTTTTAATACTATAAAGCATATTTTTTTTCCAATATAAAGTTAGAGATTATCGATAAAGTATCAGGAATATTAATATTGTTAAAATTGCTTTTCATTGAACTTAAAATTCTATCATCTTGAGATAAATTTTTTAAAGTTGATATAAAAGTCTCTTCATTGAAATTATCTTGGTCAATTAATTTTGAACAAAAATTATCTTGAAGAAATTTGGCATTAAAATGCTGATGATTTTCTGATGAAAATTTGAAAGGAACTAGTATTGAAGGTTTTTGAAATTTTATTAATTCAGCAATTGTCATTGCTCCAGATCTTGATAGTACCAAATCAACATTTTGATACATAGAGGACATTTCATTGCAATAGTCATATATAATTGTATTTTTGCTCTTTAAATGTTTTAATGACTCATAATTATTTTTACCAACTATCCATATGACATTTATAAAATCAAGCTTATCATTTTTTAATGCTATTTTAATTTTTTCATTTAGAAATTGAGAACCTTGACTACCGCCAAAAACCAATAAAGTCCTTAAATTATTTTCCATATTAATTGTCATACTTTTACTATTTTTTATAAGAACTGGATTTCCTGAAAAAATAGTATTTGTTTTTTTTAAATATTTTTCAGCGTTTTTGAATCCTAAAAATACTGCTTTTGCATCCTTGCTAAATATTTTTGTTATAACTCCTGGATAAGAATTTTGTTCATGCAATACGTATGGAATTTTAAGCATTCTTGCTACTTGCAATGGTAAAAAGGATGTATATCCTCCAGTGGAAATAACTAAATTAGGTCTTTGTTTAATAAAAAATTTTAATACACTAAAGAATCCTGTGATAATGTTGATTCCTAGTATAGTATTTTGTAATAATGATTTAAAAGAAAATTTTCTATTTAAACCAGAAATCCTGATAAGTTTAAAAGCGATACTTTCGCTATGAATTTTTGAGCTTTCAATTCCTTTTTTTGCTCCTATGAAAGAAAAACAAAAATCTGACTTTGAATGAAGATCATTTTTTATAGCCATTAATGGATAATAATGTCCTCCTGTTCCACCTCCGCATAATAGAATATTCATTTTAGGCATTTACTCTTAATCTCCATCTCTTAACATTAAGCTTCCTTTGAGCCTTACTAATATTTAACAATATAGCCATCATCATTAAGTTGATAATTAATGACGATCCTCCATAACTAATGAATGGTAAAGGAACTCCTGTAACTGGAATAACTCCAATTACCACTCCAATGTTTATGAAAGCATAAATTGTTATACTTAATCCGAAACCAATTGATAACATTATCCCAAAAATATCATTTGATTTTTTGGAGATTTGTACAGCTCTATAAAAAATAATATAATAAACTAACATTAAAATACTACCTGCTATAAAACCCAATTCTTCTCCAATAATTGCAAAAATGAAATCTGTATGAGTTTCTGGTAAGTAAGAATATTTTTGTATGCTTTCTCCTATACCCATTCCAGATAAACCTCCTTGTTTTAAGCCTATCAAAGCTTGCTCTGATTGGTATCCCATTGAAGCTGATGAACTTGGAGAATCTATAAACTCTAAAATTCTGCGCCATACATAGTTTTTTTCATTTAATATAAATATGCCAATAGTTCCAACAGACAATACACCAATTGTTGCCAACTGAATAAAAGATGCTCCGCCAACAAATAGCATTGTGAAAGCAATTAATAATAAAATTAAAGTTGTTGAATTATCTGGCTGAATTATTATCATTAAAGCTATTGGTAATATTGTTAGCATTGGATAAAAAATACCCTTAACAAATTGATTCATATATTTATAATTATTATCTATATAACTAGCCAAGAAAAGTATCATTGAAAACCTTGCTACATCAGATGTTTGAAATGAAATAGGGCCAAAAGATAGCCACCTACAAGAATCACCGTCACAACCTTGGAATTTTGTGTATAATAGCAAAAGAAGTGAAGTAAATAATAAGTAAGGAGACAAAAATTGTAATTTTCTATAATTAATTTTTGTTAATAAAATGAAAATGAAAAAAGCTGGAATGAGTTTCATCATCTGACTTACTAAGAAATATGTTCGTGATTCTCCCCCTGTAATTTCTAATGACTTAACCCAGCTAGCACTAAAAAGCATAAATAATCCAAAAGATATCAATGCGATAACTGATATAAATAATATTTTGTCCTGACCTTGTTCTTTAATATTCACGCATAAAACCTTTCTACAATATTTTTAAACTTTTTTCCTCTTTCTTTATAATTATCAAATTGGTCGAAACTTGCACATGCAGGAGAAAGCAAAACAACACTACTTTCAACTGCGCTATTTATAGCATTATGAACTGCATTTTCAAAATGTTCAATCTTTTCAACATTAATATCATTTGAAAGTGAATTATAAATTTTATCTGATGCTTCACCATAAACTATAATTTTTAAAATATTATTTTTGAACAAAGAGATTTCGCTAAAATCATCTTCCTTTGGAATGCCACCCAGAATTAAGATTACTTTTTTAGAAATAGATTCGAGCGCTCTTTTTGCAGAGTCAATATTTGTTGATTTGGAATCATTTATAAAATCAATTCCATTGTATGAACTAAAGTGTTCAAATCTATGTTCTAAGCTTTTAAATTCACTAACAGCTTGATAAATATTATCATTACTGATTCCAACCATATGAGCTATTTCAGCAGCAGCAATTATATTTGATATATTATGAATTCCTTTAATTGATATAGAATTTGTATCAAATGAGAATCTTTGGCCATTTGAGAAAATTTTATTACTGTTATAATAAAAATATCCTTGGTCTTTAGTAATAGAAAAAGGAGATATATTTTTACTACCAGTAACAATTCTTTTATTTAAAAATTTATCATCATAATTAAAAAAACAATGCTTTGCATTATCAAATATCTTTAGCTTTGTTTCAAAATATTCTTCAATAGAATTATATCTATCCATATGATCAGCCGATATATTTAATATGACTGAAATTTCCTTTTTAAGACTTGAGCAATGTTCAAGTTGAAAACTGGACAATTCTAAAATACAATAATCAATATCATTTTTGTCATATAGTTTATTTTCTAAAACAATTTTTGAAAATGGAATACCAATATTACCTGATTTTAGAACGTTCATTTCTTTACTTAGTATTTCTGTTAAAAGAGAAACTGTAGTTGTTTTACCATTTGTACCAGTAATACAAATATTTTTTGATTTTGAAATTTTTCCAGCAAATTCTATTTCACTTATTACTGGAATTTTTGCAGCATTAATTTTATTCATAATTTCTGAATTATTTGGGATTCCGGGTGACTTAATTATAATATCAGATTTCAAAATTTGATTTGAATGAATGCCAATCTCTAACTCAATACCTAACATTTTTAAATCATCTATAAATGCTTGATTAACATGTTTATTTAAATCAGATACAAGAACACTATTTTTCAAACTCCTAGCTAATTTAGCAGACCAGTATCCGCTTTTACCTAATCCCAAGATGCCTATATTTTTTTCCTCTAAATTCATTTATTTTGTTTTCTTATATATGCTGGAACATCTAAATCAGCACTTTGATCAAAATCATCAAAAACTAAAGTAGGTCCATCATTTTCATCATCAGAATTTTCATCATCTAAAGAGTTTTCATTTTTTTGGTTATATAATGTTGTATTAGACGATTCCATTAAGTCGTTTGTATTTTTGTGAAATTCGTTTTTTTGAATTTCTTTTTTATATTCTATATCTTCAATTGGTGTTCGATTAAATCCTGTAGCAATCACAGTAACTTTTAATTCATCATCCATATTTTCATCAACAACACATCCAAAAATTAAATGTACTTCTTGACCTGCTTCTTCGTAAATAAGCTTGGTTGCTGCATCAACTTCTCGCATAGTCATTTTTTTATTTCCTGTAACATTTACCAGAGCTGCTTTTGCGCCCTTAATTGACTGATCATCTAAAAGTGGACTGCAAATTGCCTGCTGCGCAGCTAATACAGCCCTTTCTTCTCCTCTTGCAGTACCAGTTCCCATTACAGCATCTCCCATTCCACTCATGACCGTTTCAACATCAGCAAAATCAATATTTACATTTCCTTGCTTGTTAATAAGGTCTGAAATACTCTGTGCTGCCTGTAACAATACTGAATCTGATTCAGCAAATCCTTCTTCAAGAGTTGTATTATAGTCAATCACAGAAAGTAATTTTTCATTAGGTATTACAATCAATGTATCACAAAAGTTCCTCATTGTTGCAATTCCTTTCATAGCAGCTGACATTTTTTTTGGACCCTCAAAATGAAATGGTAACGTAACAATACATACGGTCAAGATACCAAGCTCTTTACAAATTTTTGCTACTACTGGAGCAGCTCCAGTACCTGTTCCACCTCCCATACCTGCTGTAACAAAAACAAGGTCAGATCCAGCCACTATAGATGAAACTGCCTCCTTATCATGAATGATTGCTTTTCTTCCAATTTCAGGTTTTGCTCCAGCTCCTAGACCTTTAGTTAGATCTTTTCCAATCTGAATTTTAGTTTCAGCAGGATTACTGTCTAAATCCTGTGCATCAGTGTTTATAGCAATAAACTCTACGCCTTCCATACCGGAAGTAATCATCCGATTTATTGCATTACCTCCCGCTCCACCAATTCCTAAGACCTTTATTCTAGCTTTTTGTATTGAAAATTCGTCAAATTCAAATAACATAATTATCTCCTTACTCTTTTAGCTCTGCTCGTAATATGCAGATTGATTTTTTTTCTACTTTAATACCTGCCTCAATATTTTGGCTCACAATAAGTCCTCTGCCACTAATTTGAGGTTTTATTCCTAATTTTTTTAATTCTGAAAATGCATCTCGAACTGTTTTGCCAATTAAATTTGGCATTTCTACATACTCAATTTTTCTTTCAATGTTTTTTTGAATCAAAATTGGTTCATTTTTAACTTTTTGATTTTCTGATCTTGAAATTGTGATTGATTTATCGATATTAATAACTCTATCCATTACAGATTTAAATACTGGAGCAGCTGATATTCCACCCCAGTGTAAATTTCTTGAAGCATCAGGACTGTCAATAATAATTAAACATAATAATTGAGGATTTTCTGCAGGGAAAAATCCCACAAAACTTGAAATAAACTCCTTGTTTGAGTATTGACCATCAATCCATTTTTTAGATGTCCCAGTTTTTCCAGCTACATTCCAACCTTCTATAGATGCTGACTTTGCACTTCCATTATCTACAGTATGAGACAACATTAAACTTAATTTTTCAGCATGCGATTGTGATAAAATTCTTTTTTTTGTATTTCTTTGATTTTTAATAATTGTATCGTCATGTTTCTCAATTCTATCAACAACATATGGCTTTAATAAGAATCCACCATTAGCAATTGCTGCATATGACATGGCAATTTGTAATGGAGTTGCAGATATCTCATAACCAATAGGAACACTGTGCATTGAAGATAAAGTCCATTTTGAAGGCTCTCTAAACATACCCGCTTGTTCAGTTAAAGAATCAAAACCAGTTTTTGTTCCGAATCCAAACTCTCTGGCTTGATTATAAATGCTTTTTTTACCTAAATATTCTGCAATTTTAATAGTACCTATATTGCTTGAAAATGCAAGAATCTCCTTAACATTCAAAACTGTGTGCGGTTCTGAATCTTCAATCATTTTAATATTATGAAAATTATAAGGACCTTCAACATTATACTCATCTGTTAAAGATATATCATTTTCCAATGCTGCTGCCATTGTTACTATTTTAAATGTAGATCCTGGCTCAATTAAATCAGTCACAATTTTATTTTTTTGTAATTCCGTATCAAAATCATTAGGAGAATTTGGATTATAGTCTGGGAGATTTACCATTGATAATATTGCTCCTGTTTGAGGATTTAAAATCAATCCCATCGATGCAGTAGCTCCAACTTTTTCCATTTGAAGAATTAGTTCATCTCTTAAAACTGCCTGATATTCTTTATTAATTGTTAAAGTTATATCAGCACCATCTTTAGCTTCTTTAGAAGGCAAAGTTGGGTCAGAAATCTTTACTCCTAAACCATTACGCTTTGATAGCTTTGAACCACTTATTGGCTTTAAGTATTTGTTATATTTTGATTCTAAACCAGAGACTCCTTCATCATCAATATTTGTAAAACCAACTATTTGAGACATTAAATTGTCTTCTGGATAGTATCTTTTAAAACTTTTTTTAATAATTAATGTATTGGGATATTTCTTTTGAAGATAATCACAATTTTTATTGATTTTCTTTTCGAGATCAATATAGTCCTTCCCACTGCTAATTTTAGATAAATAAACCTTTTTATCAGCTCCAGTACATTCAGATAATTCATTTAATAAGTTTTCATTATTCAAAATCTTTCTAGGGTGAATACCTATTCTATAAAAAGTTAAATTTTGGGTAAGATTATTTCCGTTAACATCATAAAAATTTCCTCGAAAGCCTTTTATAGATTCTATGTTGATTCCTTGAGGGTTATTCAGTCTATTTATTACTTGAATATTGAAAAGCCTGAAACCAAAACCAATCCATATAAGCATAATTGCTATATGTAAAAAGATGATTCTATTTTTAAATTTGATATAATTTTTAGTCATGAATATTTATAATTATTGTTTCAGGATTACTTGAAACCAATCCAATTTCTTTTGCTTTCTTTGAAATGACATCCGCTCTCTTCATTCTTTCAATCGAATTTTTCTTTAATGTTAACTTTTCATTAAGTTTTGTTAGTGTCTTATTATTAAAATCAATATTGGCTTGAGTTTTATCTGCTTCAATAAATGCAGCAAAATAAACTGCAAGAGTTAAAACTAAAGCAACAAACATGAAAACCCATTTCATGTTTTCTCTTTTCTGTTTTTCAGCTTTATTTAATCTTTTTTTCTTAGCCAATTTTTTCGCCTACTCTCATTTTTGCACTTCGAGCTCTTTTATTAATCCCAATTTCTTCTGTTGAAGGAATAAGCGGTTTTTTGTAAATCAATTTAATCTTATTTTTATGCTTTAAATCTTTAAGTTTATGTTTTACAATTCTATCTTCAATTGAATGATAGCTTATAATCACAATTCTTCCTCCAGGATTAAGAAGGTTTATAAAATCATCTAAAAATTTGTTTAAATGATCTAATTCATTGTTTGCAGCTATCCTTAAAGCTTGAAATATTCTAGAATAGGTTTTTAACCTATATTTAAAAGGTGTGATTCGGTCAACAACAGATGTGATAGTCAATACATCAACTTCACCTTTTAATTCTTTAATTTTTTTTGCAATTTTATATGCATGTCTCTCTTCACCATATTCCTTGAAAATTTTAGCTAGTTCTTTAAGTTCATTTTGATGAATAATACTGTCAGCAGTATCATCATAAGAATTTTTATCAAAACGCATATCTAGTGAAGATTGGTATTTATGTGAAAATCCCCTCTTATTATCTTCTAATTGATAAGAAGAAAGACCTAAATCAAGAAGAATACCATCCACCGCTTTCAATTGAAGTTCATTTAATATGATTTTTAAATTTTTATAACTATCATTAAAAAATTTAAAATTTTTATTAGATGATAGCCTTTTTTTGGCAAGTGAAATTGAATCTTTATCTCTATCAATTCCAATCAATAAACCAGAGTCAATTTTTTGAAGTATAATTTCAGAATGGCCACCAAGTCCAAGCGTGCCATCAACATAGACTCCGTTTTTTTTAATTTTTAAGTTTTCTAATGACTCCATCAACATCACAGGAATATGTCTGTTTTGAGTTGATGAAGCAGGATCCATCAGATATTTACTCTTTCTGAAAGTTCTTCATATGACTGATCATCAACCTCATCAGATTGATCTACTTTTCGAAGTAAATTTGGGTTCCAGATTTCAATTTTATTTAAAACACCAATTATAGTAACATCTTTTTTGATAGAAGAATAATTAATCAAACTTTGAGGTAAAACAAATCTACCTTGTGAGTCGAACCTTAAAATATTAGCATGTCTTAAATGATTTCTTAAGAAGGTTCTATTAGTTTTTGATAAAGAGGAAAGTTGTTTTAGCTCTTTTTGAATGAAATTCCATTCACTTATCGGGTAAATCCATGTACATTGATCAATTCCTCTAGTGACAACAAATGTTTTCTTATCCTTGGTTGAAAACTGTTTTCTCAAAGGAGCTGGAATATTAATTCTATTTTTAGAATCAATAGAAAACGTAAACTGTCCTGTAAATGTATATTGGCTACTCATAACAAAATAAGGGAATTTAACCCACTATTAACCACTTATCTTACGATACAGAGCGAGTTTATGTCAATAAAAATTGTTGATATAATACAAAAAAATTAATTTTAATTTTTTGGTAAATATTTTTTAATGGTAATTGAGTAAGGATCTGACTTTAAAATTACTTCAACTGGGAAATCATTAATTACATTTTTTGAAAAATCTTCGTATGAATTATCAGAAAATAAAATCAATTCATAATCAACTGTATTTGCAATTAAAAAAGATTTTTCTTCACCACTCCATTGCTCAGTATATGTATTTGATTGATTACTTAGAGATTCTTCAAAAATGAAAAATTCTTTTCCTGAAAAATTATCATAAAAATGGATATAATTTTCAATATCTGATTTAAATCTTATTGTAACAGGATTAGAGATACTTTCTATTGAAAGCACTTCTTCACTTCTTAGAGTGTAATATTCAATTAAATCAGATTTTGAAATTCTCAATTCATCTTCGAGATCTGTTTGAGAAATTTGACTATTTGAGTTAAGAGAAAAACTTAATAAAAGAACTAAAAAAAATGATGCTAATCCAACGAAAACGGATGAATTGAATAAATTTTCGCTATTAATCTTTTTAAAAAAATTAGAATTTTGATTTTGTTCATCAGGAATGAATTTTAATGATTTAGTATTTGGCTTTTGGTTTAAAAAATTATCAAGCTCAAATAATGCCTCATTGATATCAACTCCAATTTCATTAATGTATGCTTTAAAGAATAATTTTACATAAACAGGAGGAATTTCTGCAAACTTACCTCTTTCTATAGCTTGCAAATATTTCAAATCAATTTTGGTTCTTTTTGAAATATCTTTCAAATCGATGTTATTTTCGATCCTAAACTTTTTATATTTGTTGTAAAAAATCATTTTGAGTCAAGAATTTGTTTTATTTCACTTTTTAAAAATTTTTCTTCTGGGAAACCTACAATATTATTGTAACATCCGTCAATATTTTTAATGAAATATTCTTCAGCATCTTCAATGCTATATGAGCCAGCTTTATCCAGAACATCAAAATTATTTATATAATATTTAATTTTTTCTTTCTTTAATTTTCTAAAAGAAACTTTGGTACTATCAAAAATAGTGATTTGGTTATCATTATAAGTTAAAGATAAAGCACTTATGACGTAATGTGAATTACCTGATAATAATGATAAAACCTCATAAGCATCTTGATTAGAAGAAGGTTTTCCAATGATTTTATTTTCATACTCTACTATTGTATCTCCTGAAAGAACAAAATTATTTTTGTACTGTTGATGAACTGTTAATCCTTTTCTCATGGAAACATCTTTTACATAATCGATAGGATTCAATTCATTAATATTGTTCTCATCTATATCAGGAACTTTAATAATAAAATTGTATCCTAACTTTTCTAGAATTTTCTTTCGTCTTGGAGAACTAGATGCTAATATTATATCCATAAAATCATTTTTTTTTGATTAAATTTATAACAATTAAGAACAAATATGAATCAGACAGATCTAATTAAGCAAATTTATAGAAATTATCTTTCAAAAATTGTTGATGCAAAAAAATTTTTTAATAGGCCTCTAACATATACAGAAAAAATTCTTTTTTCACATCTTTCAGAAGACTTACAAGCTATACCGGAAAGAACTAAAACATTTTGCACCTTAAGCCCTGATCGTGTAGCAATGCAAGACGCAACTGCTCAAATGGCTTTATTACAGTTTATTAACGCAGGAATGCATACGACTGCTGTTCCGACTACTGTTCATTGTGATCACTTAATAACTGCTATTAAAGGAGCTGATGATGATCTTGATAATGCACTTTTAACAAACAAAGAAGTGTATGACTTTCTAAAATCTGTTTGTGCAAAATATGGAATAGGTTTTTGGAAACCTGGTGCTGGAATTATTCATCAAACTATTTTAGAAAATTATGCAGTTCCTGGAACTATGATGATAGGAACTGATTCACACACTCCAAATGCTGGTGGATTAGGAATGGTTGCGATTGGAGTTGGAGGAGCAGATGCTGTTGATGTGATGACCAACTCTCCATGGGAAGTTAATTGGCCAGGAATAATTGGAGTCAAACTTACTGGACAATTAAGTGATTGGGCATCTCCAAAAGATATTATTCTTAAACTTGCTGGTATTCTTACAGTAAAAGGAGGAACTGGAAAAATAATTGAATATTTTGGTGAAGGAACTGAAACAATTAGTTGTACTGGAAAAGCAACTATAACAAATATGGGAGCTGAGGTTGGAGCAACAACATCTATTTTCCCTTACGATAGAAAAATGTATGAATATTTAGAAGCAACAAATAGAAAAGATATTGCTGATTTAGCAGATGAAATTAAAAATACCCTTAAAGCAGATGATGATGTACATGTAAATCCTAAAAAATATTACGATGAAGTCATAGAAATTAATTTATCTGAATTGGAGCCACATATTGTTGGGCCATACAGTCCTGACTTATCAAGAAAAATCTCGGATATGCCAGATGCAGTTAAGGATAATGATTATGACGATGATTTAAAAGTTGGACTGATTGGAAGTTGCACAAATTCTTCTTATGAAGATATTGAAAAGGCTGCTCATGTAGCTAAACAAGCTCTTAATGTGGGATTAAAAGCAAAGTCAGAGTTTTATATTACTCCAGGATCCAATCAAATCAAAGCTACAATGGAAAGAGATGGATATACCAGAATCTTTGAAAAACTTGGTGGAAAAGTTTTAGCAAATGCCTGTGGGCCATGTATTGGTCAATGGAAAAGATCAGATATTAGTGATGGAGAAAAAAATACAATCATTACCTCATTTAACAGAAATTTTGCAAAGAGGAATGATGGCAATGCTGCTACAGAATCATTCGTAGCTAGCCCAGAAATTGTTACTGCACTTGCAATATCAGGTAGATTAAGTTTCAATCCTTCAAAAGATGAATTAAAACTCAGTGATGGAACTAGTTTTAACTTTAAATCACCTATTGGCTCTGAATTGCCCAAAATGGGATTTGAAAAAATTGGAAGTGATGACTTTTTAAAAGCTGAACTTCGCCCGGATACTCAGATTGTTATTGAACCAGATAGTGAACGACTACAGGTTTTAGTACCATTTGTTGAATGGAATAAAGAAGAAATGAATAATTTAAAAATTCTCTTAAAAGCAGAAGGAAAATGCACAACTGACCATGTCTCACCCGCTGGTCCTTGGTTAAAATATAGAGGCCATCTTGAAAATATTTCTCAAAATATGTATTCTGGAGCTCTAAATGCCTTTACAAAAACAAACGGTGAGGCAATAGATTTAATAAATGATAAAACTGATAATATTTATGAAGTTGCTAAAACTTATAAAGAAAATAACATTCATTGGGTTGCAGTAGCTGATGAAAATTATGGAGAAGGTTCAAGTAGAGAGCATGCAGCAATGGAACCCAGATTTATGGGTTGTAAAATTATCATAGCAAAAAGTTTTGCAAGAATTGCTCAAACCAACTTAAAGAAACAAGGTATTATTCCATTAATCTTCAAAGATAAAAGTGATTATGATAAAATTGAAGCTTATGATACAATATCTACAATCAATCTTAAAGATTTTGATAATAAAACTAACCTTAAATTAAGCTTGAACAAACTAGATGGTTCATCAAAAATTATTGAAACCCTACATACCTTTTCAAAGAATCAAATAGAATGGTTCAAAGCGGGTTCAGCTCTTAACTTAATTGCAAAAAAATCAAATTGAACATAAATGATATAAACAAAAATTGGGATTTTATAATTGGTCTAGAAATACATGTCCAATTAGACTGTGATTCCAAAATGTTTAGCAAATGCAGGTATGAATACGATAACTCACCAAATAGTTTAACCTGCCCTACTTCTTTAGGACTTCCAGGTGCACTTCCAAATATAAATAAATCAGCAATTGAATCAGCGATAATGTTTGGAAAAGCGGTTAACGGAAAAATAAGTAAAAATTTTACATTTGCTAGAAAACATTACTTTTATCCTGACCTTCCTAAAGGCTATCAAATATCGCAGTTTGATCAACCAATTATTACAGGAGGTTCAGTTCCAATTTGGTGGAATGAAAAAGAATTTAAAGTTGATCTAACTAGAGCTCATTTAGAGGAAGATGCTGGAAAGTCTTTTCATAATAATGATAACAATAAAAGTAATATAGATTATAATAGAAGTGGAGCAGCCTTAATTGAGATTGTAACAGAACCTGTGATAGTTCATCCAGAGCAAGCCAAGATTTTTATGCAACGTATCAAACAAATGGTTAATTATATAAATATTTCAAATGCTGAAATGGAAAAGGGAAAACTCAGATGTGATGCAAATATCTCTTTATCAAAAAAAGGTAGTGGAAAATTTGGAGTGAAAACAGAAATCAAAAATATTAATTCTTTCAGAAATGTTCAAAAAGCAATTGAATCTGAAATCATTCGTCAAAATGAAATTTTGAAAGATGGAAATCAAGTTCAACAAGCTACCTTAACTTGGAATAATGATAAAAATGTTGCTGAAATTATGAGAATCAAAGAAAATGCCGATGATTATAGATATTTTCCTGATCCAGATTTGCCGCCAGTAAATTTAGAAAAGTCATTTATTGAAGATGTTAAATTATTAGTACCTGTGCTACCTTTTGACTATGAGAAAAAATGGATGAAGGAATATAATTTGTCTTTAAATGAGTGCATAATTCTTTCATCTACAAAAGAAATTGCAAAATACTTTGAAAAAGTTATAAGCTTAGATGTTTCACCAAAGAAAGCTAGCGCTTGGGTCTCCACAGAACTTTTTAGGCTTTTTAATGAGACAAATTCAATATTTGACTCAACTAAGGTTAAAGCAAAAGATTTGAAAATTTTAATTCATAAAATAAAACAAAATAAAATTACCCAAAATTCAGGTAAAGAAATTTTGAGGGAATTATTTGAAACCGGAAAAAATATTAGTGAAATTTTAAAAAGCGGTGATTACGATTCTTCTGACATAAATATAGGTGAAATTATTGATAATGTACTTTCGAGTTATCAAAATGAAGTACTAAGATACAAAGATGGTGAAGAAAAATTAATTGGTTTTTTTATTGGTCAGGTAAATAAAAGAACTAAAGGAAAAGTAAGTCACGAAGTGGTTATTTATGAATTAAATAAGAAATTAAAAGATTAAAATTTTTTGCCTTCTGCCATTAAATCTTTAATTACTGAATCAATACCTCTCTTATCAATAATTTTCAAACCCTTAGCAGAAACTTTGAGCGTAACTTTCTTATTAAGTGTTTCCACCCA
>TARA_B100001175_G_scaffold52591_1_pt1 | contig 17836 bp, 10 predicted proteins | sample TARA_B100001175 | Tara Oceans TARA_B100001175
ACATCGAAAATTGAACGAAAATTATCCTTCAGAGCCTCAGAAACTGGCGAACTAATATTTCACGATGCAAGAATTCCAAAAAAACATCTTTTGTTTGAATCAAATTCCTTTAAAGCTGGATTAGAGAGTCTTAACCTAGCTAGGTATGCTGTAGCCTGGGGAGCACAAGGGATAGCCATGGAATGTTATGAAATAGCGTTAAATTATTCAAATGAAAGAATTCAATTTGGAAAAAAAATAGCATCGAATCAACTCATCCAAAAAAAATTGGTCTATATGGTCACTGAAATTACCAAATGCCAATTACTTTCATGGCGACTAGGTAAGCTAATGAATGATGGCTTAGCCACTTTCGAACAGATTTCTATGGCTAAAAGAAATAATGTTGATGTGGCTTACAATATTGCTAGATATTCAAGACAAATATTAGGCGGAATGGGAATTACAGCGGAATATCCTGTAATGAGACATCTAATGAATTTAGAGACTCTGATAACATATCAAGGTACTGATGAGATTCACACATTAATAACTGGAAGAGATATAACTGGAGTCTCCGCATTTTAAGAAATTTTATTTAATGTAATTACTATAAAACTTAAAATAATTTTCAAAAAATAGTTTTCCAATTTTTTTCATCCCATTGTAATTATAATGATTTGCTGGCTTTCCATTCCAATCGTGAGTATAGCGTGGTGTGTAGTTTTCATCATATGATTTGAGACTTCTTTCAATTAAAGTCACATTAGAAAGATTCAGACTTGTTTCTTTCATTTTATTTATGACTTTATTACTTCCCACACCAAGTAACAAAAACGGTAAATCATCTACCTTGTAATGCTCTCTAACTTTTTTAACAAGAGATGTTAAATTTTCAGCATATGTTTCAGTTGGCAGTGGTCCATGTCTATTGCCACTATCTGATTCTCCCTGAACCCACAACATTCCCACAATTTCATAGCTTCCAGGCTGTAATTTTTCAAGCTGTGAATCAACAATATCAATAAAATCTTCATACAATTTTGGTTTGTGTTCCTCCTCCTTCAATTGTGCTTTTTCTAGCGTCCAATTTGGATTCCATGCACCATAAAGAGAAGTACCGCCTTCAGATCTTTTAATAAATAAAAACTTTTCTTCTGGATATTGTTTTATTAGTTCTATTCCAAAAAACAGCTCAGGGCCGAAACATTTTTCTATTCTGAATTTCTTTTTAACATATTCCCAAGGGTCTGTCACATCTAAAACCCCATCTATAATAATAGGTTCTTTAATATTATTAGTTGTACCCTTATAATAATAACTAATATTATTTTGAGCTAATTTCAATCCTTTTTTATCTTGTTTTGTCATTTTAGAAGCATCTCCTCTACCGTCCATATTTGATTGACCAGCAAGTAAAAAGACTTTGGTTTTACTTGTATGGGAAACGTTTTCTTGAGACTGTGAATTAAAATAAACAATAGAAGTAAACAATAGTAGAAGTAACTTTTTCATTATTCAGTTTTCTTCAAATATATAAACAATTAAAACACCAAACTTTATACTATTTTGATAATTTTCCTGAATATCAAAAATATTTAGGTCCCCAACAAATAGTTAGATTTCACGCTTCTTAAATCCAAGATTAATTGATGTCTGACTTAAAATTAAATTATTAATGACTTAGTATCATTTTTTTTGTTTTAGAAAACGTTGGTGTAGTCATTTTACAAAAATACAAACCGCTTGAAAATTTAGATAAATCAAAACTCATATCATGTTTACCAGCGGGCTTGGACTCATTAACTAGACTCAATAATTTTTTACCATTTATGTTAAAAACCTCTATTTTAACCTGTGTTTCTCTAGTTAAGGTATATTCAATTTGAGTAGTCCAATTTGAAGTACCCAAATAGCGCTGGTAAAGATTAAATTCATCCGATTTTGTTAGTTCATTAATATTTAAAGTAGAGATATTAAGGAGGTCAAACATTTCTGATTTATGCCATTCTAACAATGATAATGTAGCGTCATCTAAATCGTTAATCGCTAAATTATTCCATTCGTTTGGGTCATTTAAATGATCGTAAAATTCTTCTTCACCGTCACTAGTAAGTGTATATCGATAACGACTTGAACGTACAGAATGATGATTTTCAGCTATTGGAGATGGTATATTGTCATCAGGGTTAACATTTCCATGAAGATGATTCAAAGCTACGGGAGGGCCATTCCATGTGCCGTTTATTGGATTTTCCAAAAATGGTCTAATGCTATAACCATCTAAAAGGTACCCATTACCTCCAATATTTGGGTTTTCTGGTAAAGCAGATAAATCAATTAACGTAGGATAAATATCAATAAGAGACACAGGATGAGCCACTTTTGCGCCTGCGACTGAAACTCCTGGTGCGTAAACGACTAAAGGAATACGGGTAGATTCTTCCCAAATAGTTGTTTTTGATAGGAAATTTTTTTCTCCCATATGATAACCATGATCTGAGGTAAATATTACAATGGTGTTGTCTGCATATTGGCTGTTCTCTAGACTATCTAGAATTACACCTACCTGATGGTCTACAAATGCAACACAGGCCAAATAAGATTGTACCCATTTTTTCCACCACATTTCACTACCAATATCCGTTTCTGCTGAATCCGCAAGGAATCGCGTAAGTGCGGAACTCTGATAATTATTTTCCCATAAAATAGAAGGTGTGTCATTTAAATCGTTTTCTAAATAAGGAGGTAGAATTATTGTTTCTAATGGAAACATATCAAAAAATTCTTTAGGGGCATATCGTGGTGTATGAGGACGGTTCATTCCTGCTACAATAAAAAATGGATTGTCATGAGTTTCAGTTAACTTTTCGGAGACCCATATAGATGTAATTTCGTCGGGCATTAACCCCCTATCCATTTCGCTTTCATATTGAAAACCCCAAGGTTCTTCCCAGTCTTTCATCCATCCAGTGTAATCATCAACAGTTGGAATTTCACTTAAAGGTGCGAATCCACCCCACTTACTATCTCTAATGTTTGGCGGCATAATGGAATGACCAAAAGCTTGCGGTTTTCCCCAACTATGCATTGTAGAACCATCCCATGGAAAAGGACCAAAACTAGATGGTCCACCATCCAAAGGCTGATTAAAAACACTATTATCTTCATGGCCATTATGAAAGACTTTACCGCTTCCATACAACTTAAATCCATTGTTATTGTAATGTTCCATGATAGTTATCGCATCTGTCATAATTGGAAAATTACGCCATCTATTTTGTTGTTGGTTGTGACCATAATATCCAGTTTTACTAGGATAAATTCCTGTCCAAAGACTGGCTCTAGACGGTCCGCAAATTGGCGCATTAGCATGGGCGTTTGTAAATTGCACCCCCATATCAATTAGTCTATCAATATTTGGTGTTTGAGCTTGTACATGCCCACCCATTCCCTCAACAGAATCATTTAAATCATCACAAATTATAATAATGACATTGGTCATATCATTTTGACCATAGAGGGGAATACTTATTAAGAGTGATGTGACACATGCTGATATAAACTTGATGTATTTTATTTTAATCGCATAATTTATACCCATTGAGAGTTATTTTTTCAAAAAAATAAAATCTATTGATGATCTCACTTTTTGTTCGTTTTGTTGACAGATTAATATCTAATAATTACACTTCGAAATATATTGATAAAATTTATAAATATCTTATTTTTTTCTTTTTAACTAAATTTTTATTCAAGACAATATTAGTTTTTAAATTTATTTTGTAAATTATTAATTAATTACATTGGAGAATAAATTAATCAATTTAAAAATGCAGAGTTACAGGGTTTCAATTACAGGAATTTTTTTCTTTTGGGCTTTAAGTCTAAATGCTCAGACACCTGATTATTACAGTGATATAAATTTTGAGGAAAATGGTTTAACATTATTATCTCAACTATCCTTAATTACTGCCGAAAATCAAACTGTTTTCTTTCCATATACTTCCTGGGAAACAGATGTCTGGGATGTTCTAAGAATGAGTGATATAGATGGTGAAACAAGTAATGTATTGTTGATTTATGGGCATGATAATGATGATAATGCATACACTAATGACAGAACTAGAAATTTTTTAAGCACTTGCCATTCATATGGATGCATTGGATTATGGAATAGAGAACATATTTTTGCAAAATCATTGGCAAATCCTAATTTACAATTAAGCACACCTGGTCCTGGAACAGATTTACATAACATTCGAGCAATTGATGCTGAAATGAACAGTGTTAGATCTAATAGGCTTTTTGGTGAAGGGAATGGAAATGCTAAAATAACTGAGGAAGGTAATTTTTACCCCGGCGATGAATGGAAAGGAGATGTTGCTAGAGCTTTGATGTATATGTATATTAGATATCCTAGTCAATGTGATTTATTTTCAGTCTCATATGGGGTTAGTAATTTTTCAAAAGATCTACCGGACATTTTACTTGATTGGAATGCGGAGGATCCAGTTTCAGAATTTGAACTTAAACGCAATGATATAATTTATTCATATCAAGGTAACAGAAATCCATTTGTTGATAATTATGCATTAGCATACCATATATGGGGTGGCCCAAAATTGTTAAATTTATGGGACGATTCAAAAAAAGAATTCAAAAATAAATTAAGGGATGTGAGATTTAATATTGATATTACTCCTTATGTTACTGATGGTGATATATTTGTTTTTTCAGATGAAGTAATCTCGGAAGTTGAATATAGTTTAATAGATTATAACGGAAATATTGTTGATCAAGGGACAGTTGAGCCTGTTATTGACTTTGATGAAAATTTATCTGGGGTATACACACTGGTATTTAAACAAGAAAATAGATCAAAATCATTTGAAATAATGATTGAATAATTAATGTTGTTCATTTAATACAAGGTCTCCAGTTAATTGGTTTTCTTCTACAGGGATTTGCACAGGTCCTCTTCTAGCTTTTGTACTGATAGCGATTACTTCATTTCTGACATTTTGAAATATTTGATTTACCAAAACATTTTTTTCAAGTAATTTCTCAGAAAGTACTTTAGTATATAGACTATTATCACCAGTTCCATCAGCTGCAGTTTGACCAGGCTTAGTCGAAAATGCAATTAATGAACCTTGAGGAGTTGTAATTTCGGCCAATCCCTTTCCCTTGAAGGTACCACTAGACCTGAAGATCTCAGGATCAAAAACAGATTCTAGTGGATTGTCTCTACAAGCATCTAAAATAAAAATATTGGATTGATCCTTCCTTCCCAGGGTTTTACGACTCCAATCGAGAGCATCAAGAAATCTCTGAGCGCTAACTGCTTTATATCTAAGTTCACCAGGTTTAGTTATTTTCACAGCAGTAGGCAAAAGATAATTTTCGGGCTTATTGTTAAAAGAATATTCAATACCATGACCAGCATAATAAATAAGTGCAACTTCGTAATTTTTCCTTTTTTCTTCAAAATTGTCAATAACTTGATTCATTTCCTCAAAGTTGTTAATATCAGTCTCTAAAATCACATCATCAAAGTTAATTTCTCTTAAAGTTGTCGCAATGAGTTTGGCATCATTTACTGGGTTTCTAAGTTCTTGCATTGGAGGTATAGAGTAATTTGAGTTTCCAATAACCAAAGCAATTTTTCTAATAATTTTTTGGTCGTTTTTATATAATTCAGTGTAATTTATGGTTTTGCCATCCTCCTTAAAATATGTTTTTAAACCTTCTTTTGCTCCAGTTCTCATTTTATTTTTTCCTGTAACAGGATCCATTTCTGTTGTTGTGTAAAGAACTAATGATTTTTTGATTTTACCTGTGTTGTCATAGTATTCTATTTCCTCACCGTCCTTTTGTCCTAGTTTATAACTTGATATAGATTGGAGATTTCCTGATTCATAGTAGCAATATTGTATCCCATCAACTAGATCATTCTTTATCTTTCGAGTCATTTTAATTGAACCACTCTTATATTTTTCTTCTTCATTGTAAAAGATCGAAATGGGAGATCTAGTATCAATAACTTCATCAAGATCACCTTCATACCTAATAGTTCTTTTTATTATATCTTTTTTGTAATCAAAATATTCTGTATAGTTATTTATATTTATTTGTTTGACTTTATCACCATCAAAAAGAGTAACATCGTCAAATTTTTTAACTGATTTGATATCTCCATTAAAATAAAAATCTACTCTTTCATATTTTCCATTTTCGAGATATTTTTTTTCATATTCTTTGGTAATTCCGTCCTCATAAAACCCAAATTCAATTGTTAAAAAAAGAATTGTATCATTGACATAATTAACCTCAGATTTTAAATTCCCATTTTCATAGTAATTTCTAAAAACACCATCAATATTACCTTCAACATAATTACAACGGAATTTAACTCGATTAGACCCTGAATAAAATCCAATTTCTTCACCAAATTTTTTACCATTTTTAAAGCTAACTTGGCATTTTATACCCATGCCATCTGGGTAATAAATGTATTCAACACCATTTTTTAGGCCATCATAGTATTCAGTTTCATAGCTCGGCTCACATGAGCTATAGTATTTTATTTCCTTTCCATGTTTTTTATTATCAATGTAATTAACGATATAACTAATCTTGTCTGATGGTTCTGAAACGGAGTCCTCATATTGAATGAACTCTCCTTTTAACTTGTCATCCAAGTAAAAACCTTTTGATTTTATATTTCCTGAGATATAATATTCTGTGTAATCTCCGTTTAGCAAGTCACCTTCGTAGCTTTCCTCAGCTTTTAGTTTACCATTACTGTAAAAGAGTTGTTTTATAGATTGTTTTACATTGTCAATGTAATTTACTTGTGATATTTTTTTTCCCTTAGTATCGAAAATTTGATGAAAACCTTCTTTTTTATTATTTGTGTAATTGAACTTCTCTTTAATTGCACCAAGTTCAATATATAAACTTGATTTATAATAAAAAATGTGATATCCCTCTTTATTTCCATCAATCCAAGTCATTTCTTCTTTTATCTCCCCCTTTTGAATAACCCCATTCAAATAATAAACAACATGATGACCATTGGGAAGGTTATTTTTAAAAGATTGTTCACTTTTTATTCTATTGATATCATCTTTTATATATTCAATTTCAGGATCAGTATAATCAAAATAATTAGTGACTACTCCATTTACTTTATTGCCGCTGTAAGGAATCTCCGACATAAGCTTTCCATTTTTAAAATAATATTTCGCTTTACCTTCCTTAGAATTTTTGACATATGGAATTTGGTATTTTATATTTCCATTTTCATAATAACCCTCCGTGAGTCCATCAAGATGGCCAATATTATAATTTGAAACATGTTTTTTTGCTCCTGATTCATAAAACTTTGTTATCTTTTTTAAAGAAGGATTTACAACACCTAAATTTGAAGAATCGTCAGAGAATTCTTTCAAATAAATTGTATCCTGTTTAACATTAAATCCTACCTCATTTTTAATTTGTTTACCATTTCTAAAACTTTTTTGATATTTCCCATTTCCATCTTGGTAATACCCAATTTCATTGCCGTTTAACATTCCAGCAACGTAAGACCTTTTAAATTTGACATTACCTGACTTGAAATACCCTGTTTCGAAGCCTTCAACCTCATCATTAAGTAAACTCCTTTCTAACTTTAATTCACCAGAGTCATAATATTTTTTTTCATTAATTTTTTTACCACTATTAAAGAAATTAATTTCGCTAACTAATACTCCTGACTCATTGTATCTAAACTCATCTCCAATTTGTTTACCATTTATAAAAAATTTTAGAATAGCTTTTTTGCCATTACCATGATATATACTTTGAGGACCATTTTTGATAATGGAATCTTTTTTGCCAAATGTTGAATTAAAATAGCTTATGTATGTTTTAGAAACTATAGTTCCATCCAATTTAAATAGGTTAATTAAACTTGATGTATCCAAATCAGATTTTAGGATAACTTCTTTGATAAATGAGGCGTTTAATGAATCAGTTTGTTTGAACTCTGAATCATAATAGTAGACACTTTTTGAACCATTACTCGTTAATGAATTTTGAGCTAGTAGTTGTAATGATAAAAGAAGAAAGAAAAGCTTAAAAAGTTTCATTGATACTATCTTGTGATTTTTTGTTTATATTTATTTGATCAGTACAAAACACTAATCTATGAAAAAAATTCTTTTCTTGTTTCTGTTTAGTAGTACTTTAAGCTTCAGCCAAGGTTTAATACTAACTACTCCACCACACGGGACAAACTCATGTTTTTTGTATAAATCATTTAAACTTAATTTATAAACTATCATGAAATATTTGTTATTAATGTTATTAGTCTTGTCTTCCAATTTTAGCGAGTCACAAGATTGCGAAAAAAGAATTGAAAAAATTTTTGGTGATTTAATTGATGGCATTGGGAACAACAGTATTTATCCACCAACGCTGGAATTTTCTGATGAAGAAAGATCTGTGGCAACTATGGGAGACTACACAATCACAATTGAAAGGAAAGTTATTAATCTATTTTGTGGTCAGGATAACTTTGATGATAAAATGGCTTACATAATTGGACATGAACTCGCTCACCATTATTTGAATCATTCATGGATGGCTAATACCGGTCTGGGTTACTCTTCCATTGGCAACTACATTGAAGAAAATAGCCCAATGTATTCAAAAAATCAAAGAAAATTGTCAGAAAGCCAGGCAGACCTTTATGCGGGTTTTTATGGTATGATTTCAGGTTATAATACGTTAGCAAATGCTAAACAAACATTAGAATTGGTCTACGAAGCTTACAAGCTACCAAAAGAAATTTCTGGATATCCTTCCTATGATGAAAGAATGGAAATAATTGATTCAAAAATCGAAAATGCTAATGATCTTGCTCTAATATTTGAAACGGGAAATATACTATTGCTCAATAGGAATTATAAACTTTCACAATATTGTTATGAATTTATTTTAAGACAATTTAACTCCAGAGAAATATACAATAACCTTGGTCTATCATATCTTTTGTACGGAGTTTCCATTTCTGATGAATCTATTAATAGTCTTTTGTTCCCCATAAGTTTAGACCAAACAACGAGAGCTGAGGTAAATACCACAAGGTCTGGTAGCTTCTTTGATAATCCAATTAAAATGTTTGAGATTGCTTTAAAAGAATTTAAAAAATCTCAAAACTTGGATTCAGATTATCAACCTGTAATACAAAATATGGCTGTTGCTGAGTTTTTAATTTTAGAAAATTATGAATCGAGACGTGATTTTATTAAAAACAACAACGATATTAACCCTAAATTAACGGCTGATCTTAAAGTTATTAATATGATTATTGAAGATAAACCATTTAAAAAAATTAAAAAGGCAGCCAAAAAAGGTAGTATTATTAGTGAATTAAATATTTTAAAACCTCAGAGCAAAATATCAATTCAGGATGACATACTTAGAAAACTTAACATATCTCCGAGGGATTTAATTTTTAACAATGGAAAGAGAATTGGTAATTCAAAATTAGAATCATCAGCAATTGATAATTTTCAGGTAATTGAATACAAAAACAAAAGTCTTTACATCATTAAAGTTCCTGATTCATTTTTAGATAATCAAATTTTGAGTGAAAAAGATAAAAAAGAGCTTATTCAAACTAAAAGAGGTCATTACTTGGTTTATGATGGTAATTAATCACCAGATAAGGATGACTAAAAGTAAAATAAAAAATGAATAAACTGAATATACTAAGCTATTCCACTTTGACTGGAAAAATGAAAAAAAGTTAAACCTACTATTTTGAAGAATCATTATAAGAATATTAAAAATAATCATAAAGATTATCAAATTACTCACTGCATCAGCCTTAGTAAAAACCTGAACACCCTCTAAACTTGAATCAACAAAATAACGGTTTCCAATACCTCCAAATATAGCCCCAACACCCAAAGTTACTTTAGATTCTAGTTCTTTATATTTAGGGAGTAAAAAGACCATACATGACACAAAAAACGATAAAATACCGCCCAAAAATAGTTTAAGAAACATCCATGATCCTTGCCTATCGATATTTAATATAATTTCAAACGTTTCTGTGACAAGTGGTCTTGTCACAGAGGGCGATATCTTGATAAGATCGCTCTCATCAGTATTATATGAATAATTGTAATCAACAGATGCAACATTAAACCCTTCCTTTAAATTTTCCATGGATCTGTTAAATGTGCTTTTGAATTTATGGCTGGGTCTAAGTGTAATTATAGAAGTATCAACCTTGGATATAAATTTAAATTTCAACTTCTGTTTATCATATGGGAACTTATTTAGATTCCAATTATGGTCAAATGGAGCTTCAACAAGAGAAACACTTTTTAAATTAAAATCATCGTAAAAAAGATAATCATAGTCCTCTAAAAGATAATAATTAGGCTTAACAGGAATATTAGTAGTTAAGCTATTTTCTTTTGTATAAAGTTCGAAAAACTCATTTGGTACTATATTGATTGTATCGCCATTAGTTGAAATGAATTCTTTTTCATATTTCGAGAAGGAACTTACTACTAGCTTACTATAAAACTCGTTTTGTTTCTCGTCAAGACCTTTTATATCCTTTACATCAATCGAGATATCAAAAACTATAGGCCACTTAAGACTGTCCTCTTGACTTAAAAGTTGCTCAGGGTAATAAGGTTCTCCTAGATATTTATAATCAATATCTTGAGTGTACACAAATGAGGAAAACAAAAGAAAAACGAAAGGTCTTATCAATTTTTTGATTTTAAAGTACTTCTTCGGCTTGAATTAGCTTTTCTAATAGATAAATTTTCTCCCAGCTTTTGAAAATATTTTTTTGCTTCCAATTGTGTTTCCATTAATACATCATCGTTGTTTGCAAATCCAAGTTTTTCAAAATCTTGTAAACTGCCATTAACTGCATTTGCAGAATAAATTCCTTCATCATCAACAATTAGAAAATATCCATTCATCTTAGCATCATTAAATTTACCAACGTAATAAGAATTGTCATCTTTATCACTCCATATACCATAACCATTTACTCCACTATATAAATATTGTCCCTCATAGAAGCTATATGAGTTGGACTCATTTTTATAATTGTATCGTTTGTAATTATCAGTTTGAATTACAGTTGGTGGTAATTTTTTAATATTTTCGTTTAATTCTAGAAAGAAAATTTCTTCAACAAATTCATAAAAGTCATCGTACTTGACCCAAATATAACCATCGTCTCCATAATCTCTTCCCCAACTATTTACAATTCTAAAAGCTCCACCAAATTTGTAGTCATTATATCCAACCACGCATAGAGCATGGCCTCCGTCCTCTTTTTCGGAAGATTGTGGATCCCATAAACCATCACTTCCAACTCCAGATGGATTTTCTGTAGTATATGAATACATAGAATCTACAAATTTAAAGCCTGTTATAATTGGTTTATTATCGTATAAATTTTGTTTGACAACATTTATTACAGAGCTATAAGATAAATTTTCAATTTCATAATAATACCAGTTATTTATGCTGTAGGGCATTGTATAACCAAGTGTGTTTTGAAGTTTTGAAGTTGTCCAAGTGGTTCCACAGTCAGTAAATGGGGGGTAGAAAAGTTTTTTAGCTCCAATTTTACGTAGTTTTTCAAAACCAGCTCCAAAAGGCAAACCACTATCACAGTCATTTTTTTCATTATACTGAATTGAGTATATAAAATAAGGATCAAATGAATGAACATATTTTTCCTTTGAATCTGTCATATCAAATTCAATATTGTACATTGTCGATAAAGCATAATAAAATGAAGCAAAGCCTACACAGGTACCACCCTCTTGATTAAGTACCGGAGGAACATATTTCTCAAGGCTATGTGAAAAAGGCAATGTCTCAACAAAACCTAACTTATCAGCGGGTAATTTTGTGTAAGAGGCTTTGTCCTCTGGAGTAGATAAAATCAATCCTTGACTAAAAACTTGCATTGAAACTGTAAATAGTAATAGAAAATATTTCATGACTTACTTATTTGATTAAATTTTGTTTTGAATTAAAATGAAAGCCGCCCAAAAATATGGGTTAACATACTGATCTTTAACCTTTTGTTTTGCACGCCTTAATGCTAAGTTAATGTTTTTAATTTTAATAAGTTGATTATAAAATTCAACCATTAATAGTTGTGTAATTTGGTCATCAATAGGCCAAAGAGTTGAAATAACATTTTTAGCACCTGCTCTTAAAAATGAGTTTGCCAAGTTTTCACCACCAAAAAAAGTACTATTTCCAAATCCCGTTTCGCATGCACTTAACACCACTAATTCTGTTTGGGTAAAGTTTTTCTTAATGATTTCAGAACCAAAAATAATCCCATCATTACGATAAATCTTTTGAAAATCATTTTGAAGAGTGTTTTTTGAGTTTGCTGCTAGCAATCCCCAGTTAAAGCGGTCATATTTATTTCCTTCAACAAAAAATCCATGAGTAGCCAAGTGAATAACACTCGACTTTGTATTTGAATAGAGTGCTGCCTCCGTAGAGGATTCTAAATTTGTAGTAATAGTTTGAATACCTTGATTAGATAGAAGAATATTTAATGAATTAATTTCTTTTTCAGTGTAGGGCAAGGGGTTTAATCCCGCTCTAACTTTTGAATTTGAGATATCTGAGGAGTTGCTCCCATTTGAAAAATCAGGATTACCAAACAAAAAGGCGGACTCAAAGTTTGTATGAGCATCTATTTTAAATATCGCCGAAGGGCGTTCTACATAATTAAAAGTATAGATATCAAAAAGAAACTTATTTTTTTCTGAATTCCAAAGGGCTTCTAGATTTACATTAGTAAAGAGTCCTTCATTTTTAATAAAGAGTTCGGTTATTGTTGGATCAAGCTTATCTGCTATAGGTTTAAATAATAATTTATAGGAATAAACATCTTCTAAATTATTAATAATTCGAGAGGTATAAAAATCAATCAATTTTGTCATGTCTGACTCACTAATTTTTATTATTTCGGCCTGGTCTTTTGTTATCAAATGTGCTACAAATGTAGTTTCATTTAACTTTGAGTATCTAATATATGCTTGATGTGATTGTATTTTATTTTGGAATGACTGGAGTTGAATTACTGTATTTTCCTTATATTCTGTTTTAATTTTTTGTTGAAATAGATCAAACTCATTCTTAATTAATTGTAATTGATCATAGTTTTTCTCATCGAAACGTTTATTTAAAAGGTCAAAATACATGTCTGAATTTTCTTCGCTTACGTTAAGTAACATTGTATTATATCGATCCAAATCATCTACTTTTAATTTACAATTGATAACCTCATTAATTTGTTCTGTTTCTGTAGAATAATTATAAACTTCATTTTCTATAGTGGCCATTTTAACCCCCATTTCACTCAACAAATTAATCTGATTTTCATAGCTTAATTCATTAACCATATTGATGTTTTGAAGTTCCGACTTTAATTCCAACAATTTTGAGTCAAGATATTGTGGTGTAAATTCTCCTAAATGTTTTCTATTAATGTAATATTGAGCATCAAATTCTACATTGTATGAATTATACAATGAATCTAGTTTATTCAAAAAGATAGTATTAGAATGTTTGTTGTAGGACATTTGTGTCTCTAACTTCTTCAATAATAAGTTAAACATTCCATAAAAATATTTCTTCTCTTCCAAGACTATCATTTCATTTAGCACCAGCTCAGATTCCTCATATTTAGATTCAGAAAAAAGCAGTCGCCTCTTCATATCAAGTGACTTTATTTTAATCTTCAAAAACATATCTTTGTCTAATCTCACAAATGAGGTGTTATTTTTAAGCCCCCGCTCAAGTTCATTATATAGATCTGTGTATAATTTTAGATAATATCGAGCATCTTCATATTTTTTGTCAAATAGAAAAATTTCAAAAATCTCATATATAAGTAAATGATCTCTAGTCATATCCTCATAACTCGTGATTTCTCTTGACCAATGGTAAGGATTCGCGCGTGCACTTATTAACCTCATTAAAGCTCTTTTATCATTTTTTATGTACCTATAAAATAAGCCAGACATGATTTGAAAATTATATTTATTAATTTCAGATTGATTTTCGAAAAACTTATCATAATTTTTTATCAAATAATTAGAAACCTCTACCAGTTTGTAATTAAATTTATAATCCACTGCGAGACCCATAGCAACTGTAATAGAAGGTTCAAATCCTGTAACCTGAATATTATCTATTATAAATTGATAATAAGCAAAAGCGGAATCTTTTGTATTCTGAATATTATATTGCTTTTGTAAAACTTGCAAATTCAAAATTTTGTATCGAGTTTTGTTGATTAATTTTTTATTATATAAAATTTTTATAGAATCCTTTAGGGTTACAAGTTCCTTTAAGTCAGATATTAAAATCCTTAAACTGATATCAGTGTCTGTAATATTAGCGTCAAGTTCATTGATGATAAAAGCTTTGGCCTTATTGAGAACATTTTCAGTTTCCATTGCTTTAATTTTGTAGTTTTTAATGCTGTAGACATATTGCCAAATAAGCTCTAAAGTCAAAACTAAGTTTTCATAATTAATTCTCCTTTTGTAAGAATTAAATAATGCTAATATGTCAGTATCTATTTCTTTTTCTGTCCAATTCGGGTAATAAATATGTGTAGACCTTGTCTTATACATGCTAATAAAATCGTATGGTGAAATATCCCCAGAATTATTGTTTATAATTCCATCGTAAATTAAATCATGCTTTTCCAATTCTAAGGACTGAATATCAATATCATAAATATCTGAACCATAATTTTTATTTAGACTTATCATATCATCAAGAGAAGAAAGCAAATCAGACTTGGTTCCATTCAACTTATTAAACTTATATCTAAATTGAAAAACAGCATGCCAAAAGCTCAAATCTGGCTTAGATATATTAACACCTAACCATTTCTTTTTTATATGTATACTAAATTCACTTAATACTAAATTAATATCAAAAAGCTCATCTGAAGATAAAACTGAACTGAGTTTTAAAATAGTATTAATTTGATTTTTAAGATCATAAAAACTTGTTGATGAGTATTGGTTAATATAACAAGCATTTAAAAAATAGTTTAAAGGAGAAATTAAATCATTATGGCTTTTATTTATGTACTCCAAAAAATCTACGTATTTTAAGTCATAAGTTCTAAGATTGAATAGTAAATTTCTAAAATTATAACCTTTTGGAAGAGTCTTAAGTTTACGTCCATATTTAAATGTTTTTTTGAGAGCACTAAAAACAAATGATTTCTCTAAAAACTTAGATTTTGATGCATTATAATATTTTTTAAAAATAAAATCTTGACTTATAAAATTTAATTGAGACTCATTTTCTTGATAATGTAATATCAAAGATTTTAATTCTTCATCTTTATAATTGGTATCATAAATAGACCTTATCTTATCTTTCCAATCCAATGCATCAAAAAGATTGATAGTACTTGAAAAATGGCTTAGATTTAGCCCTTTTTTTTCAACTTTAATACTTATGTCTAAATAATTTAAACAAGAGGAGTAATTAGTTTCATCAAATGCATAAATAATTGCATAATGATTCAAGAAATAAGGTAGGTAATTATCAAATCCCTTTTTAATCAAATAATTTAAGTGATTTTGGTACTTTCTAACATTAGAACTATCTTTTCTTAATTTATCTAAATCTGTAAATTTAAATTTAATTAAATTGTAGAGAGATAATCGAATAGAATCATTTTCAGAATAATGATTAAGTTCGTTTTCATTAATAATCTTTAATGTTTTCTGAACCTCAGAATAATTATAGTTGTCAAATGCATTAAAAAGATTATCAAGTGTAAAAGATTGGCAGTACAATTGACTTGATAAAATAAAAAGGAAAATTCTGTACATTAAAAATTGAAAATAAAAAAAGGTAAAATTATTGCAATAAGAAGTCTAGTGTTTTTTTATTGGTTAGTTTGAAAAATTAAATTGAATAAATTCGAAATCAATATACGTAATCAATTCAACTTTATCAATGTGTATTAAAAAATTCAAACCCTCGCTAAGATAGTTCGATTTTACTCCTCTTGGTTCCAGCATCTTAAAAGAATTAATTTTATCTCGAAAGGATGATTTTATGAGTATAAAGATCATTGATTTTCAAAAAATAAATACCCTCTTCATACGAACTTAAATCTAGAGATTTTTCTCTTGCGTTATTAAACTTAAAACTTTTAACCTTTTGTAGTAAAACATTGTACAATTCCAAATGCTTGATTCTGTTATTTTTTAAGGAAACAACAACTTTTTCATTTGCAGGGTTGGGATAGACAACTACATCATTTTTATTAAAAATAAAGTTCTCCTTGTTGAGAGTTCCTGATTCTCTGACTATAAAAAAGCCCCTGTTTATATCGCTAATAATGATATTACCACTATCAAAGTAGGGGTAAACACTCCATGCACCATTAAAACTTGTATTGTTATTTTCTGGCCGCGTGTCAAAATAACCCAACTCAGTGATATTATCAATGTCAGAGATATCTAAAACTCTCAACCCGGCTGTGTAATTGGCTTGGTAAACCAAGTTGCCCTTGACATAGAGATTATGATCTATTGCCTGACTGTCTCCACTGTATTCTGAATGAAATAATGGGTTGTCTAAATCTAATAGGTCAAATACAATTGTTCTTGTATTCATTCCAAAATTAATTTCATCATCTTCATCATTCACAAAAAAATACCTCATATCTGATGAAAACCAGCCTTGATGTGTATAAGCAGCATTGCTATAGCTAGCCTCAGAAATTTTTACGGGATCTGTCGGTATGCTAACATCAATAATAACAATTTTATCTTCATTGCTTGAAATCATAATTTCTTTACCAATATATGAGGAATCAGGACCCGCATAGGTCACTACTTGTGCATCATGTGTGTAGCCCTCGTCATTGTATTCTCCTATAGCTTCTGGGTTGACTGGGTCAGTAATGTCAATAAATATGGGACCACCACCATTGGCACTTTGACAACCAACTAAGTAAGCCATTGCATTGGTCTCATTAATAACAATATTATGGCAACTTCTAATAGTAGAACCATCCCATCCGTTTGTTAGTACCGTTTCTGCTATAAAGCTTTCTGGCGGACTCGCAACATTTCTTAAACGCGTCAAATCAAATACTTGCATGCCGTGAGCACCAACATTATCAGCCACAATAAACGCGTGATTTTCATAAACTTTAACATCTCGCCAATAATTTGAACCAGCGTTTGAATTTAAAAACCCTAGGTAGGTAGGATTTATTGGGTCTGTTATATTTAGAAAGCAAGTTTTATCTTCAAAAGTAACAATCGCATATTCGTTGTTATCTAAAGGGTCTGTCCAACCCCATATATCACTGCCATCTTTATTGCTCAAAGTGGCTTTATCAAAATGATTCATTAAATCATAATTGTTACAAGGAAACACAGCTGAGGTGCCTCCCTCACACAAAGATTGAGAAAAAATCAAACAAGGTGTAAATTGCAAAAAGATAAAAAAAAGGAATTTTTTGATGTTAAGAATGGTTTGGGATTATATTTAATATCAAATATAGTTAATTATATATATTTTAATTCCAGACGTCTATTGTTTTTCATCGGTTAGTTACAAAAAACTAAATTTATTTTTTATGCTTACTAGGATAGATTAATTTTTTAATTATTAATAATGAATTATTATTTATTTTATGTTTTTTTTAATGATATTTATTTTTATTTGTTAAATTGTTAATTATTAATTAATTACTTTCAATAAAATGAAAACAAAACTTATTTATTTAATGTCAATT
>TARA_B100001175_G_scaffold95399_1_pt1 | contig 17811 bp, 16 predicted proteins | sample TARA_B100001175 | Tara Oceans TARA_B100001175
CGCCTTCTTCGAATCCCAGTCATTTATTTGGCTGGGATTTTTTTTTGAAAATTATTATTAATCTAGGAGAGTTTTTTAAATCAAATTTATTTAGTTGATAATCACCATATATTTCAGTTATATTTAAATTTGTTTTTTTAAAATATTCACTAAAATCGTTTATTGTTAAAGTATTTACTTTTTCTGTGAAATTATATTTTTTTGATTTATCATTAAAACTAATATTCTTTTCCACATAACTTTTAGTAATCTTTCTGCTAATTTTAAATTTTATATTATTAATTATTACAATCTCATTTTCTACTAATTCTTTTTTAACTTGTTCTATATTAAAAAAATCAATTAAACCAATTCCATCATTTTTAAGATTTTTTTCCAAAGTTTTTAATATTTCTATATCTTTTTTTTTGTTTTCGTAACCAAAACTTGTGAATAAATTAAAGATAGCATCAAACTGTTTATTTAGAGTAATTGATATATCGTGTATTTTAAATTTTAGATTATTTTTTTCATGTTTTTTTGCTTCCTCAATACTGTTTTTTGAAAGATCAATTCCTAAAACTTTATAACCTTGTTTTTCCATCTCTATCGAGTGTCTTCCTTTTCCACAAGCTGCATCCAATATGTAAGAATTTTTTTTTAATTTAAGATGTTTTAAAATTGTAATTATAAACTTTTTAGCCTCTTTATAATCTCTATTTTTATATAAAATGTGATAATAGGGTGAATCAAACCAATTGTTGTATTTTTTTTTTATATCTAATTTGGAAAGTTTATTCATATACACCAAAATTAGAGTATTTTTAAAAATAATTTTAGCATATGGATAACGATTTTAAAATGATTGCCAAAACTTTTTTTGGATTTGAAAACATTCTAGCTGATGAATTATTAAAACTCGGAGCAAAAAAAATTCTGATTGGAGTTAGAAATGTTAGTTTTTATGGCGATTTAGGGTTTTTATTTAAATCAAACCTTTACTTAAGATCTGCTATTAGAATTTTAATGCCACTTAATTCTTTTCAATTAAACAGTGAAAAAGATCTGTATAGTTCTATTTTTAATTTTAATTGGGAAGATTATATCTCAGTTGAAAACACATTCATTGTCGAGTCAGTTCTCAACTCAGATTTATTTTCACATTCTCTTTTTGTCTCTCAAAGAGTAAAAGACGGAATAGTTGATAGGTTTAGAAAGTTATGCAATAAACGACCAAATGTTGATGTTGAAAATCCTGATTTTAAAATTAATATTCATATTAGTAAAAATATTTGTACAATTTCTTTAGATTCATCAGGTAAACCCCTAAATCAAAGAGGTTACCGTTCTCAAACAAATATTGCTCCAATTAATGAGGTTTTGGCTGCAGGTATTATTATGCTTAGTAATTGGGATTGTGAATCTGATTTTTTAGATCCAATGTGTGGAAGTGGTACTATATTGATTGAAGCAGCAATGTACGCAACTAATTATCCTGTAAATATTAAAAGACAAAGATTTTCTTTTATGAATTGGAAGAATTTTGACAGTGATTTATTCGAAATGATTAAAAAATCAGTTTTAAAAAAAGTTAAACCATTTAAAAATAAAATAATTGGATATGATAAAGCACCCTCTGCTATTTTAAAATGTAATCAGAATGTCCTTAACTCTGGTTTTGGTAAAATTATTGAGGTTTCTGAAGATGATTTTTTTATGACTAAAAAGAATAATGATAAGTACTTACATATATTGTTTAATCCACCTTATGGAGAAAGACTTAAAATAGATATCCAATCATTTTATAAACAAATAGGAGATACTTTAAAAACTAATTATTCCAATTCAAATGCATGGTTTATTACATCAAGTATTGAAGCTTTAAAATATGTTGGCCTAAGACCTTCAAGAAAGATTAAACTGTTTAACGGAAAATTGGAAAGCAGATTGGCTAAATATGAAATTTATAGAGGTACAAAAAAAACACATAAAATTTTAAATAAATAATTCAAATATTTAATTATTTTTTTTGAATATTGGAATTTGATAAAAAATTGAATACGAAATACCTACTCCAAAGTTATTTCCCTCTAAAACCTTATTGTATCCAGGTATATACAGATTACTAAAATTCTCTGGACTTTCTTGATTTAATAATCTGTTAAGTCTCAAGTTTATTCCCATATAAATATTATTTAAAACTTCTGCATTAAAACCTAAAACTAATTCAAACCAGCTTGCTGTTAAATTATTAAAATCATTATTTGTATTTACCAAGTTTTGATCCCAATAATTATCTGTATTGTAGATTGTGTAAGAATTTAACTTATGATTGAACTTAGAATGACCATATCTAAATCCAACATATATTTCGTTTTCTAAACCCTCTCTATTATTATATACGTTATAATTAACCCCTAACTTTAAAAATGATCCATCAGTGTCAAAATCTAAAACTTCATTTGTTACATTTTTTTCTTCATTCCCAAATTCACCAGCTATAAATAATCTGTTAGTAATTCTGTAATCACCTGTAATTACAAGCCCTTTATAATTTGGTTCTGTTAACATTCTTATTTGTTTACTTATATCCACACCAATTTTCATTCCGAATGTTGTTTTGAGAGGGACACTGTCTAAAACATTATATTCTTCTTGAGAATAAAAATTTAAACTGTTTATGATTAATATTATACTAATGAAATATTTTAACATGTATAGCTTTTTCATCTTTAACTCCTGGATTAATTATTTCTGAACTGATTATCCAGTTAATGTTATCGTTTTCAACTACTATTTGATTTACGTCATAATTAGAAATATATCCACAAGCTCTACTAACATAAATATGATTATATTGATAATTAATCAAAATATGATCATCATTTCCTGAACTTGCTATATTTTCATTAAAATTTTTTGTAAAAGAATAACTGGTTGTTTTTTCTAAATTTTTAAGTGGAATAGAAATAGAATCGGTGGTGCTAAATTGATAAGGTTCTTCATTATCAAAACCTTGAATTTTTAGATTTTCAACTTCTTTTTTTAGTCCACTTGACATGTCATAGAATCCTATAATGAGTTTTGGTGTGTCAGGAATGGATGTTAAACAAATATCATCAGGTTCACATGAACTAATAAAAAAACCAATTATAAATATTACTATATTTTTTTTCACTTAATTAATTTCTAAACTTTAAAAGTACAACATTTTCAACATGATCTGTATGAGGAAACATATCAACAGGTTGGACTTTAACAATATCATATTTTTCTTTTAATAATTCTAAATCTCTACATTGAGTAGATGGATTACAGCTTACATAAACAATTGTTTTAGTTTCTAATTTCAAAATTTCATTTAAAACTTTCTTATGCATTCCATCTCTTGGAGGATCAGTAATTATCAAATCAGGATTTCCATGTCTTGAAATGAAGTCTGAAGTAAAAATATTTTTCATATCCCCAGTCTCAAATTCAACATTATTAATGTTATTTAAGAGGGCACTCTCTTCTGCAGAACTTACAGCATCCCCTATACTTTCTATTCCGATAACTTTTTTTGCTTTTTTTGCTATAAATTGAGAAATAGTTCCCAAACCAGAGTACAGATCATAAACAATTTCATCACCCTTTAAATTAGCATATTTTTTTACAATTTCATAAAGTACAATTGTTTGGTTAATATTTGTTTGAAAGAATGATTTAGGGTAAATTTTAAAATTTAATTTACCTATTTTTTCATTTATGTATTTATTACCGTCAAACAATATTAGTTTTCTGTCATAGAGTGAATCGTTTTGTTTATCATTAATCACATATTGAAGAGATTTTATTTCAGTAAATAAACTCTTTAAATGACCTAAAAGCATATTTATTTTTTCTGAATCATTTTCATAAAATTGAATTACAATCATAAACTCATTTAAACTAGAGTTTCTAATCATCAGATTTCTTAATAATCCTTTTCTTGATCTTGAATTATAAAAAGATATGTTATTATCAATAGCAAAATTTTTTACAGCTAATCTTATTTTGTTAGAGGGTTCCGATTGAAGATGACATTTGTTTATATCAATTACTTTATCCCACATTCCAGATATATGAAATCCAACTCCTCTTTTTTCAATTTTTTTCTCAACACTGCTAATTTCAATATTTGTTAACCAACGATTTTCTGTAAATGAAAATTCTAATTTATTTCTGTAATAGTATTGTTCCTCACATTTTATTATTGGTTGAACTTCTATTTCTTGAGAAATGTTTTGAATAGCGTGTTTAATTTTTTTTTCCTTTAAATGAACCTGTGAGTTGTAAATCATATTTTGCCATTTGCATCCTCCACAAATCCCAAAATGTTCACACTTAGGATCAGTTCTTAAAGAAGAGAAGGAATGGTATTTTATAATATTCCCTAAGTAGTAATTTTTCTTTCTTCTAAATGTTTCAATGTCAACTATATCACCAGGTATACCATTTTTAACCATCAATACAATTCCATTTTCACTTTTACCAACAGATTGACCTTTGTTGGCAATATCTATTATTTCAACAGAACGAAAGGTTTTTGTTTTTTTAGACACTTTGCTAAGTTAAAATGAAAAAATCGATATTATTAATTATATTTATAATATTCCAAATATTTACGATTATGAAACTTTATTTAAAACACTATTTATCCTTTGTTCTTATAGTATTCTTTACTTTTTCTTATTCTCAAAAAAATAAAACAGATAATACTGATAATAGTTCAATATTCTCTGGACTTAAATTTAGAAGTGTAGGTCCTGCATTTATGTCTGGTAGAATTGCTGATATTGCAATCAATCCATCAAATGAAAATGAATGGTATGTCGCAGTTGGTTCAGGTGGTGTATGGAAAACTTCTAATTCAGGTACCACATGGACACCATTAACTGACGATCAATCCTTTTATTCTACAGGATCTATTACTATTGACCCAAGTAATAACAGTACTATTTGGCTTGGAACTGGAGAAAATGTAGGAGGGAGGCATGTTGGTATTGGTAAAGGAGTTTTTGTTTCTTATAATGGAGGTGAAACCTGGGAAAATAAAGGTCTTAAAAAATCAGAACATATTTCTAAAATTATAGTCAACAAAGATGACTCAAACACTATTTTAGTTGCCTCTCAAGGTCCATTATGGTCATCAGGAGGTGAAAGAGGTCTTTATAAATCAACTGATGGAGGAAATAATTGGAGATCAGTTTTAAAAGTTGATAAATGGACAGGTGTTACCGATATCATTGTTGATAACAGAGATAACAATGTTATTTATGCAGCTACTTGGCAAAGGCATAGAAATGTAGCAGCTTACATGGGAGGTGGACCTGGAACTAAGATTTATAAAAGTAATGATGGTGGGGATACATGGAAACAATTAAAGGTAGGATTGCCCAGTGGAAATTTAGGAAAAATAGGTTTGGCTATTTCTGAAATTAATCCAGATATTTTATATGCCGCAATTGAGTTAGATAGAAGAAAAGGTGCTGTTTATAGATCTAGTAATGGTGGGGAAAGTTGGAAAAAGATGTCAGATACAGTTTCTGGAGCAACAGGACCTCATTATTATCAAGAATTAGTCGCATCTCCTCATGTATTAGATAAAATTTATTTAATGGATGTTAGAGTTCAGGTTTCAGATGATGGTGGGAAAACATTTTATAGAATGAGTGAAAACGGTAAGCACTCTGATAATCACTCTATGACTTTTAAAAAGAATGATCCAAATTATTTACTTGTTGGAACAGACGGAGGTATTTACGAATCTTTTGATGATACTAAGACATGGAAGTTTATAAATAATCTTCCACTAACTCAATTTTATAAGCTTGCTGTTGATGATTCATACCCTTTTTATAATATTTATGGAGGAACACAAGACAATAACACACAAGGTGGTCCAAGTAGAACATTTAAATCACAAGGAATTACAAATAGTGACTGGTTCGTTTTGTTAGGGGGTGATGGACATCAACCTGCAACTGAACCTGGAAATCCTAATATTGTTTATGCACAATCACAGCAAGGTAATCTTCACAGAGTAGATAGGACAACTGGCGAAGCAGTATTTATAAAACCTTATTCAGGACTTAACGAACAATATGAAAGGTTTAATTGGGATTCCCCTATACTGGTTAGTTCACACGATCCAAAACGTTTATACTTTGCTTCGCAAAGAGTGTGGAGATCTGATGATAGAGGCGATAGCTGGACTGCTATTTCTAACGATTTGTCTCTAAATCAAGAAAGACTATCCTTACCAATAATGGGAAGAGTTCAGAGTTGGGATTCACCTTGGGATGTTTATGCAATGTCAACATATAATACAATTACATCACTTTCAGAATCACCATTGAATGAAAATCATATTTATGCTGGTACAGATGATGGTTTAATTCATTATACTAAAAATAACGGTAGCGAGTGGGTTACTATGTCTGTAGATAAACTACCAAATCTTCCTAAATCTTCATTTGTTAATGACATAAAAGCTGACTTACACGATGTAAACACTGTCTACGTTGCCTTAGATAATCATAAGTTTGGAGATTACAGCCCTTATTTATTTAAAAGCAAAGATGGTGGTAAGTCTTGGAAGTCTATAGTTGAAGGATTACCCAAAGAAACCTTAATATGGAGAATTGTTCAAGACCATATTGATCCTAACTTACTATTCTTAGCTACAGAATATGGACTATATTTTTCAAATAATCAAGGAGAAAAATGGATTAAATTTTCTAACGGCCTACCAACGATCTCAATAAGAGATTTAGCTATTCAAAAAAGAGAAAATGATTTAGTTTTAGCAACTTTTGGTAGAAGTTTCTATGTTCTTGATGACTATTCTCCGCTCAGAAATATAAATTCTGAAACAAGTAAAGATTATATATTATTTGAAACTAAAGAAGCGTTACAATATAATCCTGTTAGATCAGGGTCCTCAAGTCAAGGCACATCATATTTTAAATCAAAAAACCCACCATATGGTGCTATTTTTACATATAATCTACCCAAATCTTATGAAACATTAAAATCAAAAAGAAAAAAAATAGAAAATAAATTAAATAAAGAAAATAAGGATATACCTTTTCCTGGCTGGAATAATCTTGACAAAGAAAATAATGAAAATCTTCCTAGTATTATATTAGAAATAGTAGACAAAAATGGACTAATTATAGATAGAATAAATGGTAGCTCAAAAAAAGGAATTAATAGAGTGTCTTGGTCTTTGACTAAACCTATACTTTCTGTAATTAAATCAGATTCGAGATTTAGTTATCCTCGTTCAATACCTGTTAATCCTGGAACCTACGGAGTAAGATTAATGGAGTTGAAAGATGGTAAGTATGATTTAGTAGCTTCTGAAAAAAAATTCCAAGTAAAGAGAATTAGAGAAAATATTTTAAAAAATCCAATGTCTAATCAAATAGACAAATTAGTTTCAGATTTTATAGATTTTGATAAAGAATATACATTGATTTTAGATAATTATATTAAAGCAAAGAAAAAAATGTCAAAATTTGAACAAGCAATAAGGTTCGTTGATAATATAAATTCAAATTTATCATCCGAAATAAAAGACTTGGATGATAAGAAAAATATTTTAGATACTTTAATTTATGGTAATAAGTCAAAAAGAGAGATAATGGAAAAGGATAACCCTACAATTTCGGATAGAATATCAATTGCATTAAGAGGATTTTCTGGAAATTCATATGGTCCAACAAAACATCATTTAGCTAGTTTTGAAATTGCGAAGAAACAGTGGAATGAAATAAAACCTTTAATCGTTGAATTTAATAATAAGGTAGATGCTAGTATTAAAGTCTTGGAAAGTAATGGGTCTCCTATAATTATTGATTAGAGTAATAATTGACTAAAAGTTTTACTACCATATTATATGATCTGATTCCTTGTTTTTGGTTATTAGCTTTTAAAAACATATCATAAAAACCCTTAAAATAAGGTTCAAAGGGGTTTTTAAATTTTTTTAATTGATTATCAGCTATTTCCATATCCTTAATTACCCCATCATTAATTTCAATAATTAATGCGTCAAACTTTAATTTATCTATCACATATATTTCATTTAATAAATATCTTAAAGCTTGAATATTTCCGCTATATGAAATAAATTTATTTTGGGATGAAATAGCTGCCATTATTCCAATAAAGTTAGCTTCGTCCTCAGCTGAATAACCAATTTGATGTGCAATTTCATGACATATAGTGGTTGGAAGATATAATTTTGGTGTATTTGTGTTTATTTGTGCTTCTAATGTCAAAGGGTTTATGTATCCGCTAAAACCCATATAGGAAAGGGGAGTACTGAAAAATGATTTTTTTACACTAATTGTAGGTCGATTATTATTATTTGTATTTTCTTTTAACCTTTTAACAGACTCTAAAGATTCTAAAAAGAGCTTTTTATTGATTTTATATTCTAATTCTACTGGTAAAGTATCGCTTTTAGATATTTTTTTATGAACATTATTTGTTTTTTCAACAAATAGCTTAGCTGTTTTAATTAATGAGCTGAGTTCAAACTTATTTTTAATCGACAGTTTTTCATCAAGAGGAGTTCTGTGATAATTTAAACCCCATTGAAATTGAAAGAGTATATATAGCAATGCTACAGATTGAAAAACGATTTTTAAATTTTTTCTTCTTGTGTTATCTTTTTTTAAAAAACGCCACAAAATTATTGGTAGAGTTAGAATTAATATTTCTCCAAACGAGAAAGGAAGCCAACCAAAAATAAAAAGAGAAATATTTGAAGAAAAACTGTAAAATAGTGTACTGTAATAATTTTCTATTAAAATAGAATCTTGTTTGATTATTTGAATAAAAATAATAATAAACAAATAAAGAATAGAGATTTTATCTAATTTCAAAAAAGGAATAGTATTAAATTTTAACATTCCTTTTATATATTATTTCAACTCAACAATTTCTACTTCAAAGATTAGATTTGATTTTGGAGGAATCATTGATCCTCTACCAGCCTCTCCATATGCCAAATAATATGGAAGATATATAATTGCTTTATCACCAACGTCTAATAACCTTAAACCTTCCTTAAAACCCGCAATAAGAGCGTCGTCAGGGCCAACTCTACATTCAAGTGGAGTATATCCGTTAGCATTTTTTTTGTTAATATTTACTATATCATATAGTTCAGCAATTTCTAACATACTTGTGTCTAATAAAGAACCATCTTCAAAATATACTGCGTAATGTGTCATTATAGCTTTACTGGGATCTACTTTTGAACCATTACTTTCAAATGTTTTAATGTATTGTAATCCAGAATTTGTAGAAATAGATACTGATTTTTTCTGTTCATGTTCTGTTTTCTTTCCAAGTTTAGTGTTTTCTAATAATGCTAATTTTTCTTCTTTATTAATTCTGTCTTCTTCAAAATGATTTGAAAATATTTTTGATGCTTTAAATTTTTTCGCCTCTTTTCCTATTCTGATTATTGAGACATTTTTAATAGTATCATTCTGTTCAATAGAATCAATCACTTCAATACCATTAATAACTTTTCCAAAAACAGAATGAACACCATTTAACCATGGTGTTTCTTTGTGAGTTATAAAAAATTGACTTCCATTTGTATTTGGGCCAGAATTAGCCATTGATAAAATCCCAGGTCCATCATGAATTAAATTTTCATTAAATTCATCTTTGAATTTATACCCTGGATCTCCTGTTCCCGTTCCTAAAGGGCATCCTCCTTGAATCATAAAATTATCTATTACTCTATGAAATACTAATCCGTCATAATATTTTTTTTTATCAAATTCTGGACTGACCTCTTTGTTTTTTCCTTCACTTAGTGAGATAAAATTTGCAACCGTGACTGGAGTTTCTTTGTAATTAAGATTTATTATCATATCCCCTTTATTTGTTTTTATTTCAGCATATAAGCCTTCATTTAAATCTGGATGAGAGCTTACACAAGAGGATATCGATAGGGTTGTTATTAATAAGTATATTATATTTTTCATTTAGTTATTTGTTAATTCTTGTTTATATTGACGGATTACTTTTTTAAATTTATTTATTGTTTCTTCAATTGGTCCTTTATCAATTCCCCCTGCTGCATTAGTATGCCCTCCTCCGTTGAAATGATTATTAGCAAATTTGTTACAGGAGAAATCTCCTTGAGATCTAAAAGAAATTTTTATTTTGTTTTCCACTTCGAAATCTTCAATGAAAATAACACTAAATTTTATATTTTTAAGAGAAAGACCGTAATTTACTATACCTTCAGAATCTCCTTTTTTAAAATCAAATTCCTTTAAATCTTTTCTCTTTAAATACATGTAAGCTGTATTTAATTCTTTTATTTGTTTTAAATTGCTGAGAGCACAACCCAATACTTTTAATTTGCTTTGTGAGGCATCGTTATAAACTTTATTGTAAATTTCACTTTGATCAACTCCATTTTTAATTAGATCGGCTACAATTTCATGAGTGCGTGATGTGACATTAGAATATTGAAATGAGCCAGTGTCTGTCATTATACCCAGATATAAACACGAAGCAATTTTAGAATTTATCAATTCTTTGTAGCCCAATTGTGTAATTATTTCATATAGTAACTCACAAGTGGAACCTATGTCTGGTTTGGAGAAAATTAAATCTGCATAATCATTTGGATTTTGATGATGATCAATCATAATAATTTTTGAAGAGGATGATTTAACTAGATTTCCTAATTCTCCAATTCGATTTAAATCATTAAAGTCTAAAGTGAAGATTAAATCTGAATTATTGATTATTTTAGAGCATTTTTCTTCATCAAATTCATAGTATATTATTTCTTCAAAACCTGGACTCCATTTTAAAAAATAAGGAGGTTGATTTGGACTTAATACATTGACTGTATGCCCCATGTTTTTTAAAAGATGCATTAAAGCCAGGCTACTCCCAATGGCGTCTCCATCTGGGCTAGTATGTGGAACAATTACTACTTTTTTTTTATCGGAAATTAAGCCTTTTAAAATGGAAGTGTTTTTATTTTTCATAATTTGCTAAGATAATCATTCCTGTTTGATGTTTTGACTTAATTTATATGCTCATTTTTGTACATTTGACATTAAATATCCAATCTATTGAAAGTTAATTTATTTAAATTAGAAAAAAATAAACGTTTTACTTATAATCCAAGATATTATAAAGACAAATCTGTAGATAATATATACGATTTTGAATCAGTTTATTCAAAGAATAGAACTTCAACTAGTTCAGCCGATATATCCTCTCGATGGAAAGAAGCTAGGATTATGCACAGAAATAGATCTAATAGTAGTTTTTCTAAAGTAATTATTGTTATTGTTTTATTATTGGTTTTGGTTTTTTTATTTATTATAGATTTTGATCTTTCAATATTTCTTTAATGAGCAGTTTAATTAAATTACTTCCTGAAAATGTTGCTAATCAAATTGCTGCAGGTGAGGTAGTTCAAAGACCTTCTTCCGTGGTAAAAGAACTTTTAGAGAACTCTGTTGATTGCGGATCTAAAAACATCAAATTAATAATAAAACATGCAGGTAAAACACTTATTCAAGTTATTGATGATGGATTGGGTATGAATAAAGACGATTTGAGTCTGTGTTATGTAAGACATGCAACCTCAAAAATTAGAAAACCAAAAGATTTATTTGATTTAAAAACAATGGGTTTTAGAGGCGAGGCTTTATCTAGTATAGCTTCTGTTTCTCATTTATCAATTACCTCAAATCAAATTTCAGATAAGAATTTAGGCAATGAGATTAAATTAGAGGGGGGAAAAATAATTTCGAAAGGCGAGGTTTTATGCAAAAAAGGAACTTCAATTTCTGTTAAAAATTTGTTTTTTAATATTCCTGCTAGAAGAAATTTTTTAAAATCAGATAATGTTGAATTAAGACATATTATTGATGAATTTCATAGGGTTGCTTTAATAAATCACAATACTAATTTTATATTTATCAACAATGAAAATGAAATTTTCAACTTAAAAAAATCTATTTTTAAAGAAAGAATTGTTAGAATTTTCGGAAAATCAACTAAGGAAAAACTTGTTCCTATCAATGAATTAACTGAAATTGCTAATATTGAAGGGTTTATCATTAAACCTGAATATTCTAGGAAAACAAAGACCTCTCAATTCTTTTTTGTAAACAATAGATTTGTTAAAAATAGCCATTTGCACCACGCTGTTAGGTCAGCTTACGAGGGTATGATAGTTGAAAATCATCAACCATCTTATTATTTACAATTTAGTGTTCCAAAAGATTCAATAGATGTAAATATTCATCCGAATAAAACAGAAATAAAGTTTGATAATGATCAGTCCATATATGCGATACTTAAGTCTGCAATTAAGCATAGTTTAGGTCAATTTAACATTTCTCCCTCAATAGATTTTGATAATAGTGTTAATTTAAATACCCCTTACAATTACAAGAATAAAAAAGCAACTATTCCCAATATTGACTTTAATAAATCATATAACCCCTTTGATATTAGTATAGATTCAACTCAGAATATTGATTTAAATCCTGAGACTTCAATTGAAAAAGAATCTTTATTTCAAAATATTTTTGCTGAAAACGATAGTCAAACTTCTTTTTCTGCTTTTCAGTTTGATAATTCATATATAATTACAAAGATTAGTTCAGGCATGGTAATAATAGATCAAAAAAGAGCACATCAAAGAATTCTTTATGAAAAATTTTTGTCTGAGCTGTCTTTTGATAATAATGTTTCTCAAGCATTAATATTTCCTGTAAAATTAGATTTAAATACTACAGAAATTAGATTTCTTATGGAAGCTAAAACTTCATTAATTCATTTGGGTTTTAACTTTAGTAAGTTTACAAAAAATCAAGTAGAGGTTTCTTCAATTCACCCTGTTTTTTCAGAGAATCAAATACATGATATTTTTCAGACCCTTATTAATAATCAAATGTCAGATTATAAAAATAATAGTGATAGTTTGAACGATTACATTTCAAAAGTATTAGCTAAATGTTCTGCTATTAAAACCGGAGATAATCTAGATATTGCTCAACAAGAATCTTTGGTTAATGATTTGTTTGCGTGTAAAGAAGCGAATATTTCTCCTTTTAATAAATTGATTTTTAAAGTAATTTCTTTGGAATCGATTAAAAAGATGTTTTTTAAATGAGAACTATCCCTGAAACCATCAAGCAATTACTGATCGTCAATATTTTGTTTTTTATTGGTTCTGGTTTTTTGGGAGATATAGCTAACGATCTATTGGCTCTCCATTATTTTAAAAATGATAGGTTCATTTTTACTCAATTCCTTACTCACATGTTTATGCATGGGAATTTTTATCATATTCTTTTTAATATGTTTGCTCTTTGGATGTTTGGCTCTCCCTTAGTTCAAATGTGGGGCTCAAAAAAGTTTTTATTTTTTTATTTTTCCGCAGGTTTTGGAGCTGCTGCATTACAATTGTTAGTTTATCATTTAGAAATTCAATCCGTATACTACGCCCTAGAGGTAAATAATTTTACTTTTAACTCTTTTAAGCAAATATTGATAGAGGGATCATACAATACTTCTATTTTGCAATTTGTTGACGAGGAAAGTATTAACTCGGCATATTCCGCTTATAATTCCTCTTTAGTTGGTGCTTCTGGTGCTATATATGGAGTTTTAGTGGCTTTTGCTTTTTCATTTCCTAATTCAGAACTGATGCTTCTATTCCCACCGATTCCTATTAAAGCAAAATTTTTAGTTCCAGGTTTAATCCTAATGGATCTGTTTTTCGGTTTTTCATCATTTTCACTTGGCCCAATTGCTCATTTTGCACATGTGGGCGGAGCATTGACTGGGTTCATAATGGTGTGGTATTGGAAAAGAAATCAATTTAATAACAACAGATGGAATTAATAAATAGTTTAAAATATAAATATGATAATTTAAATATTTTAAGTCAAATTATAGTTTGGATGATTATCTGTTTTATAGTTCCTTTCATTTTAAATACATTTTTGTTTTTATTTAATATAAGCCCTTATTCTATAATTGATTTATTTCAAGTATCTCCGTCAATTTCGGAATTATTTTTTAAGCCATGGTCATTGATAACATATGGCTTTTTTCATGCTGATTTATGGCACCTATTGGGTAATATGATAATTCTTTACTTCAGTGGAAGAGTTGTTTTGGATCTATTTGGAAAAGAAAAATTTCTTAAAATATTTTTAATTGGATTATTGTTTGGATCTTTAACTTACTTAATTAGTTATAATCTATTTCCTGTCTTTAAGGGTCTAAAACCACCTATGATTGGTGCTTCTGCAGGAGCGATGGCTGTTTTTGTTTTTTTAGCAGCCTACATGCCCCATTATAGTTTTAGATTAGTGCTTTTTGATGTTAAGATTCTATATATCGCGATATTTTTTATAATAGTAGATGTAATTCAAATTCCATTTGGAAACTCAGGCGGTCATTTAGCTCATTTAGGGGGAGCTGCATGGGGATATTTTTATAATTCACAATTATCTAAAGGAAAAGATAGTGGAGATTGGTTAATCAATTTTATAAACTATTTAAAATATTTTTTCAATAAAAAAACTAAAGTTAGAAAAGTTTACAAAAAGAAAAATTATAAAAAAAATTCTAATCAATCAATAGATCAAAAAAAAATAGACTTAATATTAGATAAAATAAGTAAGTCTGGCTATGATAGTTTAACTAAAAGTGAAAAAGAAACTCTTTTTAAAGCTGGAGAAAATTGAGTTTTCTTAAATACAGCATTAGTTTTTTTTACAGAATGTTGTTTTTGATCAACATATTAAACTCTGTGTTGATATTAGTTTGTTTTATTTTAAGTAACTACCATCATTCAATTTTCTCGATAATTTCATTTCTCACTTTTTTATTTCCTGTATTATTTGTTATAAACCTATGTTTTTTTTTCTATTGGGCTTTAAAAATTGATTTGAGGGTTTTATTGCCTGTTTTAACTATGTTATTTTTATTTTATAATTCAGTTTCTTTATATAAAATAGGGGCTGAGGCAGAAATAAAGAAAGAAGGATTTGAGGTAATGAGTTTTAATTCAAGGTTATTTAATCATTACAACTGGATTGATAGGGACAGCGTACCTTATCAAATAAAGAAATTTTTCATTAGTGAAATGCCTGAAGTTTTGTCCATCCAAGAATACCACGGGGATTATGAGCAATTGCTTAGTAGTTACAGGAATAAACATATTTATTTCTCTGGTGACAATGTAGGTTTATCTATTTATACCAATAATTATATTGTTAATAGGGGGGTGGTAGAGTTTGATGGTGGAATTAATAATGCAATTTTTATAGACATAATTGAGAAAAAGGATACAATTAGGGTGTATAATGCCCATTTTGAGTCTTTTAAGGTAGATGTTAATAGTTTAAATACAGATTTGACAACAATTAAAAATGTTATAGATAAAATCAAATACTCTTACATAGCTCAAAAAAAACAATTAGACAGCTTGCTAAATCATGTTTCAAGATCTCCTTATAAATCGATATTGACAGTTGATTTAAATAATACAGAGCATTCTTATATTTATAAAAAAATAATAGAAAAATTTGATGATGTATTTAAATTAAAAGGAAATGGTTTTGGCTCTACATATGAGTTTAAATTTTTGCCAATTAGAATAGATTATGTTTTTATTTCACCATCCATTTATGCTAAAAGTTTTTATATTTTTGATGAAAATTTGTCTGATCATAAACCTATTAGTGCATTTTTAGATATCTAATCTAAAGGTTAATATAAATATAAATAAATTACTGGAATAGAGTACTTTATATTTTAAAAAAACTAAAACAACATCCGCCGTATTCTCTAGTTTCTATGTGGTTTTGAATATTTTTTAAATTAGTTTTTTTGGAATGTTCAATAATTATCAAGCCCCCTTCATTCAATATTTCTTTTTCAATTATTAATTCAATTATTTTTTCATAACTAACGTCTTCAAAACTGTATGGTGGGTCAGCAAATATTATATCATAGTTTGTAGTATTTCTTTTTAAAAATTTATAAACATCTGATTTAATAATTTTCAAATTAAATGACAAATTATTTGAAATACTTTTTATAAAATTTATACACTTTCCATTTAAATCTACACAAGTTATATTTTTTGTTCCTCTTGAGAAAAATTCATAGCTTATGTTTCCTGTCCCTGAAAATAAATCAAGTATTGAAATTTTTGAAAGATCATAATCATTAGAAATAATATTGAATAAAGCCTCTTTAGATTGATCAGTTGTCGGCCTAACAGGTAAGTTTTTGGGGGCTTGAATTTTTCTTCCTTTATTTATCCCCGATATAATTCTCATAAAATTAAATAATCAATTTCGGAATAGTTTTTTATATTTTGAACTTTAGTTTTTTCTTTTTGAAAAAAATCAATTATTTCTATATTATTTATAAATTTCTCTATTAATCTGTAAGTATTATTTTCAAATTCAATATTTCCAATCAATGAAAGTTTAGTCTTGATATTGTCAATTTTATTTTGTTCGAAGCAAAAAAGTAAAAAATACAAGATATCTTCTTTATTATTTACATCAAAACTATTAAAGTAAATGAGGTTTTTGTTTTTTAAAATTAAAATCTGAAAGTAATCAGATTGAATATTAGCATAAACAGATATTTCCTTTACAGAGTTGTATTTAATTATTTTTTTTATTAAAACAGTGGAATAATGATAGTAGTTAAATGATCCAAACCTATCAATTAGATAATTGTTTACATTAACATAAGGAAGAAATACATTTACCGCTTCTATTTCGTCTATGGAATCATTGGCAGCAAAATCATTTTCTAATAATTTAGAATTGAATTTTAAATATTCTAAGCTCAATTTTTCGTCAAAAAGATTTTTAGGAACTAATGAGGAAAGTTTATTACAAACAATAAGTTTAATATTTATTATTTCTGAATTATCTATTTTAAATTTATTAAAAATTAAATCTAATTTTTCTGGAAGATTTTTAGGTTCAATTTTTTCTACGAAATCATTGTGAATATATTTAATAATATTTCCAATCTGATCAGATAAAATAACAGAAACAGCACTAGAGCTGAGTTTTATTATAAGTTTAGTACTTGCAGATATTTTAGTTTCTTGCGATTGCGTCATAGGTTGTTGGCCAATTTCCATTGGTACTAACTTCTGTAAGCGACCCTAACACGATATCTGGGCCATTAACACCATCAACAGACATTAATCCTTTTTCTTGCTTTAAAAGATCTTTATTTTGATCAAACAAAACGACATCTTTTGAAACTCTAACTTCAAATACTGGAACATTATATCCATTTTTATCAATAACATCAGATTTTATTTTAAAAATTTCATCAACCCCTTCAATAGGAACTTTAGACATATTTTTATATCTATCTGAATTTCCAAATAAAGAATCTTTAACAGAGGCAAAACCAAGTGTATCAATAACTACAACTTCTCTTAACATATCAATTCTAAAAGTACGGTCATATTCTAAAAAACTCGAATCTCTTTTTTGAATTAATGTGTATTGAGCAGTGTCAATAAATTTTATTAAACCTTCAAAATTATCTGAATAAATACCGTTTACACTTTTATAAGCTATTTGAGCGTTACGAATATCTTTTAGCTTATCAATGACTTTTAAATATCTCTCATTTTTAACTTTATTAAACTCAATAGGTCCATTAATTGATCCGTAAACTTTCCAAGCGAAAAAGATAATAAGCAACCAAAGAATTACCTTAATAATTCTCATGTATTTT
>TARA_B100001175_G_scaffold108591_1_pt1 | contig 17765 bp, 16 predicted proteins | sample TARA_B100001175 | Tara Oceans TARA_B100001175
CATATGATTATTTGGATAACATATAATGTAATTGTAAAGTAAATTAATTGGCAGATAATATCTAGTGTGGTTGAAATAAAGGGGGCTGATGCAATTGCTGGATCAATGTTTATTTTGTTAAACAGTAACGGTAATATGCTGCCAACAATTGCAGCTACAATGATATTACCTAGTAATGATACAGAGACAATGGCTGAAAATGTGATTGAATAGTTATATAAAAATAGGTTAATTATTAATAATAAACTACTAATAATACTACCTATACATAAGCTCACATAAAGTTCATGAAATAATATGCTCCATGTTTTACTTTCTTTAATGGTACCCGTTGCTAACCCCCGTACAATAATAGCAGAAGATTGGTTACCTACATTTCCACTTAATCCCATAATTAAGGGAATAAAACTTAGTGATAATGCTATTGGGAATAAACTAGAGTTAAATTTTGTAGAATATGAGTTAATAATTTCAGAAGCAATAACACCTCCAAAAATAGCAATGATTAACCATGGTATTCGGTATAATATTGTTTTTGGAATACTAATTGATAGGGGGTTATGTTTGGTTTGAGAACTTGTTCCAGATAACTTGTAAATATCTTCTGTTGCTTCTTCTACTACTACATCAACGATATCATCAATGGTTATAGCTCCTAATAAATGATCTGTTTCATCAACGACTGGTATAACTGACATATCATATTTTTGAAATAATTTAGCTACTTCTTCTTGATCAGAATGGTGATCAATTGATATATGATGTTCATGCCTTAATGTTTTTACTTTTTCTTTGTTTGAACAAAATACTAAATCTCTTAATGTGGTATAACCTATTAATTTGTTTTTGGTCGAGGTAATAAAAATATAAAATGATAGTTCTGATTCAGGCGGATCTTTTTTTTTGATTAAGTTTAAGGCCTCAGATACCACTAAATTTTCTGGAATAGATAAATAATTAGATGTCATTAATGATCCTGCTGAATGTTCTTCATAGGATAACAAGGTTTGGATATCTGATTTTTCTTTTTCAGGTAATGCATTAATAATTTTTTGAGCTTTTAATTTATTGGTTTCGGATAATTCTTCTAATAGGTCTGCCGCATCGTCTGGATCCATTTCTTCGATATATTTAGCGGCAATATCTATTTTAAATTTTGAAATAATATTGATTTGTTCTTCTATATCTAGTTCTTCTAATACATCAGCGGCTATTTCTGGGTTTAATTTTTTAAAAAAAGTTTCTTTTTCTTCTGGTGTTAAATTTACTAAACTTTCTGCAATATCGGCTTCATGGAATTGTTTGAAAAAGACAATGTATTGTTTTTGTGATCCTGAATGAATTAAATTTTTTAACAGTTCTGTGAGTTTCTTTTGGTCAATATTTGGTTCTGTCATGAGCTTACCCTAACAAATATAAATTTATTACGTCAAATTATTTCTTTCTTTTAAATTTAGTTAAACCATTTTATTATATAATTAAGTTTTCAAATAGGGAGTTTAATATGTTTCGTAAAATTATTTTGATGTTTCTTTTGAGTGTTAGTAGTCTGCATGCATTTAATTTTGATGCGGTTGTACCGTTTAATGGGAGTAGCGTACCTGCTGGTACGTTTTATCAGCAACTGCCTTTTGTTCAACAAGATATTAGTTTGTTAGTTGGCTTTTCTGCTATTGTACCGGGTCGTAAGACTGAGGAATTAGATACAGATTTAAAATTAGGATTGCGTACAGAGCTTCCTCTTTTAGGTATGAGTGATATTTATTTTACTTTTGATAATCATGGTGGGGTTATTAGGGAAGGTCATAAAAATAGTGATTTTTATACCAAATCATTATCATTAGCTAAAACATGGACTTATCCTTTTACGGATCGTATGGAACTAGGTATTCAAGCGGTTCTTGGTCAAGCATTAGCTAATGGAGAATATCATATTGTTGTACTTCCAGAAATTTATCCTGTTCTAAAACTTAAGATTAATTTATTTTAAGTAAATTTTATTGTGTAATTTCAAAGCTCCATGTTTGCTAACAACATGGAGCTTTTTTTATGCTTTTTTATAACTTAAAGATGGTTTGTGGTTAGTTATAATTGTATAGGATGAGGGTATTATCTTTTTTTTTGAGTAACCTAGCGACGGTATTGGTTATTTAAAAGGGGGTTGATGAACTAAAATATAGTGTTGAATCTTTATTGGGGTCTATGCGTAGCCCAACGGTATAGACTAGCTTGCTGGATCCTATATAGTAGTTTGTTAAATATTCTATTCCACTTAATATCGATTGAGAATAGTAAGGGATATGTTCGATGAATACATTTATATAACTCGTATCAATATAGGTATTGAATTGGTAAAAAGATTTATTAATAGATTTTAATTTATAGGTATAATCGATACCCCAGCTTGTATCTGTTATCGAGTCATATTGTTTTAATACGCCTCTTTTATTCAGTGTTACTGTTTTTTTATAATTATTATGGATCGTTAATGATAGTTCTGATGTGTCAGCATAATAATGTGATTTACTTAATAACGAAAATGAATTTTGGTTGTTAAAACGTTTATCAATAGCCAATGTTGTTTCGGCTAATCCTTTTTTGATGTTAACTTGCATTCCTGTTTGTATTGTATCAAAGGTGGTTGTAATATTGGCATTAATGGATTGTAAGTTATTTATTTGAGAAAGATATATAGGTGCAGATGCTGATAATGTTTGTTCATCTAATATTTTATTGTATTGTATTGTTACCGGTTGAAGAATGGTTGTTTGAATGGTTAAGCTTGGTAAATAGATGGAATTGTTATTAGTCAGGGCTATCATACTATAATTGATAATTCCTAGCTTATCTTCGCCTATAAATACGCCTCCTAATACAACGTTGTTATTTACTGTTAATAATAAAGGTACCCTAAGGTAGGGTGTTAATGTTTTGAGATTTTTTAGGTGTAAGTCATTTTTATCATAAATTTTATAATCTAGTAATTTATAAAGATTGGTTTGATTTGGTTTTGTAACATTTTCTTGTTTTGGTAAGGTTGTTGATGATGTTGTTATGGAATTTTGGTTTAGTGTCATTGATTTTGAATCTAGACTTACATAGGTTATATCGTTATTTTGAACTGAAGCTTTTGTCATAAAACTTGGTCCATTTATTTTTTCAATAGTTTTATTGGTGATGTTTTGTCGATAAATTTGAAATCGTTTTTTATAATTTGCTGTGAAATAAAGCCAGTCTTTTGCTATAAATGGGTTTTTTTCAATGTAATGCGTTGCTATTAATGGGGTTAAGGTTGTGTAATTATTTTCTAAGGTATAAATGTTTGATGATCCTTCAGCTTCTTTTGCTGTTACGATTATCCCTTTGTTAGTTGATTGTAGGGCTGTTATATAAAGTGGATGAGAAGCAAGGATGGTTTTTGTATTGGCTTGGATTAGTTTTGTTTCGTGTTTTCCAGGTATTTGTTTTGCATATATGATCTCATGATTATCATTAACCATGAATGCTGTTAAGGTATCATTTGTTTTCTTTTTTAAAACTTTGGTTTTAAGATTGTAACTTAGTATGGATACTGTTTTTCCATATCCTCGCATAAATATATTAGGAAATTCTTTTTTATACTCAGTTAATCCAATGTATAAGATATTATCTTGTAATACGAGAGGGTTTTGAATAGGGGCTGCGTAAAATATTTTTAATAAAGTTTCTTCTTTTGTTTTATTATCAATGGCTACAAGGTGGTATGATGTATGTGGTGTGTAGGGATTACTATCATTTGTAATTGTTTTAATTGTATAGATGGTGTTAGTGTCACTTACGAGAGATGTTATATGGCTTCCTCGGCTTATTGCGTTTGTTGGTAATATCCATGTTTTTGATTGTTCTTTTAAGTCTAATGTTAAGTCTTGGTAAAGGTCTTTAAATGATTTTGGATAGATATTTTTGTTATCAATTCCATATTTTGGGAATAATAGTAAGGGATTAAATGCAAATTTTTTTGCATAATTGTTGATAAAGGTTGTGATTGATTGTTCGGAATAGGTGTTTGCTAAATATTGAATGAAGTTACCTCCATATATATACCATTGTCCCATGGGAAAATCACTTGTACTTAGGTTTGATTGTGTGAAGGACATGAGTTTGTTTTCTTTGGCTTTTGTTAGTAAAATTGCGTCATGATATCCTGTGTTTAGACGGCCTTGATAGGGTGTTATTTGGGATTCTTGATATACAGCTAATCCTTCAGTCATCATAATTGGTAAGGAAAGGTGTGGGTTCCAGTTTCCAATGATTGGCTTAATTATTTTTGATATTCCTTTGGCATTATGAGCATGATAATTATGAAATTGTTCATGAACAGTAACACCTTCTAACCAATTATAATCAAATGTTTCTCCGATTAATGATCCTGGTGCTGGTGTAAATACGGATATTTTATTAGTCATTTGTAGCGAATAACCATTGCTCGTCATGCCTAAGTCTTGCAGTGTAATATATAATTTATAAGGGGATTCAAGTCCTGATAATGTTTGTACTTTTTTTCGATGTTTTTCTAAATAATAGGCTGTTTCAATAGCCAGTTGTTTATGGGTAGCTGGATAGTAAACTTTTGCGTAGTTTGTTTCTAGTAATTTCCAGTTTGTTGCCATAATAGAGCTTGTTATGAAATAAAGAAAAGTTAGTATAGAAATAATGCTTGGTTGTTTCATGAATGTATTATAAGCTAAATGTTTTTATTTTTCTTCATTAAACTATTTTGTTTTATGAGCAATAAATTTTTTGAAATTTTTTGGTGTTTAAAATCGATAATTAAGTATTGAAAAAAATAATTATAGATAGGGAAGGGTTATTATGATTGATTTAATTTTAAAAAAACCACAGTCATTAAAAAATGATTTGTTATCAGGTATCACCGTTGCTTTAGCGTTGGTTCCAGAGGCAATTGCCTTTTCTTTTGTTGCTTATGTTGATCCTACGGTTGGTTTATATGCTGCGTTTATGATGGGGTTGATTACCGCTATTTTTGGGGGGCGTCCTGGCATGATATCAGGAGCAACGGGTGCGGTTGCTGTTATTTTTGCTCCTTTGGTGATTCAACAAACAGCCTTGCATGGAGCGGCTGTGGCTCTTCAATATTTGTTTTTAGCGGTTATTGTTATGGGAATTATTCAATTAATTTTTGGACTTTTAAAATGGGGTAAATTTATTCGTTTAGTGCCTCATCCTGTTATGTTGGGTTTTGTTAATGGGTTAGCTATTATTATTTTTAAAGCTCAATTTTCGCAGTTTTATGTGGGATCAGGTGATGCTAGGCAATTATTAGAATGGGTTCCATTATTAGTTATGGGCGGTTTAATTGTTGTTACTATGGTTACCTGTCATTTTTTACCTAAGTTAACGAAAGTAGTGCCTGCTACTCTTGTTGCTATTTTAACGGTAACGGGTTTATCATTTCTTTTGAAGTCATTTGGTTTTGAAATTCATACTGTTTTAGATTTTATTCGAACTATGGATCCTACTAAAACAACTATTGCGGCTTCGTTACCTTCATTTCAGTTACCTATGATATCCTTTGAAGCATTAAAAATTGTTTTTCCTTATGCTTTTTTAGCGGCTTTTGTGGGGTTAATTGAATCGTTAATGACATTAGTCTTAATTGATGAATTAACCGATACAAAGGGGAGTGGAAACCAAGAAAGTATGGCTCAGGGTTTAGCTAATCTTGTAAATGGCTTTTTTGGTGGGATGGGTGGTTGTGCGATGATTGGTCAGAGTATGATTAATATTCGTGCGGGAGGCCGAAGTCGTGTTTCTGGTATTGCAGCTGCACTTAGTTTATTAGTTTGTTTTTTGTTTGGGGCACCGTTTATTGAAGCTATACCACTAGCTGCTTTGGTTGGTGTTATGTTTATGGTATCGATTGCTACGTTTGAGTGGTCTAGTTTTCGTATTATGAATGATATTCCTAAATCAGATGCTTTTATTATTGTTTTAGTGTCTGCTATTACGGTAATCGTTGATTTAGCGGTTGCGGTATTTTTAGGTGTGATTGTAGCGGCTCTTGTTTTTGCTTGGGAACAAGGAAAGGTGATTCGTTATGAAAAATCTAAACATCAGGATGGAAATGATAATTATGTGTTACATGGTAATATCTTTTTTGGTTCTGCTCAAACCTTTAAAGAATTGTTTGATATTTCTCAGGATTCAGCTTTAGTTTATATTGATTTTAAAGAGGCTAAAATGGTTGATCATTCAGCTATTGAAGCGGTTCAAAATATTACAGCTCGTTATAAAGAACAAAATAAAGAGGTTTTGTTAGTTAATTTAAGTACTAGTTGTTCACGGATGTTGGGCGTTTGAAGCTGTTTTTTTGATGTAAGTTTTATATTTTTAGTTATAAAAAAATATGGCTTTATTATCAATTACATACTTTTAATTGTTATGATTATTAAATCTTTTGGATTTTTTTATTTACAAAGTTTTGAATAAACATCAGCTAGACCAGCTATCCAACTCGATTCTTCTAAAAACCCTTTCATATTATTATTTTTAATTTTTGTTTCTGCTCTTCTTTTTGTGTTACTAATACCATTAACAAGTTCAATGCAATAGTTAGCTATGAATTTATCTGCTTGTTGTTTGTTTGTTATACCGGACCCATAGATATTAAAACAAAGTGAGATATATGTAATTAAGATTATTATTTTTTTCATTGATAAAACTTCCTATAATATTTTTTATTAATTGTAACATAGTTTACATGTATATTTTTTTTAATTTTTTATTTTTTTTAATTATAAGAAATACCAATCATAAAAAAGGCAGTTAATAATGTTAGCAATTATAATGATTGCTTAGCATAATCGGTGGTTTATGTAACCCTAGATATAATTATTTTGTACAAGATGTTAGTATTTTGAACTAAGAGAAATTATTTTTTGTAAATTATGCCGCACTTATTACCAATAATCTTAGGTTGGAGGTTATTTTCAGTGCAAAATTCCATGTATGCTTGATAAGCTCCATCCCATGTTTCCCCATTTAATACATCATCAACAATAATTACCCCACCTTTGATAGTGGCATCATAAATTTTTGGAAGTACATTTTTAGTAGGAAGATACAAATCAACATCTAACAATGACACTTTTATTGGGCTTATGTCACTAAATTTAAATTTTGAACAATCTGTTTGGATAGCTTTAATAAAATCAAATTTAGAAAAATTTCGTTTCCAGACATTAAAAGAATTGTAATTAAATCCTCTTAAATCTTTTAATTTCTTACCCCTTTCTTTTACCTCAAAAATCAAATCATTTTCAACAAAGGAGTCGAATGTATCAATAGCAAAGTACTGATTTTTATTTTCAATTTTTTGATTCTTAATGTGCTGAGCAATAAAACGAGTTGTCATTCCTCTTGCAACACCAATTTCACAAATACAGCCATCTAAATCTTTAAGTCTTTCAATTTCATTAATAAGAAAGGTTAATTGTATTGGTTCAATACAAAATGGATAATTTGGTTTACCTAATTTTGTATATCTAAAAGCAATTTTTTTTATTAAATTTTTAATAAATTTCATTTTTAACCATTCTTAAATTATACTTTCTAAGTATTATTCCCATTCAATAGTAGATGGGGGTTTTGATGAAATATCATATACAACACGATTAATCTTGGGTACTTCATTAATGATTCGTGATGAAACTTTTTCTAATATTTCATAGGGTAGGTGAGTCCAATTGGCTGTCATTGCATCATCTGAGTTTACAGCACGGATAGCACAGACGTTAGAGTATGTTCGTTTGTCGCCTTGGACACCAACGGATTTAATTGGTAATAATACGGCAAATACTTGCCATAATTTTCTGTATAATCCAGCTGATTTTATTTCTTCCATTAAAATAGCATCAGCTAATTGAAGTGTTTCAACACGTTCTTTATTAACTTCTCCAATAATACGGATTGCTAAACCAGGTCCTGGAAAAGGATGACGGAATACCAATTCTTCTGGTAAACCTAATTGGATACCAACTTGTCTGACTTCATCTTTAAATAACATTCGTAATGGTTCAATAATTTTAAAATCGATATCTTCTGGTAAGCCACCTACATTATGATGCGATTTAATTGTTACAGCTGTTTTTGAAATATCACCGACAGCCGATTCAATAACGTCAGGGTATAAAGTTCCTTGCGCTAAATAGGTGTAATCACCGGATAATTTTTTACTTTCTTCTTCAAAGACTCGGATAAATTCTTCTCCAATTTTTTTCCGTTTTTCTTCTGGATCAGTTACTCCTGCTACTTTTGTATGAAAACGGTCGACAGCATCAATATAAATTAAATCAATATTAAACTCATTTTCAAATAATTGTTTGATTTTGCTACCTTCATTTTTTCTCATAAACCCTTGATCAATAAACATGCAGGTTAATCGTCGTCCAATCGCTTTTTTTAATAAGGCAGCTACAGTTGTTGAATCAACACCTCCTGATAAGGCACATAATACTTTGTCGTGTTTTACTTCTTTATTGATATCGTTAATAGCGGTTTTGATAAATGATATTGGTGTCCAGTTTTGTTCACAGCGACATACTGTCAACATAAAATTATCTAAAATTTCTTTTCCTTTATGTGTATGAGATACTTCTGGATGAAATTGTACTCCATAAATCTTTTTTTCTGGCCAACACATGGCTGCAATACTACAGGTTTCTGTATGACCAATACGTTGAAAATTGTCAGGCATACGAATAACACTATCGCCATGACTCATCCATATGCTCATTTCTAACCATAGGCCTTGAAATAGATTAAAATTATTATCAATGTATAAATTGGCATGACCGTATTCTTTTGATTTTCCTTCTGTAATTTCACCCCCAAAATGTTTTGCAATTAATTGCATTCCATAACAAATTCCAAAAATGGGGATGTTACTTGTAAAAATTCTTTCATCACATGTAGGAGCATCTTTTTCAAAGACAGAGTTTGGTCCTCCGGATAAAATAATTCCTTTGACTTGTTTTTTAGTTAATTCTGCTAATGTAACGGTATGAGGTAATACTTCGCAATATACTTTTGATTCTCTTACTTTTCTCGCTATGATTTTGGTGTATTGTGATCCAAAATCTATTATGGCAATCATTATCTTTTATACATCCCAAGTTCTTGAGCTTGTTGATAAATTTTTCCTTCTGTCATTAAAGCTGGTGCTACAATTACTTCGATATTATGCATTTCTGCTATGGTTCTTACCCCTAATGTTGCAAAACAGGTAATCATGGCTCCGTATAAGTTTTGTGATCCATCATCAGAGTTTGATGGTCCTAGTAAAATTTGTTCTAAGTTTGCAATGGAACCTACTTTGATTCTTGCACCTCTTGGTAAAACACTATTGGGTGTTGCCATTCCCCAATGATAGCCTCGTCCGGGTGCTTCATTACTTTTTGCAAATGGAGATCCTATCATTACTGCGTCAGCTCCACAGGCTAATGCTTTACAAATATCACCTGAATTTACAATGCCACCGTCAGCTATGACAGGGACATAGGTACCTGTTTCATTATAATAATGTTGTCTTGCGGCTGCTGCTTTTGTAATAGCGGTTGCCATTGGAACCCCTATACCTAAGACACCTCGTGTCGTGCAAGCAGCTCCAGGGCCTATTCCAACAAAAACGCCTTGAATGCCTGTTCGCATTAACTCTAGTGTTACTTGATAGGTTGTTGTATTTCCTACCATGACTGGGATGCTCATGGATTTAATAAATTCTTTGATATCAAGTCCATTACCACCATCTTTCGATTGAAAATTATTAGATACTACTGTTGATTGAATAACAAATACATCCGCATTAGCTTTTTCTGCTATTGGACCTAACTCTGCGGCTCGTTGTGGTGTTGATGATACTATGGCTGGAATATTTTGATCTTTAATTTCTTTAATTCGTTGTTCTACAAGTTCTTTTTTGATATCATTGTTTTGATATATTTTTTGCATCAAGGTTACATAATCTTTTTTTTCTACACTAGCGATTTCATCTAAAATTTTACTAGGGTCTTCATAACGTGTTTGAATTCCTTCTAAATTTAATACACCAGCCCCACCACATTTTCCTATAATTCCGGCTGTTTGAGGTGATACTACGGAATCCATAGCGGATGCAAAAATTGGCATTTTTAATTTTATGCCAGCAATTTCAGTTGATACATCAACCAGTTCAGGATCGATTGTAATATCAGAAGGCACAAGCGCAACTTCATTTAATCCATATGCTCTTGTAAGTTGTTTTTCTAGGTTTTTTTCCACTTTATAAAGCCCTTTATTTTTTATTAAGTGTATATAGTATCAAACTCAGAATCCATGCGTCAACTTGGTTATTAGTTTAAAATATGAGATAATTTTTTTTTATGATTGGCTCTTTATTAAAATATCTTAAATCTTACTTTTTGTATGGGCTTATTATTATAGTCCCTGTAGCGGCTACAATTTTTATTGTGTATCTAGCATTTCAGCTTCTTATTACGCCTTTTAATCAACTTTTTAGTGCAAAAATTTCTCCACTTGTTGGTTTTTTTATTTCTATTTTTGTTATTGTTGGAATAGGTTTTATTTCTAGAAATGTTATTGGACAACTTGTGTTAGATTTTTTTGAAGTTTTAATTTCAAAAATTCCTCTTATTAATCGTATTTATGATTCCTCAAAACATCTTATTGATGTTTTTTCATCTCAAAAAAGACAGGAAATGAAACCTGTTTTAGTTGAATATCCAAAAGATGGGATGTGGGTTATTGGCTTTTTGACGTTTACTTCGTTAGAAACTTTAGGTGCTTCTGAACAATCTTTTTATGATAAAATATCTGTTTTTATTCCTACCACACCGAATCCTACGTCTGGTTATGTTGTGTTTGTTGATAAAGATAAAATTAAACCGCTTGATGTTGGATTTGAAGAAGCTATTAAAACCTTAGTTTCAGCTGGTGTGATTTCTCCTAAATAAATATTTTTATTTGTTTTTATTGAAAGAAATTCCCCTTATTTCTTCATCTTTTTTTAAATTTGAAATACTTTCTATTATGCAGTTAAGCCCAAATTCGATTTTATCAGCTCTTCCTTCTTCTTGTAAAAATGCTTCGAATACTATAGCAGAGCTGTAATTTATTCGAATCCATGGGGATATCCCTAGATTATATATAGATCCTTTGTTATCAGATACATATTTTAGTATATGACGGGGAGTAATATTTTTTACATCACACAATTTAATATTGATTGGTGCTAAGTCTGTATTTCTTGAAAAATCTTCGAATGGAGAATAGGTGATTAGGGATTTACCTTCTATGTTATGATTGAATTTTTTAATTAATCTAAAAAAATTTTCATCTTCTAGATGAATGTTTTTTCTAGGTAAATCATTGGTATTTCCTCTAATCATTTTTCCTATAAAGGTTCTTTCATTTGGTTGTAGCTGTTTTTTAGGTATTCTAGTAAGCAATGGGGTTATTAGTCTTGATAAATGCATTTTTTAGTTTTTTACCTTTTATTATTCTACATTATTATATTGATTGAGCGATTTTTAATTTCTGAAATTATATTTTACTTCCTTTTTTTTTAAAATATCAATTTATTTTATGATAGTTTATTTTGTATTACTTTGTTTGCTTTAGTTAAGCTATTAGATTTTGTTTATTATTTCTTTTCTTTTTGTTGTTCTCATATTAGAATTTATTTTAATCTTTTTTGCGCCTGTAGCTCAGCTGGATAGAGCGTCGGACTTCGAATCCGCAGGTCGGGGGTTCGAATCCCTCCGGGCGCACCATGTCAAAGCATCCCAAAATTGCTCACAATACTATAATCGCGGCAGCCTCACACTTTGCAGTGTAGCGTCTTGCACGATTCTGGTACTGTGAGTAATTTATGAACGCTTTGACGGTTTTAATTATTTTTTTATGTTTTTTGGTTATAATAGTTAAATGGGAAAGAAAATAAAAAAACAAGATACTATGCCATCTTTGACGATTCAAGGTAAACGACAGATTATTGCTGGTGCAATTAAGATCTTAGGGAAAAATCATGTTGAATCATGGGTTATTTCAAAAAATATACCGTCCTTAACTTACTTTGAAGAACATGTCCGAAAATTTGGGCCTCGTTATTTTCGTGAATTATTTAATCTTTCCAAAAATCAGTAAAAAGTGTAGCCTATTTTTAATAATTATTAGTAGAAGGACGTTAATATGGCTATTTTAAAAGATTCGGTTGTGTCTATTCATTATACCTTACGTGATGAAAAAGGTGATGTTATGGATTCATCTCAAGGGGCTAATCCCTTACAGTTTTTGTTTGGGCGAGGTGTTGTTATTAAAGGTTTAGAAAATGCTTTGGCGGACAAAGCTGTTGGTGATTCGTTTAATGTTAAAATTCCACCTGAAGATGCCTATGGTTTAGAAGTAATGGAAAATATTCAAACGGTTCCGATATCTCAGTTTCAAGAAAAAGATAAGTTAGCTGTTGGTACTCGATTTCAACTGAATGATGGTGCTGTAGCTGAAGTAACAAAAATAGAGAATGAGATGGTTAGTTTGGATTTTAATCATCCTTTAGCAGGAAAAACATTAGATTTTGATGTATCTGTTGAAGCGGTTCGTGATGCTAGCCCAGAAGAATTAGAGCAAGGACATGTTCAAGAAAAAGAAGGTAGTTGTGGCTGTCCAGATCCTGACTGTAATTAAAGTTTTTGTTTTTAAAAACAATAACTAGATAAAGTTTTAAATAAAAGGCAATAATAAAAAAAACGATTATGTTAACAAAACAAGAATTTAATGAATCAAAAATACTAAGAAAAAATAAAGTTTGTACAGGTGCTGTTATTTGGGATTGGATACCGCCTGTCTTTTTCAATATGATTATTTCCCTATTCTAGGGGGAATTAGTATCACCATTTAGTAAGTATTGTGTGATTGAATTCTAAATTTTAATTTACTTTAGATAATTTGATAAGAATATCGTTATTTTGTATTTTTTTCTTTGTCACATTAAAAATATAATAACAATAAATTAAAGCTTTATAGCTTAAATAAAAAATTAAGGAGAATGAATAAGATGCGTTTAGGTAAAATATTGTGCGGTGCTTTAGCAATACAAGGAGTTTATACTGAACCCTTAAATAGAGTAGAGGTTGATTCAAAGGGTAATACTGTTAATTCTGAACAAGAGGCTTTTAAAGCTGATCAACCATCTAGAGTAGAGGTTGATTCAAAGGGTAATACTTTTAATTTTGAACAAAAGGCTTTCAAAGCTGATCGTTCATCTTCTAAAAAAGATGATGACGAATATTTTACTTTTCTTGCCCGTGTTTTACATGTTGAGAAAGACGTTTTAACACGTCACGTTAATGAGTTTAAAGAAAAATCAATGGTACGATCTTTAATAAATCCAATTAAAAAATTGAACAAATTCCAAAATCATCCTATTTTTTCCGGTTTTTCTACAAGTTCTGGTATAGATACTCTTATAGATATATTTTTGACTGAATTGAGTTCTAAAGTGAATTTTGATAATCCTAAAGAACCAGAATATGTTAAACAGGCTCGCAGTCTGGGTTTTCATACTTTAGGATATGAGCTTCCTAATAGTTATGCTTTACGTATACTTAAGTCTAAATTTAATGAAAATCAAGAAACTAAGGAGGTAGTTGTTGACGTGCTTAAACACTTTTTTCTGAACTAAAACAATAATATGATATTTTTGGTTAATATTGCTGTAAAAAGTTAATCGATGGATAAATTTTTTCTTTAAAAATGCTTTGTTTTTGTTTTAATTAGGTTTTTTTTGTAAAAAAAAAGTAATTTTTAGAGAAAATCTTTGTTTGTGTAAAAAATCTTATTATGTATAATGTAGGTATGGGTGTTTTAGATTTGGATAAACAAAAGCCTGCTCAATCTATCTGGACATCATCTACGCAAGTATATGACTTTTTTTCTATTTTTTTAGAAAGACAAGTAATTAATGTTGCTCATCTTGATTTAAGTTTTATTCCTATTGATTATTTTGATCAGCTTTTACATTGTCGTCATTCTGAGGATGGGCAAGGATATCTTAATTTGTTAATGATGTTATTTACAGAATTTTATCAAGAAAAAGTTACAGGTCAACATAAAATTAGACTTCCTGAAGAAAAGTATCAGTTGATGTCAGCTCAATTTCTGATTTATGTTCAGTGTGAATTGTTGCGTCGTGATAAAGTTATTAGTTATTTAAATGAAGAAAATTTGTTTAATCCTAATGTTAAAACTATTTTTATTGTTGATAATGCAGATGGTATGAGCGATTTGCAAACTCAAATTCAAAATACACAAATTTTGTTACGAGAATTTAGACCTACTTAATTTTTTTTAAAATAAATATTTTTTGGATTTGTAGGGTTTTCCATATAGTAAATCGGTATCTGGATCGGTTAGATCATCATCCATTGGAATACTAAAATTACTGTTTCGTTTAGGTGGTTTACTGCTTTGATGATTGGTATATTCTGATACTATTTTTTGGTCTAAAAAGCGTGTGATATTTGAGAATTGCATTCCAGAAAATTTGTAGTGATTGGATGTGGATAAATCTAAATTTGGTTTCATAATATATAATTCTTTTTCAGCTCGAGTTAAAGCAACATATAATAAACGACGTTCTTCTTCTATTTGCTCAATATCACCTAACGATTGAAAGGAGGGGATGTAACCATCAATAGCCGATAAAATGAATACGGTATGCCATTCTAATCCTTTGGATGAATGAATGGTTGATAAACATAACTTTTCATCTTCTCTATCAACGGCATCGGATCCTGCTTGAGTTGTATTAGGGGGATCTAAACTTAGTTCGGTTAACATGGTGTCTAATGTTTTAAATCGGTCAATAATGGTAACGAGTGAATCTATATCGCTTTGTCGTTTATGAAAATCATCGTATTTTAATTTAAATAATGGGTTATATAAGGTTAATGCTCTATCTAATATTAAGGATGGTTTTAATGTTTTTGTTGTTGGATCGGCAACTAATTTTAATAAGGTTAGTAAATCACTCGCATATTTTTTTGTTTTATGATTACTAATAATGCTTTCTAGTTGATGAAGATTAGCGGGGATAGCAGATGTTATTTTTTTAGCTGCTGCAGCACCACAGCCATCAAGTAATAATAAAAGTCGTGTCCATGATATTAAATCCAATGGATTATAAATAATCTGGCAATAGCTTAATACATCTTTAATGTGAGAGGTTTCAACAAATTTAAAGCCTCCCATTTTCTGAAAGGGTAAATTATGGGCTTTTAATTCTAATTCTAGATCATTGGAGTGCCAGCCTGAGCGTATTAATACTGCAATTTTTGATAAAGGAATATCTTTTTCTCTTAATTCTAAGATTTTTTTGCAAATAAATTTGGATTGTTCGTTATCGTTTACTGTTTCAATAATTTCTGGTTTAACATCACTTTCATTTTCAGAGAATAATGTTTTACTAAAATGATGTGTTGCGTTGGCAATCATGGCATTGGTTAAGTCTAAGATAGGTTGGGTAGAACGATAATTTTGTTCTAACTTAACAATGGTTGTATTGGGAAAATGATCTGGAAATTTAATAATATTTTGAAAGTGTGCTCCACGAAACGAATAAATACTTTGGGCATCATCTCCCACAACAGTAATGTTATTATGTGTTTCATTTAAGATACTTTTTACTAATCGTGCTTGGATTGAATTAGTATCTTGGTATTCATCTACTAAAATGTATTGATAATAGGCTTTAAATCGTTGTTGTATATCTGGGTTTTGAGTAACGCATTCTAAAAAGCGTATTAATAAATCATCATAATCCATAACTTGCATTAATTTTTTTTGGTGATGATATTCTGTTTCTATTAGTTTAATTTCATCTGTAAAATCTAAAAATTGTGGATAATCGCTCATCACAATTTTGTCGATAGGGGTGCTAGTATTAGTGGATTTTGAAAATAAGGATGCTAAGGTTCCTTTTTTAGGAAATCGTTTGTCTGTTGAGGATAAGCCTTTATCTTTACGAATAGTTTTAATTAAATCTTCGGAATCACCTCGATCTAAAATGGTAAAGTTGGGTTCGAAACCGATATGTTGAGCGTATTGTCTTAATGCGGTATTAGCAAATCCATGAAAGGTTCCTCCGGAAATGTTGTCACAACGATGATCTAAGATTAACGATGCTCGCTTTAACATTTCTTCGGCTGCTTTTCGGGTAAAGGTTAATAATAAAATTTGTTCAGCTGGAATACCTTTATCAACTAAATTGGCAACTCGGTAGACAAGTGTTTTCGTTTTTCCAGACCCTGCACCTGCAATAATTAGTAGGGGACCTTCTCCAAAAAAAGCAGCCTGTTGTTGGGCATCATTGAGTTCATTTTTAATTGTTTCTTGAATAGACATGTAACGTTATAGTATACAAACATTTTTTCTATTTAGCGACGTTGTTTTGATTAAATTTTAATTAGATTTTTAGAATTTGGTATTAAATCAACTTTTTTTGTTTATTTTGTCTAATTTAGGGGTATTTTATTACTATAAATGTGTGTGGGGGATTTGTTATGAGTGGTTTTAATAATATTAGATCAGGATATACACAGTTGCAGGCAAGAGTTCGAGGTGTACAAACAAGGGCAAAGAAAGTTTTACAACAGAAAAGGCTAACCAAAGAGTTTAAGGCAGCAGAAAACGTCAGTCACGCTGCTAAACAAGACTTGGATGTTGCTCAAAAACTAGTTGTTCAGACATTAAATCAATTGTTAGGTGAGACACAATCTGCCTATAAAGAAGAGGCAAAACTCTCGAGGTCCGATGTCATAAAAATACTGGATGAATTAACGGACGAAACGCTAAGTCCTACTGATTTAAAAAAAGCGCTTGTCTCTAATGACTATGATGACGCTATTATAAAAGAAGCTATTAATAATGACATGGTGGATGAGCGCGCTCTGACAGTATGTAAAAATGTAATACAAGCTGAACTCATTCAATCCGAACTTAAAAGTTTACAAAGCCACGAGAATGTAACTGGGGAATCAACTATTGCAGATCAATACAATGTGTTGATGGAAAATGAAAAGTTTATAATTGAGGGTAAAGACACTTCAAGGTCACTTATGATGGGTTTACCCGCTGAAAAAAAAGGCGTTGAAGTGGCAAAAGACAAAAATAACTTGAACCTAGCAAAATGTTTGTCTAAGGAACTTGAACTTGCACAATTTGATGCAACAAAGCTACAAAATCTGATAAAAGAAGATGGTCATCTAGATAAGATGTTAGAGAAAGCAACTCTTACGACTACAGATGCCGAAACAAAAACGAAAATTGCTGATGCTTTAAGTACGGCTTTACAGACATGTAAGAGGACACTCGAAGATCAAGGTAAAAAAGATCTTGCACTCAGTGTAGGCAAAGCTATCCGTAAGGTTGTGTATGATTCTGGTTTAAAACCTCGTAAAGCTCTTCCTCCTTCTATGCCTCCTCCTAGACCTTCTTCTGCTTCTTCTACTTCTTCTAGTGACAAACTGTTTGACCAAAGACAGATAGCCCAACTAGGTATAAAAGATGTAAGCAGGGATATAGCCTAACAGGACGTAAACACTCTAATTACCTCATCTAATTATGATCATAATATAACTTGGTAATTTCTTGACTATGTTTTGATTTTTGAATAAATAGAACTATGCAGGGTTAAATTAAACTATAATTAA
>TARA_B100001175_G_scaffold21103_1_pt1 | contig 17736 bp, 16 predicted proteins | sample TARA_B100001175 | Tara Oceans TARA_B100001175
CCAATTTGCAGTGCCAAAATTTTGTTTTTGTTTTACGAGATCGATTTTCCATATATTTGGTGTTCGAATACCAGGGCTGCTTTCACCTGAAGGTATTATAATCGAATTGCCCCATTTGACGGCCGTAGTTGTAACATGACTGCCAGTCACTACTGGGTCTAACGCATTTGGAGCAGTTGCGCTGCGGAAGCTTTCCTCAAATTTGTCGAATTGGCGCCATTTACCTGTAATGGTGTTATAAATTAAGACATCTCGACTGAATCCGATGTGGTTATCTTGAATCTTTTGTTTCTCAATATTCAATGTAGCGGCAGCTTGAGTGTTTCCAGCTTTATTAGCGGCGGTAATTTGAGAATCAAGGCTTTCGAGTGTAATAAATCTTTGTCCATTTGCTCCTCCGAAAATCAATAGACTGTTTGAGCCAACGGCAGCAGCAGTACCAGCCATAACGCATCTTGCTTGTGTATCGCCCGTGGGTTTTATGTCTTCAAGTTTTGTCCAGCTATCAGTCTTTGGATTAAATTTGTGGGCGTCATTAAGCATATGCCACTCTCCAGAATTGTCCTTCATACGGCCACTAAAGATAAAGAAACAGTCTGCGGAGCCATCGCTTTGACTGGCAGATACCAAGTGTGTTCTTTTTTTGCCATCCCAAGGAGTTTTCTTTTGCCACTTGAAATCTTCTGTTCCACGCTTTGATAAGTCGAGAGACCAAAAATTTTTAGTTGCCCCTTCGCCGCTATCACCGCCTGCTATAAAAATAGTATTACCAATTAGAGCACCTGCAGCTGCCGTAGTTTTTTTTGGAAGGCTAGGATAAGTTGTGTCTAGAGTGATTGATCCTTTTTTGTAAGAGATCGCAAAGACTTTATCTGAAAGATGTAAGGTTGCGTTATATCTTTTGGATGATTCATCCTTTACATTTTCCTTCCATTCTCCACCAATACATATGATACCATTCTTGGTGGGAATGGAAACGCCGTAACCGATTTTTTGTGGTAATGTAGTTGGTGATTCATCGATAGTATATTCTGTGCCGTTTCTCGTGATGATATAAATCTTATCGTGATAGACTTTAGGTGAGTTGTAACCTTCAGCTGTTATTCTCCAGGGCTCACCTTTTGGGAAATTAGCTCCGCCGGCTACGATGAGCACATTGTTGTGAACACCGGTGAATGGACCAGCTACACCCAACTTATCAGGAACCCCTGGTAAGGCTTTCCAACTTAGTTTGTTTTCATTCGCAAGAAGGGAAGCGCTGCTTAGCATGATTAAGAAAACAATTTGAAGGAATTTATTCATAGTTAGTTTCGATTGAGTGAAAAAACATCATGTGTGCCTTGATTAAGCAAGGCGAGTATAAAGGGGAAATGTATAAAAAAGGTTAGATCTTAACTTTGAACTTTTCCCCTTTTTTAATGGATTCGGCGAAACCGGCCATGATCTGTGGGATCTGTTCTAAATCTTTAAGACTGACGACTTCTACTGGTGAATGCATGTACCGATTAGGCAGGCTGATGAGTCCACTAGGAATGCCCCCGCGAGTCCAAAAAATAGCATCAGTATCAGTGCCGCTAGTTCCCGAGATGGCTTCATGTTGCAAGTTGATTTTTAGCTTTTTTGCTACCTGTTCAATTCGTTTGATTACCTCTGGGTGGTTGCAGTTGCCATGAGTAACAGTGGGACCATGGCTAACTTTAATATCTCCATGTTGCCGCTTGTCAACTGTTGGGTAGTCTGTGGCATGGGTAACATCCATTACTAGTGCTACTTCAGGGTGAAGCGAGTAAGCGATTTGTCTGGCACCAAAAAGGCCAACTTCCTCCATAGTATTGGCGACTGCACAGACTTCAACATTGAGTTTAGTCTTACTGTTTTTTAGCAAGCGAAGTGTTTCGGCTACTGCCCAAGTGCCAACTCTATTATCAAATGCACGAGCTATTACTAGATCATCCCTTAGAATTTCGAATTTATCGTTGAGGGTAATGGGATCTCCGACGCGAATCACCTTCTCTGCTGCCTTGCGAGAACTTACCCCTATGTCCACAAATAAATCCTGCATCTGAGGGGAGGCTTTAGCAGAACTATCACCCTTCATTAAGTGGGGAGCTACACTGCCAACAACGCCTTTTACAGGTCCTTTGCGAGTGTGGATTGTTAGCCTTTGAGCTTTAGTTATTGCTGGATTGGTGCCGCCTAGTTTGCGAACGTAAACATAACCTTTGTCGTCGATATAATTGACTGTCATGCCAATTTCGTCTGCATGGCCAGCAAGCATGAGGCGAGGCCCCCCTCCTTTGTTGAGAACGGCAACGCAGTTGCCATAAGAATCAGAGTAGGTTTCGTCCGCGAATTGATCGACATAATCAAGCCAAACTCTAAGGCCGCGTGATTCGTGTCCGGATGGGCTTGGTGTGTTGACAAGTGTCTCTAGGAATTGTAGCGAATCTTTATTCATCTGCCCCTGATTACGGGTGAGGGTTGTTTGCTTTTCAAGGCCTATTTCTTCCCAAGAGCTCTCTTATTTAAATTTGGTGTTAGCTTTTTGTTTTAATGAAATTAGTTTTCAGCTGCTAAAAAATAAAAATATAATAATTATATTTTTCTTGTCAGGCTATTTGAATTCAAGAATGTTTTATTTTTATTTATCAAAATGAAGAACCGAAGTCGTGCTTTTACATTAATAGAGTTACTTGTGGTTATAGCAATCATAGCTATTTTGGCTGGTATGTTACTTCCAGCTTTAGCTAAAGCAAAAGCTAAAGGGCAAGAGGTGTTTTGTCTAAATCAACTCAAACAACTTTCACTTGCTGCTAAACTTTATTCTGGGGATAACGATGATAGATATGCTTGGACTTTTTCTCTTATTGGTAATCAACAAAATCGCAGATCTTGGTTTAATTATCTTTATGACTATCAGGAAACAAAGGCGACACTTCGTTGTCCAAGTAAAGGTTATGAGCGAAAAGAGACTCTTTACGACATTGAGAGAACTACAAATAATTATGCAGCCAATTTTCAGCTTGGGGGTTGTGATTGGCCTGGCACTTGGGAGTTTGCGTCTCTTAAAGAAAGTGACGTCCGTAGCCCTTCAACAGTAGTTTATAAAACCGACGGAGGGACTTTGCCTAAAAACACTTCCGACCCAATGCAGGCTGTAACCACTAAATCCCCAGAGAAAGCTGGCTGTTGGATTGTCCAGGATCCAGCTAGTTACACCCCATGTACTTGTGCCATGAATCCTGGTGATCCAAATTGGGGTGGTCCACATTTACGGCATAGTACCAAGAGCAATGTTAGTTTTACTGATGGTCATGCTGAGGCATTGAAGGCTTCAAGATGGTATTGGGCTAAAACGCCATGGCTTGACCCTAAAAGAGGTGGGTGAAAAGCGTTTTTCGCTTGAGGGTGGCCAAGGTAGTATGGATGCTTTTGTTGTGAGCGAAAAACGGGAGACGCCACAGTCAATTCAACATCGTAAAGGGATTGAGCAGATTGCTGCTCTAACTGCCTACGATTATTCAATGGCAAAATTGCTTGATGCAGCAGGTGTGCATTTATTGTTGGTTGGGGATTCCTTAGGTATGGTGATACTTGGTTATCCCGACACGACGCAAGTTACACTTGATGAGATGGAGCATCATGTCCGTGCTGTTGCGAGGGCAAACCCCCGTGGATTAATCATAGCGGATTTACCTTTTAAATCTTATGAAACTCCAAAACAAGCTGTGTTGTCTGCTAAACGCTTGATTGACGCTGGCGCAGAGGGGGTCAAGGCTGAAGGGGGACAAAAAATATTGCCTCAGGTTGAGTCAATTATCTCAGCAGGAATTTCCTTTCTTGGTCATATTGGCATGTTGCCTCAAAATGTTGTTGAGGAAGGAGGGTATAAAATTAAGGGGTGTGATAATGAGGAAAAAGATGCGTTGTTAGCAGATGCTTTGGCGCTTACTCAAGCCGGTGCTTTTGGTTTGGTACTTGAATTAGTCAACGCTCAGTTAGCTCATGAAATAAGCCAGAGTGTTGAGATTCCGACTATTGGTATAGGTTCTGGTAATGATTGCGATGGTCAGATTCTAGTTACGACTGATTTGCTTGGAACTTCTCCGGATTTTATACCAAAACATGTAAGGCCTGAGCTATTACTTCGAGATAATATGGTTGGCATGCTTCGTGACTGGAAAGAAAGTTTAACCAATCGAAAATAATGAGTGAATTGACACATATTGATGCGGATGGAGAGGCTCACATGGTAGACGTTTCAAGCAAGCCAGTTCAAGACCGTGAGGCAATGGCTCGTGGTGAAATATCTTTAGCTAAATCTACGCTAGATGCTATTGAGGAAGGGAGCACTACCAAGGGTAATGTTCTAGCTGTTGCTCGCTTAGCTGGGATTATGGCGGCTAAAAAAACGGCTGACCTTATTCCTCTTTGTCATCCTCTTTCGGTTACACACATTGAAGTCGATTTTGAAATTCCAGAAAGCCGAAATCGAATAATTGTTACTAGTTTGGTTCGCATATCTGCTAAAACTGGTGTCGAAATGGAGGCTTTAACAGCCGTTTCTATTGCTGTTTTGACAATATACGATATGTGCAAGGCAATAGATAAGGAGATGATTATTTCTGAAGTGAAAGTTACGTCTAAGACTAAGGGGTGAAAGTAAATAAATTGATTCGCAATATTTACTAATTATGATAGTCTTTGTAGCTATAATTGGTTGTTTTAGGTGTCTGAAAACGTGACAACATTGATTAACGAATCGCCCTGTGCTCAACCGGGTGGGGGTGGGCCGTTGACTTATGATTTTGATCGTTCGGAGTTTTGGCGATCAATCCCTTTATGGAGGGATGTAGATTCCAAAACTTTTGGTGATTTTCGCTGGCAACAGCGTAACTCGGTGACCTCCATACCAGGTATCAAGGAGGCTCTTTGTGAATTAGCTTCTTCAGCATTAATTTCTGACATTGAAGCCGGATTATTAAAGACGCCTATGAACATTCGTCTTACACCTTATATTTTTTCTCGAATTCATTGGGAGAATTTTGAGAACGATCCAATTCGTCGCCAGTTTTTGCCTTTAGGCTCCCAGTTTGTTCCAGATCATCCGCAAGTTATGGATGATTCTTTAGCTGAGGATGTAGACAAGGCTACTCCATATCTCACGCATCGTTATCCGGACAAGGCTCTTTTTTTACCGATAACTCTATGCCCTGTTTATTGTTCTTTCTGTACGCGTAGTCGTGTGGTTGGAGGAAGTACAGCAGTAAAAAGCAAGTCGGCTTATGGTGCAAAATCTAAGGAATGGGATTCTACATTTGAATATATTCGGAACCATCCTGATTTGGAAGATATAGTAATTTCCGGAGGTGATGCTTTGCTATTGCGTCCCGATCAAATCCGTCAGATTGGAAGAACCTTACTTCAGATACCAACGGTGCGTCGTATTCGTTTCGCTACTAAAGGATTAGCTATTATGCCTATGAAATTCACAAGCGACAACGAGTGGGTAAAGGCACTGGATGATGTCTGCCGTTTAGGGCGCGAAAAGATGAAAGAAGTTGCTCTACATACTCACTTTAATACTGATCGCGAAATTAGTTCTTGGACATCTGAAGCAATGAAAGTTTTATCTGATACAGGTGTGCGTGTTAGAAATCAATCTGTACTCATAAGCGGTGTGAATGATGCCTTTGATTGTTTACACTACACGACTAAGAAACTATCTAGCCTACTGATTCAACCTTATTATCTTTATTTGCACGACATGGTTCCTGGCTGTGACCATCTTCGTACAACAGTTCGTGAGGCGGAATATTTATCGAATCGACTTCAAGGGGCTATAGCTGGTTTCAATACGCCACGAGTGGTATGTGATGCTCCCGGCGGTGGAGGTAAACGAGAAATTTCTAGCTACACTCTTTATGATCAAGAGATTGGGGTATCTGCTTGGACTTCGCCCACAGCTAAACCTAATGAGATTTTTTATTATTACGATCCAATTAACAAATTGCCCGAAGATGGTAGGGTTATTTGGTCTAAACATGGCGAAATCAAAAGGCGTTTAGCCAAATTTAAGTCTGACGCCGAGTCTAAAGCTGAAGCTACCCGTACTTGACGGGTAGTTCTTAGGGTCGTTATGGTCGCTGGCCATGAGGGAAGGCTTGGAGGAAAAAAATTTCTTGGTGCCAATGGTTGTTGAACAGACTGGCCGCGGTGAGCGTGGTTATGACATCTATTCGCGATTGTTGGTTGATCGTATTGTTTTCATTGGTACACCTATTGATGATACTATTTCAAATTTGGTGATTGCCCAATTGTTGTTTCTGCAAATGCAGGACCCTAAAAAAGATATTCATCTTTATATCAACTCACCAGGTGGAAGTATAACTGCGGGGTTGGCTGTGTACGATACAATGCAATTCTTGACTTGCGATGTAAATACCTACTGCATTGGTCAAGCTGCAAGTATGGGTGCGGTATTGCTGTCTGCTGGCACTAAAGGTAAGCGTTATGCTCTGCCAAACGCACGGATCATGATTCATCAACCATGGGGGGGAGCGCAGGGTAATGCGTCAGATATTGAGATTCAGGCAGCAGAAATACAAAGGTTAAAAGATAGCCTAAATGAAATCTTAGCTGAACACACTGGTCAGAAACTTAAGAAAATAGTCGAGGACTCAGATCGAGATTATTTTATGTCGCCTGAAGAAGCCAAGAATTACGGGTTAGTGGATGACGTTGTAAAATCTCGCAAGGAAGTTGCTGGTCTAAAGGACGAAAAAAAGAAAAAAATAAAATAATTTTTTTATTTATGGCCCGTCCTAATCAAATCACTCTTTGCAGTTTTTGCGGTAAGTCGCACGCAGAAGTTCAAAAACTTATTGCTGGGCCAGGCGTGTATATTTGTGATAGTTGCATTCTGGTTTGTAAAAACGTTTTAGATAAAGAACTTAAGGATAAGGAAAAGAAAAAGGCTTTAAAGCTGAAGGTGCCAAAGCCTAGGCAGATCAAAGCTGAATTAGATCGCCACTGCATTGGTCAAGATGACGCAAAAAAAACTTTAGCGGTTGCTGTTCACAATCACTACAAGAGGATTCAATCCGGTCTTACAGCCAAGAGCGAAGGTGATGATAAAATTATCACTAGTGATAACGACGAGGATAATCAGATCGAGATCGAAAAGAGTAATGTTCTAATACTTGGTCCAACCGGTTCTGGAAAGACTTTGCTTGCTCGAACCTTAGCTCGAATGCTTGATGTTCCTTTTGCTATAGCTGATGCAACAACATTAACTGAAGCTGGATATGTTGGTGATGATGTAGAAAATATAATACTTCGGCTTTTACAGGCAGCTAATCATGATGTGAAAAGAGCGCAGATCGGCATTATTTATGTCGATGAAATTGATAAGATCACTCGTCGAACTGAGAATGTCTCTATCACGCGTGATGTTTCGGGGGAAGGGGTGCAACAAGGATTGTTAAAGATCCTTGAAGGTGCAGTATGTAATGTGCCGCCACAGGGAGGTCGAAAGCATCCACAGCAAGAGTATATCAAGTTGGATACTACTAATGTTCTTTTTATTTGTGGAGGAGCTTTTGTTGATCTCGATAAGGTTGTGGAACGTCGTATTGGCAAAAACGTTCTTGGGTTTTCTGGTGATGATAAAGCGAAAAGCTCTAACAAAGTGCTAGATCAGAAAAATATTTTGCGTCACGTTGAACCGGAGGATTTGCTCAGCTATGGTTTTATACCCGAGTTTATAGGTCGTTTGCCGGTTCATACAGCTCTTCACGAGCTCGACCAAGAACAACTTGTGAGGGTAATGACTGAGCCTAAGAATGCGCTGATCAAACAATACGCTAAACTACTTGAAATAGACGGAGTAAAATTAAATATTACTAAAGGTGCTTTGATGGTGTTAGCTAATGCAGCAATTAAGAGAGGAACAGGAGCTCGAGGCCTTCGCAGCTTGATGGAGGAATTGATGCTTGAAACCATGTATGAAATTCCGGATTCAGACGATATTTCTTCTGTTAAGATCGACGAAAAAGTCGCACTTGGCCAAGCTCAACCCATCATTCATCGCCGTCAGAAAAAAGCTGCGGCCTAATCCTAATAATGTCCAAAGGTTTTAAGTCCGGCGACTTAGTCGCTCAGCAGGTACAGCGCATTCCGCGTTCTGGAATTCGTGAGTTCTTTGAGCTTGTTCAAGGTCGCAAGGATATTATTTCTCTGGGAGTGGGTGAACCAGATTTTGTTACACCTTGGCACATTAGAGAGGCGGCCATTTATGCGCTTGAACGAGGTCGTACCAGTTATACCTCAAACTTAGGCCTGCTAAAGTTACGCGAAGTTATTAGTCAATATGTTTGCGAAAATTTTGGTGTTCGATACGAGGCCAAGTCTCAGGTGTTGATTAGTGTAGGTGTAAGTGAAGCTCTTGATCTTGCACTTCGAGCTATAATTAACCCAGGTGATGAAATTATTTATCATGAACCTTGCTACGTTAGTTACGCTCCTGGAATTTCGTTGGCGTACGGGGTTCCAGTACCCGTGCCATGTTTGGCTGAAAATGGTTTTGCAGTTACAGCAGAAGCGATTGAACAAGCTATCACTTCGAAGTCAAAGGCTTTGGTGCTTAATTTCCCTACCAACCCGACTGGAGGAACTATGACTTATGATGCTCTAGTGAGGATTTCTGACTTGGTAAAAAAACACAATTTATTAGTCATTACTGATGAAATATATTCTGAGCTTACCTTTGAAGGTGACCATATTAGCATTGCTTCACTGCCAGGTATGGCAGAGCGTACCATATTTCTGCACGGTTTCTCTAAGGCTTATGCGATGACAGGGTTTCGAATTGGTTATGCTTGTGGGCCGCCTGATTTGATTGATGCGATGATGCGTATTCATCAATACTCGATGCTTTGCGCTAGTATTATAAGTCAGGACGCTGCCGTTGAAGCTCTCGAAAATGGGACTGGACCCGCAGAAGAAATGAAGGATGAATTTAGGCTTCGGCGAAATTATATTGTTTCGGCTTATAACGACATGGGGTTGCAATGCAATTTGCCTCGGGGATCTTTTTATGCATTTCCAAGTGTGCAGTCGACAGGCTTAAGCTCAAACGATTTTGCTTCAAAACTTGTGGAGAAGGAAGGCGTAGCATGTGTTCCTGGAAATGCGTTTGGCGCATCAGGGGAAGGTTTTCTCCGTTGTTGTTTTGCTGCCGGATTTGAGCAAATTAAGGTTGCTTGCGAAAGAACATCACGTTTTGTTAAGGACCTCAAAAGTGCAGGAAGTTAATTGGTTTTTGGCTCTTTTCTGATGGGCTTCATATAAATGCTTTTTTGTTTTGCCTATGTCGACATCCAAGAAATATAGGCTATACAAATAGAGTTTTCTTCGCCGATAGAGACTTCCATGTAACGACTCTTTGGTAATTGTTTAGTTCGATCTATTCGCTCATCGATATCATCTAGCTTCCACCACGATTTACTGCGTCCAATTTGAAGTGATGGTTTTGAATTTTTGCCAGACTTGAAAATCTCATTTTCCAAGAAGGTTTTTTTCTTATTTTCTGGAATTATAATTTTAAGTGCTATTGCATCGTCGATGCCTGATCCTTGAAAGAAATAGCCTAAACCGGTGGTTCCTACTGGGAATATAATTCCGGTTCGTTTTGATACTATTTCTAATTCTCTAGAAGTAACGTAGGGTGAGACTAAATTAATATCTTTTCCAAAATCTAGACATCCATAAAAAAACGTGGCTACCATTAGGGCAGCCACATTTTTACTAAAGTTATTCATCAGTAGATTTAAACTGAAAACATCATTGGTATTATTTAATTTCCTTCAATTCGACCTCGAAAATGAGTGTTGCATTTGGGGGGATAACACCTCCTGCCCCACGTTCGCCGTAGGCAAGATTAGATGGAATGTAGAATACGGATTTGCCACCTTTTTTCATCAATTGTAATCCCTCAGTCCATCCTGGGATCACACGATTCAGTGGGAATGTTGCGGGTTGACCGCGTTCAACTGAGCTGTCAAATACCTTGCCACTGATCAATTTTCCTGTGTAGTGAACAGTTACTTGATCGGTGCTCTTAGGGCTGGCACCCGTCCCCTCAGTTAATACTTTGTAAGCTAGTCCGGATTCTGTTGTTTTGACGCCATCTTCTGTTTTTATCTTAGTTAGAAACGCTTCACCTTCAGCTTTATTTTTTTCGTTCGGAGTCTTGATGGACGCGCGTAGCTTAGCAAATTGGGCTTCGTCGCTTTTGAAAGCATTGGCTTTTTCCCCGACACGCTTGATGCTTACCTTATTTATTTTATCTCCCTTAGCGATGGCATCGACAACATCTTGACCTTTGATAACATTCCCGAAAACAGTGTGTTTGCCGTCAAGCCATGGGGTTGCCTTATGAGTGATAAAAAATTGGCTACCATTGGTGCCTGGTCCAGAATTTGCCATCGAGAAGATACCCGGTTTGCTATGCTTCAAAGTTGAATCGATTTCGTCTGGAAACTTATAACCTGGATTTCCAGTGCCGGTCCCTTGTGGACAACCCCCTTGAATCATGAAATCTGCAATTACACGATGAAAGGCTAGCCCATCATAGTATGGTTCCTCGACAGAAGCAGGTGTTCCCCCTGATTTTGAATAATGTTTTGTGCCTTCTGCAAGTCCTACAAAGTTGGCAACTGTTAGCGGAGTTTTTTCATACTCCAACTGTCCAAGTATGGTGCCCTTTGATGTCTCGATTTCAGCGTATAAGCCGTCCGAAAGTTTGTCTTCTTGTGCCATTATGGTGTGTGAATTAAACGCAATAGCTACCGCCAAGGCGCCCTTTAAGCTGTATTTTATGTTTTCCAGCGTTTTCATAGGACGTCAGAGGGAACCCAAAAACAGCCTCTACCGCAATATTATTCTTAGTAAGGCTTCAAGATTGACCCTTGATCGTTTACGTTTTTATCTCTTGCCTGTAAAAAATGGTGACGGCTATAAACAATTTGCCTGGTTATTTCATGTCTTTTACCAAGCTTGTATTCATTTGTATTTGGTTAAGCTGTAACATTGTCAATGCAGAGGTGCGCTTCGATGTTTTTATGGGTTTTTCCGGAAAGGCTAGGAACGGTGAGTGGTTTCCTGTGACTGTTGAAATTGAAAACGATGGCCCTACCTTTAGTGGCGAAATTGAAATTAAACCTAGTTCATTTAACGAACAGTCAATAAGATATAAAATTGAACTTCCTAATAACACACGCAAGCGTTTGTCTATACCAGTTTTTAACAATTCTAACTATAGATGGAATGCTAAGCTGTTAAATGATGGGAAGGTTGTTTCCAAGAATGATAATCTAAGAATTGATAGTATCCCTTGGTTCTCCAAATTGTTTGCAGCAGTTAGTGACCAACAATCTAGTGGTCCGGTTTTACCTGAGACCCGTTTTAAAAATAATAACGCTAATAGAAGATTCTCTCCTGTTGTGGTAAATATTCAGGCGGATATTTTTCCAGACAATCCTGTAACGTTGCATGGACTGAGTTCGCTTTATCTTAACTCTAAACGTGCTATTAATTTTCGAGCCGAACAAGCTAGTGCTGTATCTATCTGGGTACGTAGCGGTGGGCATTTGATTCTTGGGGTTGATCAGCCTTCAGATATTACTGGTACGCCTTGGCTTAGAGAATTACTTAATACGCAGTTTGGTTTGATACAAAATCTAGAAGTTGGGCCTCTTATTCGAGATTGGCTCAGTAATGCTGGCTATCCTGTGGGTGCTATAGATGAGGAATTTAATACAAAGTTCTTAAATGCTACACCGGTTCGACTGAAGGATGGTAAAACACTTATGAGTTTCGATGGTGAAACGCTAATAGCTAATGCAAATCGAGGTTTGGGGCAGGTGACAATTTTGGGGTTCAATCCGGAACGGGAACCGATTAGATCTTGGGAGAATCGAGCTTGGTTGTGGGCGAGATTAGCCGATATCGATTCCGAATGGTTTGTTTCCGAAAAACCACCAAGAGACTATGGACGTATGAATGTTGATGGGTTGTATGGAATGATGATTGATAGTCGACAAGTTAGTAAATTGCCAGTTATTTGGTTAATTTTGTTGCTCATTACATATCTCGTGATTATTGGGCCTGTTGATCGTATTTGGCTTAAGCGCATTAATAAACAAATGCTAACTTGGTTGACATTTCCGATATACGTTATCTTCTTCTCATTTTTGATTTATTATATTGGTTACCGTCTTCGAGCTGGGCAGCTCGAGATTAATGAACTGCATATTGTTGATGTGTTGCCAGGTGATCAAGTTGCTCTTCGAGGTAGAAGCTATGCTTCAATTTATTCTCCATCGAATAAGGATTATTTGATGGGCGGTTCTTTGGCATTAGGTGCGTTTCGCAATGAAAGCTCTAGTTTTTCCAATGGAGCTGGTAATCAGCCATTACTTATTGGTTTAAGCCCTGGTAAATTAGAAGCAAAAGCACGAGTTCCAATTTGGACCAGCCGTTTATTTAGTTCTGAGTGGGTTAGTGGTTCTGAAGTAAATATCCAAGCTTCAGTTACGAAGCAGAATAATGATACTTATCAACTTGAGATTCTAAATGGCTTGAGGAAGCCTATCGTTGGTGCTGCATTTGTGGCTTTGCAGCGAATCGTATATGACGAGTCAATAAATATTACTCCAGGTGAGAGAGGGCTTCTCGAATTAAAGCGATCTGATTCAAAAGTTCGAGATGTGATTTCGGGCTTCAGTAGTAATATTAGAAACTCTATTCAATCAAGAAACCGAGCATTTGGTAATGCTGAACTTAGTCGCATGGATCTTGGACTTATGAATATTGTCACGGGCTCATTTCCAGGGATGCTCGAACTAGAAGGTATTAAGCAATTTAAAAAGGACGTAAATCAATTTGATTCTTCAGGTGGGATGGATATCAGCGAGTACCTTGAGCGCGACGGATCTGTTTTGTTTGTGTTTGTTGAAGATCAATCTCCTATTTCGTCTACTGGATTATTTGAGTCCAAACTTCGTAAATCACATTCGCTTTATCGAATTCCCATTAAGTTACTAAATAAAGACGGTGATTTTTAATCAAAAGCAAACGAATTAAATTTTATGTCTGACGAATCTCAAAGTGTGACGCCACCAGTAACCAATGCTGCAGTTGAGACTTTTGGTCTTACGCGCCATTACGGTAATTTAACTGCTCTTAAATCTCTTGATCTGACTATTAACAAGGGTGATTTGTTTGGTTTTATAGGATCTAATGGTGCAGGTAAGACTACGACTCTACGCATCTTATCAACATTTCTTTCTCCTTCGAATGGAACTGCACGTGTCATGGGTCATAACGTGGTTAAAGAGGCTGATCAAGTGCGACGTATCCTTGGATATATGCCAGATTTTTTTGGTGTTTACAAAGACATGGAAGTAACAGAGTACCTTGATTTTTTTGCTGCTTGTTATCGCATTGGGGCTTCTAAACGACAGCAGACGATTAATGATGTTCTCGAGTTGGTTGGCCTGAGCGAGAAGAAAGGTGCTCTTATAGGTGCTCTTAGCCGAGGAATGCAGCAGCGAATCGGTTTGGCGCGTGTTTTAGTTCATGACCCGCAGATTCTTCTCCTTGATGAGCCTGCCAGTGGGTTGGATCCTCGAGCACGTATTGAGATGATGGCTATACTTCAGGAGTTACAGCGTATAGGCAAGACCATCATTATTTCTTCGCACATTCTAAGTGAATTGGAAACTTTATGTAATCGTGTGGCAATAATTGAAAAAGGTGGTTTAATATATAGTGGGCCAGTTCAAGGGGTGCAAAGCCAGTTCTCAAGGAAGCAAGCCTATAGAGTTGGTGTAGCTGAAAACCTTGAAAAGGCTGCTAAGCTATTGCGTGAAAGCACTGAGATTTCCGATGTTGAACTACAGGAGGATGAAAGTCGTATACGTGTTGAGTTGATAGACCCTAAAGCAAATGCATCTATAATTGCATCCATCATTGTTAATAGTGGATTTGAATTAACTGCTTTGGAGCGGGAAGAGATGAATCTGGAAGATGTTTTCCTTCAGGTGACTCGAGGTGAGACGCAGTAGTAGTTAAACTATGAAATTTTCAATACGAGATCGTACATCAGTTTGAAATCTCTTCACAAATGCGTCAACAAATTCAGCAATGTCCATTGTGGGATCATCAATTAAGGGCTTTAGATTCATTGCATAGCTCGCCATTTGTGTCTGGTCAACAGAGTGTGAATCAAAGAATGTCGCATTGCCTCGCAGGCGGCCCTCAAGGGCTAAATCATAGCGTTTGCCTCCGGTAATTTGAGAATCAAAAATGCTGATTAAGGCGCGAACAAGATTTGGTCTGTCATTCAAATCAAGTAGCACTTTTTCGTCATCTATTAGCCAGTTGAGATCCCGCCACACTTCAACACCGTAAACCTCTTCTGGTTGTTCTTCTTTTGGGATTTCACGTAGAGCTTTTATAACAGGGATAACAACGGCTACATGTGTGTCATGTTTATCTGCTAGATTATGCGTATAGACTACTCGTGGTTTGGCTTTAGAGAAAATTGTTTTGAGGTCATTGGCATAATCGCGATTAGCTACCTCCTTTACAACAGAACTAGGATAATCAAGCTGGGTCATGAAGCTGTATTCACCAACTACTGAGGCCTTGCGCTGTTCATCGGCGCGGACAGCGCGCATTTGTTCGTCGGTGTAATTAGTGTACTGATTGGCTCTTGAACTACCTGCGCCGTTTGTAACGGTTATGCCTCCAAACCATTGCTCCTTCGACTGATAACAGGACAAAATGCCATGCAAAGCCATTACCTCGAGATCGTCCTGATGTGCTCCAATTCCCATATGTGTTGTGCGGCTGAAGGCCTCGCTTTCTTTGGATCCATCTGGAATAAACAAGTCGGCACTGGTATTGGAGAATGAAATCATAGGTTTATGTCTTACTTATAAAAAGGGCAAATAAAATAATTATAGGTCAAACTAAAGTTCTTTAAGTGTTGATTTTTGGCAAGCTTGCTGCCGCAACCGCTTGCCCAACACGTTTGCTTTTTTCGTCTGGTAATTGAAGTTTAATCTTGGTGGCCAACTCTGGGAATTCTTCGTTCAAAACATCGGTTGCTTTGGCTATGATTTGTTCGCCGCCGCGACCTGAAGTTACTCGACCAAGAGCCAGTAGATGGTTGAAATTATAAAAATCTGCATATAATCCGAGCGCGTAGCCAAGGCAGATTCCTATGTCATCAAAAATAATAGGCACCTGCCTGTCTCCGGCCTCATGCAATTTTTGAATATGTTTAAGCTGAATTGCTGGGTGAGCATCAGGCAGCTCTATACCAGCCAATTTTGCTAGCCTCACCACTCCTTGTTGCGAGAAATATTGCACTCCACATCCTACATCGCCGGACCATTCATCTACCGGACCGCTTGAGTGGAAATCTATTGGCGAAAATGCTAGTTCATTTAACCAGCCAGTAATACGACCATTTTGATCAAGGAATCCAACTGCTTGACTGGAGCCCATTGCTAAGCCAAGAACTCCATTTTGTTTCAGTGACATCGCCCCTGCCAAAGCAGTGACATCGCCATCGTTGGATACCTCGAAGGGCACATTCCATTCTTCGGCAAGGCTTCTGAAAATTGGTCGTACTTTTTCTGTGAACAAGTTGCTTGGAACATTCCTAAATAGAGATGCTACTCGTGGTTCATTATTGATAATAATTCCAGCTGAACTGCCACCTATCGCATCAACGCGTGGAAGTTTCTCTGCGGCCTGCTTCAGTCCCTCGTTGATTTTATTGCGATGCCAATCCGGATCAGGTTCCACACGTGGGTTCCATGGTATTTCTGTTGTAAATACTGGTTCGCCATTTTTTACAGCTGCTAATTTGTAATCACTTGCTCCAAGGTCAAAGCCGATTCTGCAACCATCTAAATGTCCACCAATTGCTTTCGATGCATCGTTAGGTTCAATTTCACATGAAGATAAAGACTCGAAAACCAGGGGTGAACCGAAAGCTCGCTCCATCATGTTGGAATCAAAGGCTCTTGGTCCGTTTTCGTTATAAATTTCTGCCAAATATTTTAACAATATGTCGCTACCATCACTACTATGAACTCCTATCCGACTTGCCCCTTGTTGCCAAAGAAGAAACTTACAAATTCGCTCAACTAAGCGTTTGATTTCTCCATGTTTATCGTTTTTTGGATCTGGCACCATAAATTGGTGTACAGAGAGATCCCCTGGGAATCGTTCAAGTGAAAAGGTCAATTTAACCGAAGGTGTGCCATCAGCAATTAATTGACGTGATTTTTTTAATACTAATGAAAGGGGCGTGAATTCGGGATCTAGTTTTGGTGAAAACTTAGCTCGAATGTCACTTAGTAAAGAAATGGTTCCCATTAGTGGCGGCAACATAAAAACTGTAATCTGTCATGGCAAGAAATAGATATAATGCTTTTGAATAAAACGGGTTTGCTTTTTATTTTTTGCGAATACCCCAAGCGGCAATAACTCCTCCAATTGCTCCTGAAAGATGCGCTTCCCACGAGATATTTTCAGCCATGTTGCTATTAATAATTGGTGGTAATGCGCCAAAAAGAATTCCCTGATAGAGAAAGAGCACAGCTCCACTAATTATTGCAGAGACCCAACTTCGTAAAAAAAAAGACGCAGTGCTTAAGAATGTAACTAAGCCAAAAATGACTCCACTTGCCCCAATATGATTTGAGCCAGCTCTTCCAATTATCCACGTGCCGACCCCGCTTAAGAACCAAATCAAAATAAGTGATCGCCATGGCTTGTAACTTTGGTTTGAAAAAAGTAATCCGAGAAGAATGACCATAGGGAATAGGTTAGAAATATAGTGACCAAAATCAGCATGCAATAATGGGGAGCAAAGAATGCCATCTATACCAGACAGGCTACGTGGAATAATACCAAGTCGTTCAGAAAAAAAGTCACCTGTTATAATGTCAAGGGTCAGTACTGCGCCAACCGCAAGCATGAAAACTGCTGATCGAATGAATCCTTGAGTAATCATTATTTGCCCCCAAGTTCCATAAACTGGTTAATTAATTTTCGTTCTTTTTTTGAAGGTCTACCTTGGAATTTGTTTTCATTACGATTCCTAATTGCTTTATGATACTTTTCCAATTCCTCTTTGGGTGTAATGTCCTGGGCAAAGTTTTCCACTAGTTTTGGCCCGATTCTTCGTTCTGTAAGATTGATAACTTCAAGTGAGCGAATAATTGGACTCTGACGTACTTTTACTATATCGCCAATCTTAATAGATTTAGCGGCTTTTATAGTCAGGTCGTTTAGTTTGATTTTTCCTTTTCTACAGGCTTCTGAAGCTTGGCCGCGTGTCTTGAAAAGACGGACAGCAAATAACCACTTGTCTACTCGTATCTCATCAAGTTCAGTCATTTTAGTCTGAAGGGGAATTAACTGAACTTATAATGTTATTAGATCGGCTACTTGGGCGACGTCTTTGTCTCCTCGACCAGATAGATTAGTAATAATTATTTGATCCGAGCTCATTTTTGGTGCGGATTTAATTACCTCTGCTATTGCGTGACTGGACTCAAGTGCAGGAATGATTCCTTCAATTTTGGCTAATGTTTGGAATGCTGAAAGTGCTTCATCGTCGGTTGCGAAAGTATATTCAGCGCGTTTGAT
>TARA_B100001175_G_scaffold317916_1_pt1 | contig 17729 bp, 16 predicted proteins | sample TARA_B100001175 | Tara Oceans TARA_B100001175
CCCTCGAAGGAAACTTCGTGACGGTTCGAGTCCGTCCCCGGGCACCAATCTAATAAAGAATTGTCTATAATATTTAATAATTTATGAATATAACTATAGTCGGAACAGGATATGTTGGCTTAGTCTCAGGTGCTTGCCTTTCTGACTTTGGTCATCGAGTTGTTTGTATTGATAAGAATCTTGCAAGGATTGAGGATTTAAAGAATGGAATAATTCCTATATTTGAACCAGGTCTTGATTCTTTAGTTAAGAAAAATATTAAATCTGGACGTCTTTCATTTACGACTAATATAGAAGACTCATTAATAGATTCTGAGGTCGTCTTTATAGCTGTTGGTACTCCTTCTAGAAGAGGAGATGGAGGAGCCGATTTATCTTATGTACATGAAGCGGCAAAAGAGATTGCCAGATTGTCAGATAGCTATACTTTATTTGTAACTAAATCTACTGTCCCGGTAGGATCAAATAGAAATCTAATCAACGTTATAAAAAAAGCTAATCCAAAACTAATATTCGATGTTGCCTCCAACCCTGAATTTCTTAGAGAAGGATCTGCAATTGATGACTTTATGAGACCGGATAGAGTGGTTGTAGGAGTTGAGAGCGAAAGGGCTAAAGAGCTAATGCTAGAAGTATATAAACCTCTATATTTAAGAGACTTTCCTATAATGTTCACAAGCCTAGAATCAGCTGAGACTATCAAATATGCCTCTAATGCTTTTTTAGCCACTAAGATAACTTTTATAAATGAAATAGCACAATTATGTGAGAATTCCGGTGCCGATATAAAGGAGGTGTCAAAGGGAATGGGTTTGGATGAAAGAATAGGCAATAAGTTTCTGCATGCTGGTCCTGGTTATGGCGGTTCTTGCTTTCCTAAAGATACTAAAGCATTAGTTGAAACTGGAAAAGAATTTAAATCGGAGATGGAGCTTACTAAGACAGTAATAAAGGTAAATGAAAACATAAAAAAAAGGATGGTAAATAAGATTGTCTCTTCATTGGAAGACTCAGTTAAAGATAAAAAAATTACTATTTTGGGTGTAACATTTAAACCAAACACAGACGATATGAGAGAGGCTCCCTCAACAGTGATTTTACCCGCCCTAATTAAAAAAGGTGCTATTTTAAAGATTGTAGATCCTCAAGGGTATAGGGAAGGAAATGAAATATTTGGTAAGGATGTAGAGTGGCTATCAGATATCTACGAAGCAGTAAAAGATTCAGAACTTATTGTGATATTAACCGAATGGAACCAATTTAGAGCTCTAAACTTACTTAAAATTTCTAAATTGATGAAGAAGCCTCGTTTAGTTGATTTAAGAAATATTTATAGTGAAGAAGAAGCTTTATCGAGTGGTTTCATTTTTTATGACTCAGTGGGAAGAAGAAACAATAAAAATTAAAAATGTCGAAAGTTGACTTACATAATTACTTGAAAGTAAACCATTCCGATGAAGGAGTTTTGACCCTTATAGAGGATCAATATCATGATAACTTTGGTTACCAGTGGAGCAGATTCAGTAAGCTACAGTTAGACTCATATAACGGTTCAAAAGAATCTGAAAATAGGTTGATAAATCAGAGTGAAATGTCACAAGAAGACTTCAAAGGCAAGGTAGTGCTTGAGATAGGAGCTGGCAACGGGAGATTTACAGAAATTTTACTGAAATTTGGAGCGCAAGTAGTTTCAGTTGACTTTTCATCAGCAATATATTCTAACTATGAAAACCATAAACAATATGCTCAGGAAGGCGATCTTCTTTGTATTAGAGGAAATCTTTTCGACTTACCCATAGAGCAGTCAAGCTTTGACATAGTCTTATGCTACGGAGTTATCCAGCATACTGGCAATAATAAACTTGCTTTAGAAACCCTTTCATCTTACGTTAAAGATGGAGGACTTATATTGGTTGATATTTATTCGAATAATATTAAACACTATAATCCTTGGATTTACCTTATAAGACCTATTTTCTCTAGACTAGTAAGAACAAACGAGAAAAGAATGAAATTCGTTGAGAAGTTTGTAGATTTCATGTTCCCTATTCAGGTCAAATTATTAAGTTTTTTAAAAAACAAAAAAGGAGCTTTTAAATTTTTAAGATATTTTATAAATAGATCTCCAAATAGTGTTTACGGAATCAATTTATACCTTAACGGAAATATATCTTTAGACGATGCAAAAGATTGGTCAATTTGTGATACTAATGATGCTTGGACGCCGCAACATGACAATCCTGTATCCTTTTCTCAGTGGAAAAAATTAATTATCTCAATTAATAATCAATATAACTTCTCAACTGTGGTTATAAAAGATTGTGGACAAGGAAACTGTGCAGTTATGAAGAGTAAAAGTTAATTCTTATCTTTTAAATGAGTTTTTTTAACTTAAATTTTTATAAAAATACTTTATCGAATATTAATTTTCTATATTTGCTTTCATTTTTGATAGCAATTTCCTACTTTATTTTTAATTTCTTAGATGTTGAAGATAGTAATGTTTATTTTAATAGATTGAATTACCTTCAAGGCGGAGATATATTTATTTATTATAATGGTCAAATCGCCTTTCTCTCTCAACTTCTTGCCTACAGTTTAAGTAATTTTTCACCTTTTTTTCAAGCCTTTGGGTACATGGCTTTTTCTTTATTCTCTTTTATTTTATTTATATCAATACTTAGCAAAATTGTAAGAAATAACTTATTAATACTTATTTTTGTATGCTACTTAGGTGCATTTTTCCCATTAATTTTTTATAACTTAACAAACTCTATTTGGACCGGCCTTTTTATTACTGCCCTTATTCCTGTGCTGGCATATAAAGAGAATAGGAAACTCTCTTGGATTGAATTTATTACTGTTTTAGTTTTCGCAACCTCTCAAGCTCCCGTTTTAGTTTCATTGCCTCTATATTTAATTTTGCTTAGAAGGACCGGTTTTGATTTTAAATTAACAATCTTAATCCCTTGGATACTTTTATTTTCTTTATATGTAATGCCTAATTGGAATAGCGAGAGGGCTGACATGTCATTTATCTTGAAAGAAAATTTATTCTTTTTCTTATCAAACCCAATTAGCTTCTTTATTCCTCAAATAGTTTTAAAATCTGACCTTCCTTCTAGACTAGTTGAGTTTGTATCTTTTTTCGGAATGTCTTTTATATTTTTAGTAAAAGTTTTCAAAAAAGATATCGAGCAATTAGATTTTGGCATCCTGTTATTTGCTTTAGGAATTTTATTCTTAGCGTTTTCTAGCAGGTTATCTGAAACTTTTTTTATAGGCCCGAGATATTTTGTACCCTCTATGATATTTTTTATTATTTTAGTAGAGCCGTATTTATTGAAACTAACAAGAGTAGTTAATTTGATATCTATATTAAGTATATTCATAGTTTTAGTTGTATTTAGTGACAGATATTTATTGGATCCGGTTAATAGACTTAAAGATTTCAAAGATTTATTCATTGAATCAGGACCAAACGTAGTTATTGATAGAGGCGGAGGTTGGATTATTCCTTTGGGTTCTTTCATGAGGCAGAAAACTGATTGTAATGTCTATGAAAACCGGTCTAACGAAGATAAGGCCTTAATCTACTGCGGTGAAGGGAAGGGTGAGATTCTTCTCAAATAAACATTTATACTTAAGTAATGAAGATATTGGTTTTTGGTAAGCTAGGCCAAGTAGGACAAGAGTTAGGGGTTTGTTTAAAAGAATATGAAGATGCTGAAATTATTTATGCAGATAGAAAAGTTGCTAATTTAGAGCATCCTGATCAATGTGCAGAAGTAATTTATTTGAACAGTCCTGATTTAATTATTAATGCTGCTGCTTATACGAATGTTGAAAAAGCTGAAGATGAAGAGGAGTTAGCAAATGTAATAAATGGCCATTCCCCGACGGCTATGGCTGAAGCGGCAAAACACATTAAATGCCCTTTTATACATCTTTCAACAGATTATGTATTTGATGGTTATGAAAAAGGACCTAAATCTGAAGATCACGCCGTTAATCCTTTAAATGCATATGGCAGATCGAAACTTTTAGGAGAAGTTGGAATAGTAAAATCAAATTGTATTTTTTTAATTTTAAGAACTTCTTGGGTTTTCTCTTCGTATGGTAACAACTTTGTAAAAAATATACTAAATGCTTCTAATGATAATAAGACCTTAAAAATTGTATATGATCAAATAGGAGGACCAACTTCTGCTAAATCAATTGCAAGAGCAATTGTGGCAATATCTTATAAACTTTTGGATGACTCTAGCCTTAAAGGAATTTATCATTTTTCTGGAATTCCTGATGTTAGCTGGTCTTCTTTTGCAGAAGCCATCTTTCAAGATAAGGGCGAAGTTCAGATAAAAAAGATAAAGACCTTGGATTATGGCTCGAGGGTTGAAAGACCACTAGATTCTTGCCTAGATTGTTCTAAGATTGAAAAAAAGTTTGGCATAACTAGACCATTCTGGAAAGATGATTTAAAGAAAGTTTTAAAAGAATTAAGAGGTTAATCTATGAGTGAGAGAAAAGGAATAATTTTAGCAGGTGGCTTAGGATCAAGGCTTTACCCCTTAACTATAGAAAGTTCTAAGCAATTATTGCCTATATACGATAAACCTATGATTTATTATCCATTATCAATTCTAATGCTGGCAGGTATAAAAGAGATTGCGGTAGTTGTTACTCCAAAGCATAGGAGTCAATATGAAAATTTACTAGGCGATGGAGAGCAGTGGGGTATCAGCTTAAAATTCATTGAACAAAACAAACCTGAAGGGATTGCACAGGCATATACTTTAGCTAAAGATTTTCTTGCAGGCTCTCCTTCGGTTTTAATTTTAGGGGATAATATATTCTATGGTCAGGGGCTTATAAAGTTACTTAAATCAGCAAATAAAAACACTGCAAAAGGAACAGTTTTTGGATATCAAGTTTTAGATCCTGAAAGGTATGGAGTTGTAGATTTCGATGACAAAGGAAAAGTAATTTCCATTGAAGAAAAGCCTGCCAAACCTGCTTCTAATTTTGCAGTCACAGGTTTATATTTTTTAGATTCTACAGCTACTAAAAGAGTTGAATCAATAACACCTTCTTCAAGGGGCGAATTAGAAATTACTGATCTTCTTGAATCTTATTTACAAGATGATTTACTAGATGTTGAACTTATGGGAAGAGGATTTTCATGGTTGGATACTGGCACTCAAGATAGTCTAGTAGAAGCCTCTGAGTTTGTTCGTACCATTCAAAAGAGACAAGGTTTGAGCATAGGATGTCCAGAAGAAATATCTCTTTCTCAAGGGTGGATAAGTAAAGAAAAATTAGAAAAGAATTTAGTAAATATACCTGAAAGTGATTACGGGAATTATCTTAAGTCTCTTATTTAATTAATTTCGATATATGAATCAAGAATTCAACATAAAAGATCTAAAAGAAATAGATTTAGAAAACATCAAAGCTATTTTTATTGATATAGACGATACTTTATATTCGTATAAAGAAACTCATCCCTTAGCTATTAAATCTTGCTATAACAAATATATGGAATATTTTGGTAAAGATTTAGAGATCTCTCTCTATGATCAAAACCAATTTGAAATACGATATAGAAAGGCTAGAGATGAGGTCACAGATCGCCTTTTTCCTGGAAGTTCTTGTAGATCAAGATTGCTTGCATTCAAAGATATGTTTGAAGAAATGCCCGCTTTATCAAGTATATGTGCTTACGAATATGCTTTAGAGTTCGAGGAAATCTATTGGTCTTCATTAATTCAAAATATTGAACCAAATAAGGAAATGAAAAGTTTTTTTGAATTTTGCCGAAAGCGGATTCCAGAAATAAAAATTTGTGCTATAAGTGATATGCAAACAGCGTATCAAATTAGAAAACTAAGTAAGTTGGGATATGAAGATTTTTTCTTGATTACTTCAGAAGAAGTAGGAGTAGAAAAACCAAATGCTACAATTTTTAGATATGCCTTGGAAAAATTTAATTTAAATGCTGAAGAAGTAATAATGATTGGAGATAATTTAATTAAAGATATTGAAGGGGCATCAAAATTAGGAATAAGATCTTACCTAGTAAATTTAAATGAATAATAATATTTTAGATTCTAAAAATCTCATAATCTTGGGGTTTGTATTTAAGCTGTTGATTGGCACTCTTTTTGCTTCTTTTGTTCTTAAAGATCTTTTCATTCCCTTTATAGACTTCTTCGTTACTAATCTTGAAAATCCTTATAGAAATTTTTTAGATGTAAATAGTCCTCAAAATTTTCCTTATCCGACTTTGATGCTTCTTATATTATCGACTCCTGTATTTTTAGCGGAACTCTTTCTTGACCTTGAAACACTTCCTGTGCAATTAAGCTTTTCTATTTACAGATTGCCCCTATTACTGGCAGATTTAGGAATACTATTAATATTAAGTTCATGGGTTAGAGCAGAATCACAAAAGAGATTGATTTGGTTATATTGGTTTTCACCAGTCCTTTTTTATATCAGTTATATTCATGGACAGTTAGATGTCATCCCTATATTTCTCTTATTTTTAAGTCTTAATTATTTATTTAAGCAGAATATTCTTTTATCGGGACTTATTCTTGGCTTGGCAATTTCAACTAAAACAATGGTAATCCTCTCTTTGCCATTTATAGTTTTATTGCTTATTTCTAAAGATAATAGTTTTAAAAATACTTCTATATTTATTTTAAGTTCTGCAATTTGCTTTTTTTTAGTTAACTTGCCTTTCATTTTTGATCCATCTTTTCAAGAGATGGTTTTTTTTAATGAGGAACAAACAAGAATTTTTGAATTATCCTTTCTAATAGGGGAGTCGTCCTTCTATTTTATCCCTGCTTGCTTACTATTATTGGCGCTGAGAGGATTTCTTATCAAAACCTATAACAGAGATATTTTTATGATGTTTTTAGGTTTTTCATTTGGAATAATCCTTATGTTTATAACACCTATGCAGGGTTGGTACTTTTGGTTTATACCTTTTCTAACGTATTTCTATGCAAAATCTGTAGATAGGTATTTTCTTCTTTTAATGCTTTTGCAATTTGCATATCTATTATATTTCTCTTTGGTTGAGAATTCTGATTATCTAAATGTTTTTAGTCTTCTTCAATCTGATACAAGTATTTATTTATTATTAACAGAAGTAGGCCTTAATCCTGAAGCTTATAAAGGGATAGCATTTACACTCTTACAAGTTTCTCTTGGTGTAAATTGTTTTTTTATATATAGAAGAGGAATAGACAGTTACAGTAAACATAAAATAACTTCAGCTCCCTACCTTGTAGGGGTGGGTGGAGATTCTGGAGCAGGTAAGACGACGATATCTGAGTCTCTATCAAATATTTTTACTTCGATGAATTCCTTAGTTATACGAGGGGATGATATGCATAAGTGGCAAAGAGGACATGAAAAATGGGAAGAATTTACTCACTTGGATCCAAAAGCTAATTTATTACATCAAGAAATAGATATGTTGAATAGTTTGAAAGCGGGCAAAGGTATTTTAAGAAAAATGTACAATCATGATGATGGTACTTTTTCTAATGATCTTAACCTGGCTCCAAATAACCTTATCATTTTTGAAGGATTACATGCATTTTATCTAAGCAGGCAAAGGCAAATTTATGACGTGAAACTATTTATACAGCCCGATAAAGACCTTTCTGATCATTGGAAAATAACTAGAGATATTGAAAAAAGAGGTTATTCAAAAGAAAAGGTTTTAGATTTGTTATCTGACAGGGAGGAGGATTCAAAGAATTATGTAAGGTCTCAAGCTAAGTACGCAGATATATTAATATCTCCTAAGCCTATCAACCCTATAAATAATATAGGCGATAATCAAGAAAATATAGATATCAAATATCATCTATTAATGCCTAATTCAATTTTCATTGAAAATTTAGTTGATAATCTTGATGGAATTGAAGATCTAAATGTATCACACAATTATTTAGATGAAGATAAGCAGGAAATAGAAATATTTGGAAATGCATCAAAAGAAGAGATTTCTGAAGTTGCAAACTCCAACATAACTAGCTTAGTAGATCTGGGCGTTGATTATCCTGACTGGCCCTCATCAAGTTTAGGCGCGCTATTGGTTATATTAACTTTCTTTATTTTTGAAGATGCAAATTATGGAAAAGAATAAACATCTTCAAAATTTCTCAAAAGCCTCCATAGAAATAGGAAAAAAAATATCTTATGTGCAAGGAGGAGGTGGCAACACTTCAGTTAAATTTAATGAATCGCAGATGGCGATAAAGGCTTCGGGAGTAAAATTAAAAGATATCACTCATGAACAAGGATTCAGCGTCGTAGATTACTCTATGTTAAATCAATATTTAAATAACCCAGACTTAAATGAATCACTTTTTACTGAAAAGATACACTCATTTGTTGTTGAAACTGATAATAGACCATCTATCGAAACAGGTTTTCATTCGCTTTTAGGTACATATGTTGTCCATACTCACTCAGCATATGTCAACGTACTTAACTGCTCTGAAGAGGGGAAAGAAGAGATTAATAAACTATTCCCTGAATTCATTTGGGTAAAATATGCTACCCCTGGAAGGGATATAACATTAGAACTCAAAGAGAATATTCCGACTCCTTTGGCTAAGGAGGGATGTATTTTTCTTCAAAATCATGGACTGATTGTTTGGGCAGATGATTCAGAAACAGTTCTTAAAGTACATAATGAAGTCTCAAATATTATAAAAGATAAATTTAACTTAGATGATTTCGTTTTTAATGAGGAAAGAAGTTATATTCCAAGTTCTAATAAAAAAGAAGTTTTGTTTCCTGACCAGGCTGTTTATACCATGGCAAGCAATGATTTTATTAGTTCATTAGAAGCACAAGAAACAATATGCTCCTATGATTATATAATTAAAAGTATAGAAAAAATTGGGTTTAAGCCTTCTTTTTTACCTGAAAAAGAAGTTAATAAGCTCCTTGATATGGAAGGTGAAAAATATCGTCAAAGCCTTATAACATGATGAGATTTATCAATCATAGAATAAATACGGTAACAGATTTAGATTCGGTTCCTTTTGAAAATGGAATCGAATTAGACGTTAGATATCACAATGATGAACTGATACTTCATCATGATCCTTTTCAGCATCACAAAAATAATCCAGAAAAGTTAGATTATTTTTTGGAGAAATGGAAGCATAACGGTCCTTTGATTATAAATATAAAAACTGAAGGGATAGAAAAAGAATGTATCTCCATGATGGATTCTTATGAAATAAAGAACTGGTTCTTTTTGGATATGTCTATGCCCTTTTTAGTTAAGTATTCTCTTCTAACGCAAGGTGCAAATCCTATATTATCTCCAAAAAACTTAGCAGTCAGATTCTCTGAATTTGAACCTTTAGAGTATGCTTTATCTTTTACAGGAAAAGCTGGATGGGTATGGATAGATTGTTTTAATAAACTTCCTTTAACTCATGAAATATATAAACAATTAAAGCAATCTGGTTTTAAAATTTGTCTAGTTTCACCAGAATTGCAGGGTCATTCTTTAAAGCAGATTCCTGTATTTAAAGACTTGATACAAGATATGGAAATTGACGCTATTTGTACAAAGAGACAAGATTTATGGGTTTAACAGAGGATATGCAAATTCTCATTCCTATGACCGGCAATGGCTCTCGTTTCGTAAACAAAGGCTATAGTCGCTTGAAACCTTTCATAGAAGTTCATGGCAGACCAATTATTGAATGGGTAGTAAAAATGTTTAAGGGAGATGAACATCTTATTAATTTTATCTGTAGAGAAAGTCATCTGAGTGAATTTGATTATCTCGAGAGTGAGTTAATTCGAATCGCTCCAGAGGGAAGAATTATTTCTATAAAGGATTGGGAAAAAAAAGGCCCTGTTATGGATACTTTGAAGGCAGTCTCATTATTAAACTTGAATGGACCGATTTTAATTAGCTATTGTGATTACTATATGCATTGGAATTACAATAAATTTAAGTCTGATTTAAAAGACTTAGATTGTGATGGCTCTATCCCTTGTTATTCAGGCTTTCATCCTCACCTCCTCCCTAAGCAAAATTTATATGGCTCATGCAAGGTAGATAAAGAAGATTATCTAATTCAGATTAAAGAAAAGCATGCTTGGAATGAAGATAAAACTAAAGATTTTAATTCACCAGGTGTTTTTTATTTTAAAGATGCTTCGATGTTAAAAAAATACTGTAAAGAATTAATACAATCAAATGAACATATAAACGAAGAATTCTATATGAGTCTTCCTTTCAATTACCTAGTTAGAGATGGTTTGAAGGTCTGGTGTCCTAGTAACATAGATTATTTTTGTCAGTGGGGAACCCCGGAAGATTTAGAAGATTATCTTTTCTGGATTAATACTATAGGTAAAATTAAAAAGGCTAGCTTATGATTATTTTGATTCCAATGGGAGGCAAAGGAAGTAGGTTCTTGGAGGCTGGCTATACTGAAAATAAGGCTTGTCTGCTTACTACAGACAGACACTCAGGGGAGAAATTACCAATGATTATTTGTGCCATGAAAGATCTTCCTGGTATTGAGGATAATAAAAATACCATCATATGTATTGATAGAAAGTTTCATGAGGAAAATGGTACTGAAAAAGAAATTTTGAAAAGATTTAAAGATACAATATTCATACATGATAATGTTTTGTTAGATCAAGCTTATGGCTGTTATTTGGCGAAAGATCATCTCAATAAAGAAGAAGAGCTTCTAATCGGAGCTTGTGATAATGGAATAGATATAGATTTAGAAGCCTTTGAGAAAGCAAAGCTTGAATCGGACGCGTTAATGATTAGTCATAGTAATGATGAAAACATAGCTCAAAACCCAGAAGCGCATAGTTGGGCTAAGCTAAAAGATGATGGTAAATATTTAAGCAAAATTTCTTTAAAAAAAACTGTAAGCGCAAACCCAATGAACGATCACGCCACTACAGGCATGTTCTGGTTTAAAAGTGCCAAAACCTTTTTAAGTTATCTTGAAGATATGATCAAGTCTGAGGATACTTTAGATGGAAAATATTACGTTGATAAAGTTCTTCAATATTATATTGAAGACAAAAAAAAAGTTAGTTTTTTTGATGTTAAATACATCTGTTGGGGCACTCCTTTAGATTACGAAAACTATGAAAATACAATCTCTTATTGGACTAATTTTCATAATAATGAAGAATGGACCAAAGAAAGATAGGTTTATCAGTAGTAATTCCCTGTTTTAATGAAGCAGAAAATATCCTTTTACTTCTTAAGGAGCTTAAAGAGGTTTTCTTTACTAGCAAATATAATATTGAAGTAATAATCGTTGATGGATGTTCGAGTGATGATACGAATTTATTATTAATTGAAGAGTTTAGAAATTTAGATAAAGATATATTTTCACTTATTCTAATGGAAAGCCAGAAAGGGTACGGTAATGATATTTTAGAAGGCCTTAAAAAAGCTAGATATGAATATTTATGCTGGACCCATGCAGATTTACAGACTGATCCAAATGATGTTATCAGAGGTTTAGAAATCATTGGTTCTCATGCTGGTGGGGGTAAGCAATTCATAAAAGGTAAAAGAAAATACAGACCTTTTTTCGACTTACTATTAACTTATGGAATGCAAGTAATTGTTTCTTTTCTTTTAAAAGTCAGACTGAATGATATAAATGCTCAACCAAAGATTTTCCATAGATCTTTTTATGATAAATTCTTAAAAGACCGTTCGCCTAAAGATTTTTCTTTAGATCTATTTGCACTTTATGAAGCTAAAATAAATAACTATGAAATTATTTCATTTCCTGTGCATTTTAAAAAAAGAGAATTTGGTGTAGCTAAAGGGGGTGGAGGTTCCCTCGTCAATAGATGGAATCTTGTTAAAAGAACTTTTAGATATATTTACAGACTAAAGAAAGATCGATTGGATTCTGTATAAATTTTATTGAATTAGCAAAAATGAATTACAGAACTAAATTTAATATTCAGGAAGTCTCTTTAGTAATCTTATTCACTATAATAATTGCCTATTTTCTGTCATTTATTTATCCATATCCATATTTTTTAGCTGGTGGATTCTCAGGCGAATCTGCATATGACGGAGAACCTGACTATTTTGCAAATATAGTTAGTAGTTTTATTAATGGTCACTCGATGGATTTTCTTCATCCCGGAATACCGATAGTTCTCTTGTGTAAATCTATGTTAGTTCTTTTTAGAGATATTTATACGGTAGAAGAAATTATTGCTTCATCAAGATTTTTATTAATTAGCATTAATTTTTTAATGATATACATCGGGTCAAGAATAATTTTGAGACATGAACTTTCTATTTTCTTTCTTATTTTATCTTTGTTAATTTTATTTCCTGCAGGGTTTGTCCTAGTAGATCATCTGTCTCCTAATGGGATACTTTTTGGCGTAAGCATTTTAGTTGTAGCATTGGGTTATAAACTAGATGAGGGCTCTAAGCTCTATCTTTTATTGTTTAGTATTTTTTTAGGACTTGCTGTGGCTATCAAATTTCCTGCAATAGTCTTAGGCATACCTTTCTATATCTCTTTATTATTAAGTGAAATTGGGCAAGAGAAATTCTTAAGAAAATTATTTCTTTCTTTAGTAGTCACTTCCTTAAGCTTTTCTATTTTTACATGGCCAGTTCTACCGTTTATTCCATTCTTCTTAACACATCATAATTACTCTTATGCAGATTTTGAGTTTATATTTTCTAATTTATATATAAGTTTATTTTTAATCAGTTTATTTTTAGGAGTTTTAATATATCTTGTAACAAAATTAAAGAGGGTTTATAACTTTAATTATAAAAATATATATAAAACCGTTTGTATATCATTTCTCTTATTTCTCTTAATAACCATGTGCATTAAAGCGTGGAGTGCAGATGACTATTTATCCTTTTCTTATTCATTAAGGAATTACATTCCTCTGTTGGGAATGTTAATTCTTGTTATTGGTTTACCTTTACCTAAGAAGGTTTTTAATTCTAGATTTAATTTACATGTCTTTTTCATAGTATTTTTATTAATTCTTTCTATAAAATTTAATTTTAACTACCTATCAGATAAAAGAGCTCAAAACTTAGATACAAGCTTTTCTAACCTCTACTCTCTTTATATCAATCAATATGACAATATAGTCTTATATCCGGCAGGCTCTTTCGCCTCCAAGGATATTTTTCTTGCTTGGTCAGATTACCGATATGGAGATTCAAGATATTTGTTCATTGATCAAGAAAACAAATTACCTTTTAAAATGACAGAAAATCAAAGAAAAATTAGAGTTTTAAATACAAGAAAGTTTGATCTAAATAATCCTTTAACCAGAGTTTCATATCAATATTTTCAAAAATCTTTAGATAGTAAGTTTTTCAGTAAAAATCAAAAAGGAGTAGCTTCAAATCAAATAAACCTTCAAGATCCAAAAGAAATTTGTAATCAAATTTATGATGGTTATGTACAGGGCAGTACATCGCTAGCAATAATACCTTTAAGCCTTCATTCGTATATTGCCAATAATGGCCTTAAGGATATAGATCTTGCTTATAATTATGTAAATTCACTCAAAGATCGACTTACAAATAAATGCAAACTAGATACAGAAATAAAATCAATTATTCATGATTCTCAAAAGTTTTACCTTCTGTCGATAAAATAAAAATATTTTATGAATAGTAAATCAAGAAAAATTCTTTTTGTTGTTGTAGAAGATAGATATTTTATTTCTCACAGATTGCATTTAGCTAAGCATGCATTGGAGCTTGGATATGAGGTAGGACTTATATGTAAAAATTCTAGGTACAAAGAATTTTTAATAAATGAGGGTATCAAGGTATTTGATTGGTCATTAGAAAGAGGTTCATTTAACTTATTTTTTGAATTTAAAGCATTTTTTGAAGTTGTTAAGACCTTATTGCGGTTTTCGCCCGATTTAATTCATGCTGTTGCTTTAAAACCAGTAATATACTCTTCTTTTGCAAGTAAACTTGTTTTCTCTAAATCAAAAGTATTTGCATTAGGAGGTCTAGGCTTTATATTCAGTTCTCAAAAATTTCTAGCTAGGATTTTAAGACCTTTTATTGTTCTTCTTCTAAAATTTTCTTTCAGTGGAAAAAGATCTCGTTTGATTATTCAAAATATTGATGATTTAAAGATACTTACAGATCTGGGAGTAATTAAAGAAGAAAAAGTAGACCTAATTAAGGGTGCTGGTGTGGACATAAATCAATTTTCTTTTACAGAAGATATTTCTTCTTTACCCGAAGTGATATTACCCGCTAGGTTGCTATGGGATAAAGGCATAGGAGAATTTGTTGAAGCAGCAAGAATACTAAAAGTAAAAGGAGTAAAGGCTAAGTTCTCAATACTTGGAGAAACTGACCCACATAATCCCGAATGTATTTCAGAAGAGCAAATAAATAACTGGAAAAAAGAGGGTATTGTTGACATTCTAGGATTTAAGGAAGATATGGTAAAACACTTTCAAGGATGTTCCATAGTTTGTTTACCTTCTTATAGAGAAGGTCTTCCTAAAGCCCTATTGGAAGGAGCCAGTTGTGGTCGTCCTATAGTTACTACAGATGCCCCTGGTTGTAGAGAGATAGTGCAAGATGGCATAAACGGCTATCTGGTTCCACTTAAAGATTCAGTTCTTTTAGCTCAATCTTTATCTAAATTGATTATGAATAAAGATTTAAGGAGATCTATGGGAATAAAAGGAAGAAAGATGGTAGAAAAAGATTTTTCTGCCGAAATAGTTTCATTACAAACAGGGGAAGTTTGGAACAAACTGATTAATTATACTAATCCTTAAAGAAGTTTGATGATTCGAGTATAATTTAAATTACTTGAAGCTTAATCTTCAAAATATTTTCAAAGCTATTCACTCAAACGATCAAATGAGTATAAAAAACTTAGATGTTAAAGAATAAGAGAATCGCAGTCATAGGTTTAGGTTATGTCGGCCTACCTTTATTAGTAGAACTTTCAAAGAAATATAGTGTGAAGGGGTTTGATCTATCTAAAAATAGAATATCACAGCTAAAAAAATTAAAAGATATTACTAATGAAGTAAGTTCAAAAGACTTAAGAGACTTGAAGGCATGTCTTACTCATGATCAAAAGAAAATTGAAGAAGAAAATGTTTATATACTGACAGTTCCTACTCCGATAAATAAAAAACGTGAACCCGATCTTATGCCTTTGAAGAATGCATGTATAAATATTGGGAAGATCCTTAAAAAGAATGATTTAGTCATATTTGAATCTACTGTATATCCTGGACTTACAGAAGAATTTTGTGTTCCCCTTTTAGAAAAAGAATCTGGTTTATATCTCAATACAGACTTTTTCGTTGGTTATAGTCCTGAAAGAATTAATCCTGGTGACAACAATAGAAAATTAACCGACATTAAGAAAATAACAAGCGGCTCTAATGCAGAAGCTTTAAAAGTTGTTGACGGTATATACAAATCAATAATTAAGGCGGGAACATATCCCGTAAAATCTATCAAAGTTGCAGAAGCTGCGAAAGTGATAGAAAACACTCAAAGAGATATAAATATAGCTTTAGTAAACGAATTATCCCTTTTGTTCAAAAGACTTGATATTGATACCAATGAAGTCATAGATGCTGCAGCAACAAAATGGAACTTTCTTGATTTTAGGCCTGGTTTAGTGGGCGGACACTGTATTGGGGTAGACCCTTATTATTTGACTTACAAAGCAAAAAAAGTTGGATTTGAACCAAAAATGATATTATCTGGAAGGCAAACAAATGAATCCATACCGCATTATATTTCTAAAAACTTACTAGATGATCTAAAAAAGAAAAAAATCAAATATAAGGACGCTCATATTTTGATATTAGGACTGACTTTTAAAGAAGATTGCCCTGACATGAGAAATTCTAAAGTTAAAGAAATTTATGATGATCTTACCTCTAAATCATTAAAAGTAGATGTTTTTGATCCTCAAGCTGAACACTCTGAAGTATTAAAGCATTATCCTAAAAAGTCAGTATTAGCCAAAATTCCTTCAAAAAATAAGAGATATGATTCAATATTAATAGCTGTACCTCATAATGAATTTAAACAGCTAGGATATAAAACAATTAAAGCCTTGGGGTCTAATGCTGTTTTGTTTTATGATTTGAAAGAAACCTTCCCTAAAGAAAAAGTAGATTTTAAATTATGAAAACTGTCTGTTTAACTGGTGTTGCAGGATTCATAGGGTTTCATCTTGCAAAAAAACTAGATTTGGAAGGTTATAGGGTAGTTGGTATAGATAACTTAAATAGCTATTATGATAAACAATTAAAATTAGATAGGCTTTCCGAGCTTCAGAAGCTTAATAAATTTGAATTTATAGAGTTAGATATCTCTGATAACTCAAAAATGATTAGTTTAGACGACGACTTCTCCTTTGACATAGTTATCAACCTTGCTGCTCAGGCAGGTGTTCAATATTCTTTGGTCAATCCTCATGAATATATATCTTCAAATGTAAATGGTTTCCTTAATATTTTAGAATTAGGTAAAAGGCAGGCTGTTGAACATCTACTTTATGCGTCTTCAAGCTCAGTATATGGTCTTAATAAAAAGATACCTTTCAATGAAGATCACAATGTTGATCATCCGCTAAGTATTTATGCTGCTTCAAAGAAAAGTAATGAGCTTATGGCTCATTCTTATTCTTACCTATATGAATTACCTACTACTGGTTTAAGATTCTTTACAGTTTATGGCCCTTGGGGGAGGCCGGATATGGCTTTATTTATATTTACGAAGGCAGCCATTGAGAATGAAACCATAAGAGTAAATAATTATGGAGAGCATTCCAGAGATTTTACTTATGTAGATGATATTGTTGCTGGAATAAACAGCATCATTACTTTGCCTCCTCAAAAGGATAAGTCAGCAAAGATAAGTCCTTCTCAAAGTGAGGCTCCTTGGCAGATACTAAATATAGGAAGGGGGCAGAAAGTTCAATTAATGGAATTTATTGAAATTATTGAGGAGTATTTTGGAAAAGAGATTAAGAAGGAGTTTGTTCCTCTGCAGGCTGGTGACGTAGCAAATACTTTTTGTGATACCTCTAAACTAAGAAGAGAGTTTAATTATAATCCTCAAGTTTCTGTCAAAGACGGAGTTAAGCAGTTCTTAGATTGGTATGTTAGTTATTATAAATCTTGAGTAAATAGAAATAGTCATGAAATCTTAAAGATGATTCAAGAAAAAAACCTTTTACTAATTATTCCTAATAACGAAATAGGGGGAGCTCAGAACTTCTTTAAGAGACTTTTTAAGAATATATCTTGTCCTAACAAAACTTTTTATGTCGAAGACTTAGAAGCTTATGAATCCTTAACAACAAAACCTTCAAAAAATATTTTTTTTAGAACTTGGGCTATTTATAAAAATATAAGAAAATTAAATTACAATGGAATGGTTACAGTTCTAGCAACAGTTAATTCAACAGCTCCAAGTGCTTTATGTAAGCTACTATTTATAAATTTCTTCTTAGTTTCCAGACTAGGAAATACTCTAAGTGCTGAGATTAAAAATCAAGGCATAAAATCTTACTTAAAAAAATTGAAGCAGAAGATAATATTTAAATTGTCAGATTTAGTAGTCTTTCAATCTAATTCCATGAAACAGGATGCTCTTAAGGTTCTACGATTAC
>TARA_B100001175_G_scaffold33384_1_pt1 | contig 17660 bp, 14 predicted proteins | sample TARA_B100001175 | Tara Oceans TARA_B100001175
TCACCTTCAGAATCATCAACAATCACATCTTCTTCAACAGACTCTTCTTTAGAAGGTTTGGCCTTCTTGTTTTTTGATTTTGTTTCCTCTTCAGATTTTGTCTCAGATTGAAGATTTTTTCTTTCATCTCTTAGCTCGGCCCGAGTTTGAAAAACCTCTAGCTCCTCCTCTGAATAGCGTGAAACAACAACTGTCAAATGGCAGCTTCTTTTAAAAATTGAAGTTGCACGTCCGCGCGCTCTTGGTCTAAACCTTTTTAAAGTAGGGCCTTCGTCAGCGAAACACTCCGAAATAAAAAGTTCTTCCTGAGGAATTCCATTATTATTATTGGCGTTTGCTACTGCTGAATTTAAACAACCAGAAATAATTTCTGAGACTGATCTTTCGCTAAAAGCTAAAATTTCGTCAGCTCTACTAACAGACTTGTTTCGAATTTGATTTAACACAGGTCTAGCTTTATGGGCGGAAACACGGGCATAACGGACAACTGCTCGAGTGCTTTCACGGTTTTCAATTTTGGATAAAGAACCATCTAAAGAAACCATTAGTTAGTAGCCCTCTCTTGACCACTATGAGAACGGAAAGTTCTTGTGGGTGCAAATTCTCCTAATTTATGACCGACCATCGACTCTGTAATAAATACAGGAACATGCTTTCTACCATCGTGAACTGCAATCGTATGACCTAACATGTCTGGCACAATTGTTGAACGGCGAGACCATGTTCGAATTACTTTTTTCTCTCCTGAACCATTCATGCCATCTACTTTTTTCAAAAGATGGTCATCAACGAAAGGTCCTTTTTTCAAACTTCTTGGCATTACTTTCTACCTCCGTCCTCTTCCGCGACGACGCCTAACGATCATCTTGTCGGAATGTTTTCCTCTTTTTCTAGTACGTCCTTCTGGTTTACCCCAAGGGGAAACAGGGTGACGACCACCAGATGACTTTCCTTCACCACCGCCTAATGGATGGTCTACTGGGTTCATAGCAACGCCACGGGACTGCGGCCGTACACCTTTCCATCTATTTCGTCCAGCTTTTCCGATACTGATTAATTCGTGTTCTTGATTGCCAACTTCTCCTATTGTGGCGCGACAATCGATCCTAACTCTCCGCATTTCGCTGCTTGGTAGTCGTAAAGTAGCAAAATCTCCTTCTTTAGCAACTAACTGAATACTAGAACCAGCACTACGTGCCAATTGGCCTCCGCCCTCTGGATGCAACTCAACATTGTGAACAACTGTTCCAACGGGAATATAACGAAGGGGTAATGCATTTCCAGAACGTATTTCACTTCCTTGTCCTGACCTAAGTACGTCACCTACTACTACGCCGCGTGGAGCCAAAATGTAACGTTTCTCTCCATCGTGATAATGCAGTAACAAAATTCTACAACTTCGATTTGGATCATATTCAACGGCAGCAACAGTCGCTGGAACACCATCTTTATTTCGTCTAAAATCAACAACTCTGTACTTCTGTTTATGTCCTCCTCCGCGATGACGCGAAGTTTTACGACCATAGTTATTACGACCACCGGTAGAAACTTTTTTCTCGACCAGAGTTCGCTCAGGAGTAGTTTTAGTTATTTCAGAAAAATCCGCTACCGTTTGGAATCGTCTTCCCGGGCTGGTTGGTTTACGCTGTCGCTGCGGCATATTAGACCTCAAACAATTCAATAGAGTCGCCTTCTGCAAGGGTCACATAGGCCCTTTTCACATCAGGACGTTTTGACATAGTTGGTTTACGACGATTTCTTTTTAATTTTCCCTTACGATTTAAAGTATTTACTTTCAAAACACTCACATCAAAAATCTTTTCAACAGCATCTCTAATTTCTGGTTTTGAAGCAGATTTATGAACTTCAAACGCAAAAACATTTTGCTCTAGAAGAGCAAACGACTTCTCCGAAACGATTGGTCTGACAATCACATCTCTGAGATCTTTCATGATTCCGAACTTTCATCTTTAGAGTCTTCTGAATTTCTCATTGAAGTAGTGTCTGGCAAATTATTCTTTGTAAACACGACCCAATCATTTACTAAAACGTCATAAGCATTCAACTCATCTGGAGATATAACATGAACTCGATCTAAATTCGCAAAACTTTTCCAAGTGTTCAAATCGTTTTGATCAACAACAAGTAAAACTCTGCCTTCTACACCCAACGCATCAAGAACAGCTACCGCTGTTTTTGTTTTTGGTAATTCAAAATTCCATTCATCAATAACTAAAACATGCTCTGACGATGCGCGATCTGAAAGAGCTGACTTCAATGCCAAGCGAATCATTTTCTTAGGAGTCTTCTGCGAGTAATCGCGTGGCTTGGGCCCTAGCGCAACTCCGCCACCGCGCCACTGAGGAGAGCGAATTGAACCGTGTCTAGCGCGACCAGTTCCCTTTTGACGCCATGGTTTTGCTCCTCCGCCTCTGACTTCTGCTCTTGTCTTAGTGCTCTGAGTCCCGCTACGTCTAGCGGCTAATTGAGCAGTAACTACTTGGTGCATAACAGCAACGTTGGGATCGATACCAAAGGTTTGAGGATCCAGATCGATAGTGCCAGTTTTGGAGCCAGTTAGGTCTTTAATGTCAACAGCACTCATCAAACTGCTCCCTTTACTGCATCTCTAATTAAAACAGTAGAACCATTTGGACCTGGCACTGAACCCTTGATAAGTAAAAGTTCTTTTTCAGTATCTGTTTGTACAACTTCAAGATTTAAAATTGTTGTTTTCTGATTACCCATTCTTCCAGGAAGTTTTTTGCCTTTAAAAATTCTTGACGGCGTTGCGCATTGACCAACTGCTCCGGGTTTACGGTGCACCTTGTGAGCACCATGGGAGGCCCTTTGACCCTTAAATCCATGCCTCTTCATAGCTCCTGCAAAACCTTTACCTTTGCTAACTGAAGTGACATCAACTCTTAGGTTTTCAGAAAGAGTTTCGACAGTTAATTCCTGCCCTACTTCATATCCATCTACATCATCCAAGCGAAGCTCTACCAACTTTACGCCTGCATCAACCCCATTGGATGCAAAGTGACCTGCTTCCGGTCTTGTTAATTTTTGTTCATCTTTTTCTCCAAAAGTAACTTGAAGCGCACTGTATCCGTCACGTTCCGTAGTTTTAACGCGTACAACACGATTGGGCCTTATGCGTAGAACCGTTACAGGGATCACGGAATTATCTTCATCCCACACTTGGGTCATTCCGACCTTTTCTCCCACTATTGCTTTATTAGCCATTTTTTTTCCTACGCACACTCAGCGAGTGCTCGTTAATTTCTATTTATCTAAATCCATGCAAACGCTCCGCTGGGAAACCCCGGCGGAGCGCTGATATCGGTTGTGCCATTCGGTTCCCAACTATTTTGAAGGGCCTTAAGGGACGTCAGCTTTAGGTGCTAAAACAACAAACACCGACTGATAACGATACGGCGCATAATGACATGGCACAACCGAAAATCCCTTTAATAAAGATAACTTTGCCCCAAACATCCCATTTCAGTGACTCTTTTAGAAGTACCGTCGGAATAGTTATAAATATAAAAAAACAGCTGCAGGTGAAACCCTTGGAAAATCAAGTAAAAGATAGTGAAAGATTGCCAAAATGGGTCATTAAGGCATTAGCAGCGCTACTAGGCGGATTTGCTCTTCTTTGGTACTCCCGTGGAGTTATTTCTGCACTAAGACCCCTGCTTATAATACTTTTAGTTTCTCTCTTCCTTTCTTTCGCTCTGGAGCCTGCGGTAAACAGACTTGAAAAATTGGGATTAAAGAGAGGGGTAGGAACAGCTTTGACTTTCCTGATTTGCTTTGCCGCTCTAGGCGGTTTTGGCTTTCAAGTCGGATCTCTTCTAGCTGATCAAGTAACTGAATTTAATAATAATATCCCAACCTATCTATCTGATATCGATGAATTTCTTGATGATAATTTTGGAATTGAAAACGCTACTTCAGACCTACAAGAAAAATACGACTCTGGAGCTTTAGCAAAGTGGCTCGGAGATTTAGCTGACGATCTTGCACGTTTCGGCACAACCGTTGCAAATGTTTTATTCCAGCTATTTACAATTGCTCTTTTCTCTTTCTACTTAGTAGCTGAGGGACCAAAAGTCAGAAAGCTTGTATGTTCGTTTCTTGCCCCGCGCCGTCAGGGGCAAGTTTTGGAAATTTGGGATCTTGCTGTATCTAAAACAGGCGGATACATACTTTCAAGGAGTGTCCTTGCTGTACTTTCAGGAGCAATTCATTGGTTAATTTTTGAAATAATCGGACTCCCCTCTGCACTGGCTCTCGCTTTATGGGTTGGAGTTATTTCTCAATTTGTACCCGTTGTAGGGACTTATATAGCCGGGGTGTTGCCACTTATAGTGGGACTACTGGGTGAACCCGTTGATGGACTATGGGTATTAATAACAATTGCTGTCTATCAACAAATAGAAAATTATTTAATCTCACCTAGAATCACTGCTCATACAATGCAAATCCATCCAGCCGTCGCATTTGCTTCAGTGATTGCTGGTTCTGCGATACTAGGGGTAGTGGGAGCTTTATTAGCACTCCCAGCAGCAGCAACTATTCAATCCGTAATAAGTTCAGTTGCCCGTAGACACGAAGTTTCTGAAGAATTACTCGCAACAAAAACTCAAAGAGAAGGTTCCCTAAAGAGAAACACTCCAGAAGACATCAACCCAGAACAAAAAAATACCGACTAGTTTTGCTGAATTTTTATTTCAATATCTATGCCTGCTGGTAGATCAAGCCTTTGAAGAGAATCAACAGTCTTAGGAGATGGGTTAAGAATGTCGAGAAGTCTCTTATGGATCCTCATCTCAAAGTGTTCGCGAGAATCCTTGTCCTTGAAAGGCCCACGAATCACTGTATAGCGATGCTTTTCTGTAGGTAGAGGTACCGGTCCTCGAAGATCCGCTTGAGTTCTGCGAACAGTTTCAACAATTTTTTTTGCTGATTGGTCGATTACCTCATGATCGTAGGCTTTAAGCCTAATTCTTATTTTTTGACTCGCTGCCATAAGTTAAATCCGTACTACTTAATAACTTTAGTTACAGCACCAGCACCCACAGTCCTACCACCTTCACGAATAGCGAAGCGAAGTCCTTCATCCATAGCAATCGGGGCAATCAACTCAACCGACATGGTTGTGTTATCGCCCGGTATGCACATTTCAGTTCCTTCGGGTAGAGCAATGCTTCCGGTCACATCAGTTGTTCTAAAATAAAACTGTGGTCGATAGTTGGAAAAGAATGGCTTATGACGTCCACCTTCTTCTTTTGTAAGAACGTATACCTCAGCTTCAAAATGTGTATGCGGAGTTATTGAACCAGGAGCAGACAAAACCTGACCACGCTGGACATCTTCTTTATCAATACCGCGAAGCAAAGCGCCAATATTATCGCCGGCCAGACCCTCATCGAGAAGTTTTCTGAACATCTCGACACCAGTGCAGGTCGTTTCTTGGGTGTCTTTGATACCAACAATTTCTATTGTGTCGCCAGTATTAACTTTGCCCTGTTCAACACGACCGGTAACAACTGTTCCGCGACCTGTAATCGAGAATACGTCTTCAATCGGCATAAGGAATGGCTTATCGATATCACGTTCGGGCTGTGGTATATATTCGTCCACCTGATCCATAAGATCAATAATTTGAGCTGCGGAATCTCCATCGCCTTCCAAGGCCTTAAGAGCCGAAACTCTAACAATTGGTGTGTCGTCTCCTGGGAAATCGTATTCATTTAAAAGATCCCTAACTTCCATTTCCACTAGTTCAAGAAGCTCTTCATCGTCAACAACATCACACTTATTTAAAGCCACAATAATCTTTGGAACCCCAACCTGGCGTGCAAGCAACACATGCTCTCGAGTTTGAGGCATCGGTCCATCAGCTGCGGAAACCACCAAAATAGCTCCATCAACCTGAGCCGCGCCAGTAATCATGTTTTTAATGTAATCAGCGTGTCCTGGCATATCGACATGGGCATAGTGCCTGTTACCTGTCTCATACTCTACGTGTGAAACGTTAATAGTGATACCACGCTCGCGTTCCTCTGGTGCATTATCAATATTCTCAAATGCTGTAAAAGCTGTATTATCAGGATCTGAATCTGACAATACCTTGGTTATTGCAGCAGTAAGAGTTGTCTTACCGTGATCGATGTGTCCCATCGTTCCCACATTTACGTGGGGCTTATTTCTTTCGAACTGGGCCTTAGCCATGACTCTCCTCGAGTTTCTCTATTATTTTATATTACCTTCTCAGTAGGTTAAGCCTATTCACCGCGAATGCGGGTGACAATCTCTTCCTGTACTGATGAAGGAGTTTTTTGATACGAATCGAACTGCATTGTATATGTTGCGCGCCCTTGGGTGCGAGAACGCAGATCTGTAGCATAGCCGAACATCTCGGATAGCGGCACCTGTGCAGTAACTACTTGGTTATTTCCTCTTGCTTCCATTTGTCCAACTTTGCCTCTTCTGGAATTTAAATCACCAACTACGTCACCCATATAATCTTCAGGCGTTACAACTTCTACAGCAAAAATTGGCTCCAGAAGAACCGGCTTAGCCTGTTTTATAACCTCTCTAAACCAAGCCTGCGCAGCAATTTTAAAAGCCATCTCAGATGAATCAACATCATGGTGTTTTCCATCGTTAAGGGTCACTTTCATACCCAAAACTTGAAAACCTGCAAGGACACCAGAAGTCATGGCAGATTGGATGCCAGCATCAACGGCTGGAATATATTCCTTTGGAATACGACCTCCCGTAACTTTGTCTACGAAACCATAGGTTTCTTCACCTTCTGTGAGAGGTTCCACAGTCGCAACAATTTCAGCAAATTGGCCCGAACCGCCAGATTGTTTCTTATGGGTGTAGCGATAATTTTCAACTGCTTTGGTAATTGTTTCCCGATAAGCAACTTGTGGTTTTCCTACATTTGCGTCAACACGAAACTCACGCAACATTCGGTCAACTAGAACTTCAAGATGCAACTCTCCCATACCACCAATGATTGTCTGACCTGTTTCTTCATCACTTCTAACTGTAAAAGTAGGGTCTTCATCAGAAAGAGCACCTAAGGCCTTGCCCATTTTGTCCTGATCAGCTTTCGAGCGAGGCTCAACAGCCACATGAATTACAGGATCCGGAAAGTCAAGCTGTTCGAGCATAAGAGGGTGATCAGGTGAACAAAGGGTGTCACCCGTCTTTGTGTCTTTGATCCCTACACCAGCGACTATGTCACCGGTTCGAACAATGTCAAGATCTTCCCGATCGTTTGCGTGCATCTCTAAAATGCGTCCAATCCGTTCTTTAGAACTCGACCGCGTATTTAAAACAGTTGCACCTTTTTCCAAAGTGCCACTATAAACCCGGAAGTAAGTCAACTTTCCGACATGAGGATCTGTCATAATCTTGAAAGCAAGAGCAGCAAATGGCTCGTCATCACTAACAGAGCGCTTCGTGACCTCTTCACTTCTAGGTTCAATACCTTCAACGGGTGGAAGATCAAGCGGTGATGGTAAATACTCAACAACAGAGTCGAGAAGAGGTTGAACACCTTTATTCTTAAAAGCTGTACCGGTTAAAATTGGCACACAATCACCTGAAAGGGTTCCTTGACGAATTGCTGCTTTCAAATCATCAATTGTAATTTCTTCTTCACCGACAAATTTTTCAAGGATATTCTCATCGAACTCAGCAAGAAGATCTACAAGTTCTGCCCTATATTCATCAGCTTGGGATTTTAAATCATCTGGAATCTCTACCTCGTTCCATGAGGCGCCTAAATCTTCACTTTCCCAAACCAAAGCTTTCATAGTTACCAAATCAATAACACCAGCAAAATCGGCTTCAGCTCCTATAGGCAATTGGATCACAGCAGCTTTGCAACCGAGACGCTCTTTGATCGTTCCCAGAACAAAGAAAAAATCAGCTCCGGTTCGGTCCATTTTGTTGATAAAACACATCCTTGGAACATTATGACGATCGGCTTGACGCCAAACTGTTTCAGTTTGTGGTTCCACACCTGCTACCCCATCAAAAACTGCTATTGCACCATCTAAAACTCTTAAAGAACGTTCTACCTCAACTGTAAAATCAACGTGTCCGGGAGTGTCAATAATATTGATCCTGTGATCGTTCCAAAAACAGCTGGTAGCAGCGGAAGTAATGGTAATTCCCCTCTCTTGCTCCTGCTCCATCCAGTCCATAGTCGCGGTGCCTTCATGCACTTCACCAATTTTGTAATTCACACCCGTGTAATACAAGATTCGTTCTGTGGTCGTAGTTTTACCCGCGTCAATATGAGCCATAATTCCAATATTGCGAGTTCTCTCAAGAGGGTGTCGATTAGCCATACCTGTTTACCTGAATTTAATTACCAGCGATAATGTGCAAACGCTTTGTTGGCTTCAGCCATTTTATGTAAGTCCTCACGGCGCTTAACAGATGAACCAATTCCATTGGCAGCATCCATTATCTCATTAGCTAAGCGTTCAGACATAGATCTTTCTCTTCTGTCTCGTGCATAATCAACAAGCCAGCGAACAGCTAAAGTATTGGCTCGACGAGGCTTAACTTCAACTGGCACTTGATAAGTAGCACCCCCGACACGGCGACTTCGCACTTCAAGCTGCGGCCTTATACTTTCCAAAGCATCTTTTAAAACTCCAACAGGTTCACTACCTGTTTTTGTTTCGACTACCCTCAAAGCGCCATATACAATCTGTTCTGCAGTGGAACGCTTCCCATGCCTTAAGACCTTATTCACCAACTGTGTGACCACACTCGAACGATACACAGGGTCTGGAGTGAGACTTCTTCTAACAGCTGGTCCCTTTCTAGGCATGATTAATTACCCTTCTTTGCGCCATATCGGCTACGCGACTGGCTTCTTTCCGAAACACCAGAAGTGTCAAGAGTTCCCCTAACAATCTTGTAACGAACACCCGGCAAATCTTTTACACGACCACCTCGTAATAAAACAATAGAATGCTCTTGCAAATTATGTCCCTCGCCAGGTATGTAAGCCGTTACTTCCATTCCGCTCGTTAAACGTACCCTTGCAACCTTACGGAGAGCTGAATTTGGTTTTTTTGGGGTGGTCGTAAAAACTCTTGTACAAACACCGCGTCTTTGAGGAGCACCCTTTAGAGCAGGAGTAGCTTCTTTTCTACGCTTTGATTGACGGCCCTTGCGGACCAGTTGTTGGATTGTGGGCACGACTTACCTCAAACCTGACTATTGAAATTAAAAAATGGTGCATAAATAAATAAAGCACGAATTATTGAGTCTACGGTCGGCATCTTCACGTCACAATAAGAAATCAAAGTATCTTAGTCAATTTCTTCAATGGCTTCTTCAATAGCACCATTAGCTAAATCTATTACATCAGCTTCGTAAGCACCGGCGAAGCTATCATCACTCGCATTACTGCTGTCTGCCTGAGTAGCTAGCCATTCAGCTAAATCTTGCTCTTCATCAGCAGAAGAGTAAAAATCCATTGGCTTGTAGTCAGGAGCGTGAGTTCCCACACGCCTATACTCTTCACGTCCAGTTCCAGCAGGAATTAACTTACCGATAATAATATTTTCCTTTAGACCTACTAATTTGTCTTGTCTGCTTTCTATTGCAGCTTCTGTAAGAACTCTGGTAGTTTCCTGAAAAGATGCCGCTGACAACCACGAATCAGTAGCAAGTGAAGCCTTCGTTATACCCATTAATTCAGGACGACCTTCAGCAGGCTTCTTTCCTTCCTCAACCAAGTTTCTATTCGTAGTTGCAAAAATTGGCTGATCCACCTGTTCCCCTGGAAGAAAATCTGAATCACCAGGGTCGCTAATTCGCACCCTTCGAGTCATTTGTCTCACAACTAATTCAATATGTTTGTCGTGAATTGACACACCTTGATCTCGGTAAACCTTTTGAACTTCATCTACCAAATACTGTTGAGTTTCTCTAACTCCTTTGATTTCAAGAAGTTCCTTTGGGTCTCTTGGTCCCTCAACTATTGCATCACCAGCGAATATCTCATCTCCGTCTTTAAATTCCAGACGAGAAATTCCTGGAATCAAATGAACTTCTTCCGTGCCGTCATCGGCCACAACGGTGACCTCTCTGCCTCGCCCTTCATCTTCCCCTATTCTGATAACACCAGAAATTCTTGACAAAGTTGCCTTACCTTTCGGTGTGCGTGCTTCAAACAACTCAACTACGCGAGGTAAACCTGCCGCAATATCTCTTCCGGCAGCAGCTACACCACCTGTGTGGAAGGTTCTCATAGTCAACTGTGTACCTGGCTCACCAATAGACTGAGCAGCTATTACCCCCACTGCTTCACCGATTTCGATAGGTTTCCCTGTTGCTAAAGACATTCCATAACAAGCACCAGAAACTCCTTGATCTGAATCGTCAGTTAAGGGTGAAAGCACCCTGACCCGTTCAACTGCAGGATCATCTCGAAGTGTGACCATTTCATCTTCACCAACAATTGTCCCTTTTTCATAAATACTTCCATCAGAAAGTTTCACATCTTCTGCAAGGGTTCTACTAAATAGTTTAGTTTCTATGTGTGAGCGAAAGCCTGTTTCGTCTTCTCGAATATTTTCTACCCAGACCGAACGTACTGGTTTCCCAGTAGCGAAAACATCTTCATCATTGATTATCAATTCTTGACAAACATCGACCAATCTTCTAGTCAAATAACCAGAGTCGGCAGTCCTCAATGCAGTATCAACAAGACCTTTTCTGGCTCCAGGAGTAGCAATAAAGTACTCCAACATGGCTAATCCTTCTCTGAAGTTGGATTTAATTGGGCGAGGAATCAAGTCGCCTCGAGGGTTAGCCACAAGGCCTCTCATGCCAGCTATTTGTCTAACTTGCATCATGTTTCCTCTTGCACCAGATTTCATCATCATGTCAATCGGATTGAACTGATCATCTGCTAAAACTTCAGCCATTCTTTCAGTAATCTCAGCAGTAGCAGCATTCCAAATCTCGATTTCTTTCTGCCTTCTTTCACCGTCCGTAATTATTCCGCGCCTAAACTGATTCTCTACTTTTTCAGCATCTTTCTCATACTTATCTAAAATTTCCTGCTTATCAGAGGGTGTCTTTACATCTTCAATTGAAACTGTGATTCCGGACTGTGAGGCAAAACGAAAACATTTATCTTTAAGACTGTCGAGACTATTAGATACGACTTTCTTTGGATAATGTCTTGCTAAGTCATCAACAATAGATCCCATAGCTTTTTTATCAACTTGATAATTTACATAACCGAAACCCGCTGGAAGTGCTTCGTTAAACAAAACGCGTCCAGCAGTGGTCTTCTCCCAGACAAGACCGTCTCCGTTCTCTGATTCAAGTGCTAAGTCTGGATAACTGTCTGATCTAAATTCAATTAAAGCATGCAAGTGCAATGATCGACTGTCTAAAGCTTGTTCAATTTCATGTATTCTCCGAAATGTTCTTCCTTCTCCGGCAGCTCCTTCTACTTCACTGGTCATATAAAAACCGCCAATGATCATATCTTGAGTGGGAGTTACTAAAGGCCGACCGTGAGCTGGACTGAGTACGTTGTTAGCAGAAAGCATTAAAACTCTTGCTTCTGCTTGTGCTTCAGCCGACAGAGGCAAATGTACTGCCATCTGGTCCCCATCAAAATCTGCGTTAAAAGCAGTACAAACTAAAGGATGAATTCGAATCGCTTTACCTTCGACTAAAACAGGCTCAAATGCTTGAATACCTAACCTATGGAGAGTTGGGGCTCGATTCAACATAACCGGATGTTCCTGAATAACTTCTTCTAAAACATCCCAAACTTGTGGCTTACGCCTTTCTACCATTCTCTTCGCAGATTTAATATTCTGCGCGAGTTCTCCGTCTACTAAACGTTTCATTACAAACGGTTTAAACAATTCAAGAGCCATTAATTTAGGGAGTCCACATTGATGGAACTTGAGAGTAGGTCCAGCTACAATTACAGATCTACCAGAATAATCAACTCGTTTACCAAGAAGATTTTGTCTAAATCTTCCCTGTTTACCTTTCAGCATGTCAGAGAGAGATTTGAGGGGACGATTACCTGGCCCAGTAACAGGCCGACCTCGTCTACCATTATCAAACAGTGCATCTACAGCTTCTTGCAACATGCGTTTTTCGTTATTGACGATAATCCGAGGTGCTCCTAGATCTAACAGTCTCTTTAAGCGGTTATTTCTATTAATTACTCGCCTATACAAATCGTTTAAGTCGGAAGTTGCAAAACGACCACCATCTAACTGGACCATAGGTCGAAGATCAGGAGGTATAACTGGAACAGCATCGAGAATCATTGCTCCAGGTTGATTGACACGACGACCATGTTCATCCCGGCGATTAAAAGAAGCGACAATTTTAAGTCTCTTAATTGCTTTCTGTCGGCGTTGTGTCGATAAGGGTTTTTGATCTTTAGGTGGATCAATCATCCCCCTTAAAGTTATTTCTTCTTCATCAAAATCAATGCGGTCAATTAGTTGCGATAAAGCGTCGGCGCCCATGCCGCCTTCAAAATATTCGCCCCAACGATCTTCTAACTCTCGCCAAAGAAGTTCATCTTCAATTATCTGGCGAGGGAAAAGGCCTTTAAATTCTTCCCAAGCCCTGTCTAAAACATCTAACTCCTGCTCGTACTGTTCGCGAATGAACTGCATATCTTTTTCTGCAGCTTTCTGACGAGCTTTTAGATCAGCGTCTTTGAGACCTTCATTTTCCATTTCAACTAGTTCGCCTTCAAGATCTTCTTTACGACGATCAAGTTCTCGATCTCGTTCCTCTTCGATTGCGTTTCGTTCTTCGGAAAGCTCTTTCTCTAATTCTGGAAGGTCTTCATGCCTTCTTTCAGCATCAACAGTTACAACTAGATTTGCTGCAAAATAAATTACTTTTTCCAGTTGCTTTGCTTTTAATTCTTCTTTGGGTTCGTTTCCTGTCAATAAATAAGCTAACCAGGAACGCGTGCCACGCAAATACCAAATATGAACTGCAGGAGCCGCCAACTCAATATGACCCATGCGTTCACGACGGACCTTTGACCTAGTTACTTCAACACCGCAGCGTTCACAAATAATTCCCTTAAATCTGACCCTTTTATATTTCCCGCAGTAGCATTCCCAATCTTTGGTGGGACCAAAAATCTTCTCACAAAAAAGGCCATCTTTTTCAGGCTTAAGTGTTCGATAGTTGATAGTCTCAGGTTTTTTTACCTCACCATTTGACCACATACGAATGTCATCGGCAGTAGCCAAACCAATTCGAATATTTGAAAATTCGTTGACGTCTATCACTCTTTATTCCCTTATTTTTCTACTTACAGTCTCTTTTTTACTAAAACGCTCTAACCGCACGTGCAGCTTCACGAGCTGCATCTTCTTCATCAGATCCTCGTTCTGGACGGGAAAGATCAATCCCAAGAGCTTCAGTTGTCCTATAAACATCTTCATCCATCTCTCTGATTTCAACTTCTTTACCGTCATTATCTAGAACTTCAACATTCAGACACAAAGACTGCATCTCTTTTATAAGAACTTTGAAACTCTCAGGTATCCCTGGTTCTGGAATATTGTCACCTTTAACTATTGCCTCATAAACTCTTACACGCCCGAGTACATCGTCAGACTTAATTGTTAAAAGCTCTTGAAGGCAGTAAGAAGCACCGTACGCTTCTAGAGCCCAAACTTCCATCTCTCCAAATCTCTGACCACCAAACTGGGCTTTACCGCCCAACGGTTGCTGCGTAATCATTGAATAAGGTCCAGTAGATCTAGCATGAATTTTGTCATCAACTAGATGTGCAAGTTTCAGAATATAAACGTATCCGATTCCAATTGGCTCGTCATAGGCTTCGCCAGTACGGCCATTATAAAGTATCGCTTTGCCGTCATCTCTAACAAGTTTGCCTTCTCCTTCAGCTGAATCTGAACGAAGGTTTGAAAGAATTTTGCTAATACTTGGATGGCCACTCTTTAGCTCTTGTTCATCCCAACTAGCACCATCAAAAACTGGTGTAGCAACATGGATAGAAGGCTTTGTGCTGGTTCTCGTTTTCTTAGCTTCAAAATCGCGATCTACAGGAACCCCAACACCTTCGCCGTCAATTTCCCAACCCCATCTAGCACAATATCCTAAATGTGTTTCAAGAACTTGACCTACATTCATTCTGGAAGGGACACCTAATGGATTAAGAATAATGTCTACAGGTGTTCCATCTTTCATATACGGCATATCTTCAATTGGAAGAATCTTTGAAATAACACCTTTATTTCCATGCCGTCCAGCTAATTTATCGCCGACACTAATCTTTCGTTTTTGCGCAACATGGACACGTACCAACTGATTCACACCAGGTGGTAACTCATCTCCAGCTTCCCTATCAAAAACTTTAACGTCTATAACTTTTCCTGATTCTCCGTGAGGTAATTTGAGTGAGGTATCACGCACTTCACGAGCCTTCTCACCAAAAATCGCTCTCAAAAGTCTCTCTTCGGGAGTTAGCTCTGTTTCACCTTTCGGGGTGACTTTCCCAACGAGGACATCGCCAGGTGAAACTTCAGCACCAATCCTAATTATTCCGCGATCATCAAGGTCAGAAAGTATCTCATCAGAAAGATTTGGAATATCTCTAGTGATCTCCTCAGAACCAAGTTTTGTATCACGCGCATCAATTTCATGTTCATGAATGTGTATCGAGGTTAAAACATCATCTTTAACCAAACGCTCAGAAACAATAATCGCATCTTCGTAATTGAAACCTTCCCACGACATGTAAGCGACTAAAAGATTTTTACCTAAAGCAAGCTCTCCGCTATCAGTCGAAGATCCATCGGCTAAAAGTTCACCAGCCTTAACTTTTTGGCCAGGAACAACTCTTGCTTGCTGATTAACACAGGTGTCTTGATTTGATCTTTCGAATTTGACCAATTCGTGTGTCGTTATTCCTGATTTGCGATATTCAACAACAACAGAACTTGCATCAACGTCAAGCACAGTCCCAGATTCTTCGGCGAGAAGCATATCAGCTGCATCATGTGCTGCAGGAGCTTCCATTCCGGTACCGATAAAAGGAGCTTCAGCACGTATAAGTGGAACTGCTTGGCGTTGCATGTTTGCTCCCATAAGAGCACGGTTTGCATCGTCATGCTCTACGAATGGAATTAGGGCAGTTGCGACCGAAACGATTTGTTGAGCTGAAACATCCATAAGCTGCACTTCTGCAGGTGGAACATAAGAAATTTCTGTTGTAGCACCAAAAAACACGTCTTGTTCTAACTGTTGTTTGTGATCTTGAAGAGATGCCGATTGAGGTGAGCGTCGAACAAGCACCCGATCATTTCGGAAAGATTTATCTGGATTTAACGGAGCATTAGCCTGTGCGACTACGTACTCTTCCTCTTCTGCTGCGTCTAGATGAACAATTTCGTTAGTAACTTTACCTTTTACTACTTTCCTATAAGGCGCTTCAATAAAACCAAAGTCATTCACACGGCCATAAGTAGCAAGTCCACCAATCAAACCAATATTTGGTCCCTCAGGTGTCTCGATAGGACACATTCTTCCATAATGAGAAAAATGAACATCTCTAACTTCAAAACCAGCTCTTTCACGCGACAAGCCTCCAGGCCCTAATGCTGACAAACGACGTCTATGAGTTAGCCCGGACAAAGGATTTACCTGGTCCATGAATTGAGAAAGTTGACTTGTTCCAAAAAATTCTTTAATAGAAGCAACAACAGGTCGAATGTTGATTAATGACTGTGGAGTTATAGCTTCCACATCCTGAGTAGTCATACGTTCACGTACTACACGTTCAAGACGTGACAAACCTATTCTTACCTGATTTTGAATCAGTTCACCGACACAACGAATCCTTCGATTTGCAAAATGGTCTTGATCATCTAGTCGATATCCCGGTTCACCAGCCGCTAGATGTAAAAGATACGTACATGTTGCTAGAACCTCTGCCTTAGATAAGACTGTCTGATCACGAGTAGGTCTTTCTAGTTCGACACCCAGATTTTTTTCAATCCATTCAATTTCTGGACCAAGTTTACGATTCAACTTATAACGACCGACTCGAGATAAGTCATACCTGCGCGATTCAAAGAAAGCATTGCGTAAATAAGCTCTTGCAGCTTCAACCGAAGGTGGTTCACCTGGATGAACTCTTCGATAAATTTCTAGGAGGGCTTCTTCTTCTGTCGCGTTGGAATCACGATCATTTTCCCACTGTCCTTCAAGATAATCGAAATGATTAACAAGACGATCAAGAAAGCCAGGAAAACTTTCCTCGTCATAACCTAAAGCTCTGAGAAGAGTAAACATTGACAATCGGCGTTTTCTAGCAACTCGACAACCAGCCGTAACATCTTTACCAGGCTTTTGTTCCACATCGAATTCAATCCACTCTCCTCTATAAGGGTGAACTGTTGCTGTCACAAGCTGATTTTTTGCAAGATTTCTTAACCTGTAGCGCTCTCCAGGTTGAAAAATAACTCCCGGAGATCTGACTAGCTGAGAAACAACCACTCTCTCGGTTCCATTAATTATGAAGGTACCTTTTTCCGTCATAAGAGGGAAATCTCCTAAGAAAACGGTTTGTTCTTTTATTTCGCCAGTATGAGCATTCAAAAAACGAGCACGTACAAATATTGGACCTGAATAGGTCATGTCTTTCTCTTTGCACTCATCTACTGTGAACTTTGGAGGTGGCCTAAGATCTATGTCTTTAGGATCAAACTCCAATTCAAGTGAAAGCGTTTCACTAACATCGGTTATAGGACTTATATCAGAGAAGATACCCTTCAACCCTGACTCCATAAGCCAATTAAATGACTCATGTTGAACAGCAATTAAATCTGGTAATTCTAAAACCTTTTCAAGGTTTCCAAACGAGTATCGATCTCGAAGTAATGGTCGAGCAGACAACAATAAACTCCCGGCAGAAGGTGATAAATGCGGACAAACTGTACTAAGACTAAATCACACCACTAACCGTGGGGAAACTTTGACGTAACACAGCGAAGTAAAATCCTAATACAACCACACCCCTATGGACAACCCATAAGGCGCATTCTTTTAATGAATTTTAAAGAATTGAAAGTAAATTTTCTAGCTTTCTCCAACTACAAAATCCAAAAACACTGTTTTATTAGGAAAATTAAGTTACTTTAATTCAATTGTGGCACCGGCGGCTTCAAGAGCTTCTTTTGCCTTTTCTGCATCTTCTTTCGAAGCGCCTTCCAATATTGTGCTTGGTGCACCATCAACAAGGTCCTTAGCATCTTTAAGACCCAAGTTAGTGAGAGATCTAACCTCTTTAATTACTTGGATTTTCTTATCTCCTGCGCCGGCAAGGTGTACGTCAAAGCTGTCTTTCTCTTCGACTTCACCAGCACCATCACCAGCCGCAGCTGGTGCAGCTACTGCTGCAACTGGAGCTGCTGCGGTAACATCAAACTTCTCTTCGAACTCTTTTAATAGTTCACTAAGTTCAAGAACACTCATCTCACCGATAGCGTCCAAAATTTCTTCTTTAGTAGCCATTAGGCCTCCTTTTTCTCGGTCTCTGTATCAGAAGCATCATCTGCCTCCGAACTTTC